>Ga0163179_10001450_pt1 | contig 16795 bp, 17 predicted proteins | sample AtlANTMetagenome_FD_109643 | JGI IMG/M metagenome (GOLD analysis project Ga0163179, IMG submission 109643) | Marine eukaryotic phytoplankton communities from the Atlantic Ocean - Atlantic ANT 2 Metagenome | ecosystem: Environmental > Aquatic > Marine > Oceanic | place: North Atlantic Ocean... | reverse complement strand
TTGCCAAATCAAAGCAAATCAAAAAAAATTTATAAAAGTTTTTAGAAATAAAAAAGAATAAATGCAGCTATATAATTTCTAAAAATTTGTAAAAATGGGTTATCAACGAAATTAGTAAATTCAATAAGATAATGAAATAAAGCTAATTATAATTAAAATAGTTGCATAAATGTCTCATGGGCAAAATCGCCCAATTATTAAGATTTTTAAAAATTCTAGATTAATTCTGGCAGATTATTTTAAGCTAATAGAATTGATTTAAAAGCATTGTTATTACTGTTATTTTTGAAGATTGTCTGAGGGTTTAAAATGTATCTTTATTAAGCTTGTTAATTGGTTGGAATTGTAAACCAACTAAAAAGATTTATTGAGATTTTTAAAGATTATTTAAAGGTAAGTATTATTGACCTATATTTACAACTAAAGATTGAATAGAACAAAAGGGGAACGAGGTGCCATAGGGGGGTGGTGGGGTATGTATATACTGCTTATACAAAATTAGATAGTTTAGATGTAAACTAGATAGAACTCGCCCAGCTACAAAGATTCGCATAGAGACTTGCTATATTGCTGGACTGACCCAGATAGATATAGGTGCTTCACCCCCTGGAGAGTAACTAATTATATTATACACCCACTCCTGCATTTGTCAACTCTAAATGAAAATAAATGTTGTCAACTAGCTGTAAACTTGTTATAATAATAACATGGTTAATAATTATTTACCTTCCTTAGATACTAAGAGGAAGTTAACAGAACAACAAGAAAGCTTTTTATCGGCATTAGCTTCAGAAGCAAAGGGAGATATTAATAAAGCTTTAGACATAGCTGGTTATAAACCTGGTGCATCTTATTCAGTAATAAATAGTCTGAAAGATGAAATCATAGATGTCGCCACAAAGATTCTAGCAAAGTCTGCTCCACAAGCTTCAAATAAATTAGTAGAGATATTAAATAGTGATGACCCAATACCACAAGTCAATGCTAAACTTCAAGCAGCCCAAACCTTATTAGATAGAGTTGGTGTTGCCAAAAGAGATAAGTTAGATGTTACTCACAATACAGGTAGTGGTATATTTATATTACCTGAGAAGAAACCGATTATAGAAGCAGAAGATATAGAGGTTATAGATGAAGAGAAGAAATAGTTCTACTATACCTTTTGGTTATAAGTTATCAGAAGATAATAAAACCTTAGAGAAAGTTGATAAAGAAATATTAGCTTTGAATGAGATTAAAGATGGTGTTAAAGCTGGAGCTTTCTCACTAAGAGGTGGTGTTGAAATTTTAGAACATCAAACAGGTCGTAAATTATCTGCTATGGGATTAAAGAAAATAATTGATAGAGATGATACTTCAGTTCAACCAAATGGATTATTGAGTAGAAATGACGAGACAGTATAATTATAGCTTTGAACAAAAAGCTAAACTAGCTGCAAGGAAAGCAGTTAAAGAAAAAGAAAAAGAAATTAAAAGATTAAAAAAGAATCTTGAGAATAAGACTACTAGACTTAGAGCTAAGAAAGAAGCTTTAGGTGTAGTACAAAGAGCAGAGACTGATAAGGTATCTATTAAAGGTACTGTTATAGGAGAGAAACAATTTGATACTCTACCTAAGAAAGTTAAAACTCTTTTAGAAGAAGAGAAAGATAGAATAGTATTCAAACCTAATACAGGTCCACAAACAGAATTCTTAGCTGCACCAGAGCAGGATGTTCTGTATGGAGGAGCTGCAGGTGGTGGTAAATCATATGCCATGCTTGTAGACCCATTAAGGTTTATGCACATTAAAGAACATAGAGCTTTGTTATTAAGAAAGTCTATGCCAGAGTTAAGAGAACTAATTGATAAATCTAGAGAACTTTATCCTAAAGCTTTTGCAGGTGCAAAGTTTAGAGAAGTTGAAAAGATTTGGAGATTTCCTTCAGGAGCTTCGTTGGAGTTCGGATATCTGGATAGGGATGCTGATGTGTATAGATACCAAGGTCAATCATATACCTGGATAGGGATTGACGAGCTAACACAGTATCCTACAGAATTTCCCCTTCAATATTTGCAATCACGATTAAGAACAACTAATAATAATATACAATGCTTTATTCGGTGTACTGCAAACCCTGGAGGTGTTGGAGGGAGTTGGGTCAAAAAAAGGTATCTAGACCCATCACCTCCTAACGAAAGTTTTACAGGTGAAGATAAGATTACAAGAAAATTTATACCAGCTAGACTAGATGATAACCCATACTTAGCTGAAGATGGTAAGTATGAAAAAATGTTAGAATCATTACCATCTGTTCAAAAGAAACAATTACTAGATGGTAACTGGGATGTTTCCGAAGGTGCTGCTTTTACAGAATTTGAATATGATAAACATTGCATAGCTCCTTTTGCTATTCCTAAAACTTGGGAAAGAATAAAAGGAATTGACTATGGTTATGCAGCAGAGTCTGCTGTAATATGGGGAGCATTAGACCCACAAGATGAAACATTAATTATTTATAGAGAATTATATCAGAAAGGTTTAACTGGTCAAGACTTAGCTAAAAGAATTTTTGAATATGAAAAAGATGATAAGCTGTCTGTTAGAGGAGTGTTAGATACTGCAGCTTGGGCAAGGACTGGAACAACTGGACCAACAGTAGGAGAAGTATTAACTATGGCTGGTCATAAACTTAGAAGAGCTGATAAGAATAGAATTCAAGGAAAAATACAAATCCATGAAAGATTAAAATTAAATGACAAGGGAAGACCTAAATTACAAATATTTAAATCTTGTCCTAACCTAATTAGGGAACTACAAGGTATACCTATAGACCCTAACAAACCTGAAGATGTTGATACTAAAGCATCTGACCATGCTTATGATGCTTTAAGATATTTAATTATGTCTAGACCTAGAACTATTAGTGCATATGAACATATGAGACAAATTAAAAAGTGGACACCTTCAGACCCCACATTTGGATATTAATGCCTAAGTATACTTTTAGAAATAAACATACAGATGAACATTATGATATGATGATGTCTTATGAAGAGTTACAAGAATATATTAAACAAGAACATATTGAACAAGTATTTAAAATAAATTTATACAGATATTCAGATAACAATGGGATTAAAGACCAAGAATACTCTTGGTTAAAAGACCCAGAAGTAAAAGGTAATGGAGCATTTAAACCTTATGGTAAAGTTAAAACAAAACAAGATAATCATAACTATAAGGTTATGAAAAACAAAAAACATTTTAGTGAGAAGATATGATTAAAAGAAAAATAAAAGTAAATACTAGAGCTAAAAGAGAAATAGATAGATATCCTATGGTGGCTATATACTGGTTGGATATTTGTAGTGATAGCTCATGGCAATCTTTAGAAGGATGTAAAAAAGCCAAGCTCCCTATATGTGTAACCAAAGGACATTTACTATCTCAAAAGGGTAGTATAACTAGGATATTTGGTGACTATTCATTAAAGAATGAAGATGCAGGTTCTATAGATGAGATTGGTAATACAACTATAATTCCTAATAGTGTTATAGTTGATATCAAGAAAATAGTTGACAAAGGCAGATAATAACTGTATTATTATACATATTGATATAAAGGAATCTATTTATGGAAAATGAAAAAAATTTAGTTTCACAAGTTGATGAAACTGAACAACAGGATATTGAACCATTAGTTGCTGAGATTCAAAGCAAGTTTCAATCTTGTTCTGATAAAAGACAAGATGATGAAAATAGATGGTTACAGGCATATCATAATTATCGTGGACAATATTATAAAAATGTTCACTTTACTCAACATGAGAAGTCTAGAGTTTTTGTTAAAGTTACAAAGACAAAAGTTCTAGCAGCTTATGGACAAATTATTGATGTATTATTTGGAACTGGAAAGTTTCCATTAATTATTCAAGAAACAAAAGTACCTGAAGGTATTGCTGAGTATGCTCATATGAATCCCATGAAAGAACAAATGGGTGATGAGAATATGGAACCAACTCCTTCAATAGAAGGTAACTTAGAATATACACCTGGTCAACCTATGACAGAAGAATCTTCTGATTTAGGATATCCTGGTGATGGTAAAGAGTTACCTGCAGGTGCAACATTTAATACATTAGGTTCACAATGGTTAGGTGGTCTTCAAGAAAAATATGAAGAAGCAGATTTAGATGAAGGTCCAGCAGTCTTACCAGAATTTCCACAAATAAAACCAGCACAGATTGCTTCAAGACAATTACAAAAATTAATTGAAGACCAATTAGACGAATCAAATGCAAATATTATTTTAAGAAATGCAATCTTTGAATCTTGTTTATTAGGAACAGGAATTATAAAAGGTCCATTTACTTATAATAAAACTTTACATAAATATAATTTATCAGGTAATGGTAATGCAAGACAATATGCACCTGAGTTTGTTAAAGTACCAAAAATAGAATTTTGTAGTATATGGGATTTTTATCCAGACCCTAATGCTAGAAGTATGGATGAGTGTGAGTATGTTATTCAAAGACATAGAATGAACAGAAATCAATTTAAAGATTTAATTAATAGACCTTACTTTAGTAAATCTAAAATTGAAGAATGTTTACTTATGGGTCCAACTTATGAAAAGAAAAACTGGGAAAGCCAAATAGATTTAGAAAATAATTCTTATGGTGAAATAGAAAAAAATAGATTTGAAGTTTTAGAATATTGGGGAACTATAGATGCAATGACTGCTAGAGAATATGGTCTAGAAGTTTCTGAAGATGTAGAAGATTTAACAGAAGTTCAAGTTAACATATGGACTTGTAAAGGTAAAATAATTAGGATTGTAGAAAATCCATTTAAACCTTTTAGAATTCCATATCAAGCTTTTGATTATGAAAATAATCCTTATCAATTTTTTGGAATAGGTGTTCCAGAAAATATGGATGATGCTCAACAAATTATGAATGGTCATGCAAGAATGGCAATTGATAACTTAGCATTAGCTGGTAACTTAGTATTTGATATAGATGAATCTGCTTTAGTTAATAATCAAAACATGGAAGTATTTCCAGGTAAGATTTTTAAAAGACAAGCAGGAGTTCCTGGTCAAGCAATATATGGAATTAAATTTCCAAATACTGCAAATGAAAATATGCAAATGTTTGATAAGTTTAGACAACTTGCAGATGAATCAACAGGTATTCCATCTTATTCACATGGACAAACTGGAGTACAAAGTATGACAAGAACAGCATCAGGTATGTCAATGTTAATGGGTGCTGCATCATTAAATATAAAAACAGTAATTAAAAATATTGATGATAGTTTAATTAAACCTTTAGGAGAATCTATGTTCCAATGGAATATGCAATTCTATGAAGGTGAATTACCTATCATTGGAGATTTTGAAATTAAAGCAACAGGTAGTTCTTCTTTGATGAGAAAAGAAGTTAGAAGTCAAAGACTAACAATGTTCTTACAAACAATTCAAAATCCACAGATAGCTCCATTTGTTAGAATATCAGAAGTCATTAAAGAGTTAGCATACTCTTTAGATTTAGACCCTGAAGAAATTATTAACTCTAAAGATGAAGCAGAAATTCATGCTAAAATAATAGGATATCAAAATGTTAACCAAGGAACTAGCCAACAAGCTATTGACCCTAGTCAACTCGCAGGAATGGGTCAACCTGCAGGAGTACCTCCAGAAGGTGCAGGACCAAACAGTACAGGAAATGGCGAAATCCCAGGAGGTTCAGACAATCCACCAATGCCAGGGGAGATGGAATTTTCTGGAACGACTGAAGAACCTGCCTAGTCAAGTAAACGATTTAAGAAAAAGTGTTGACTAATAACATTTGTATTGTTATAATAAACACTAAGGAATAGAATATGACAGATTATGATAAACATCTATTAACCTCTAATGGTTATAGTATTTCAGAAGTTCTTACATGGAAAGATAAAGGTAAAGACCTTTTAAAAACTTTACGAAGACCTAATAAAAAAGGTGGTTATATGAAACCAGTTAATATGGCTACTGGTGGTTTAATGAATAGACCTCTTGGTTCAAAAGAAGAAGATAAAAAAGATACAGGAATATCTGCTTATGATGTTGATAGTCCTATGTCTGCAAGACAAGGTATGCCTTCTAGATTATTAGGTAAAGATAGAACAAGATTTGAACATGGTGGTTTTCATTCTGTAGAAGATGTTAAAAAGTATTTAAATAATCCTGAAAATAAAGAAGACATTAAAGCTTTAAAAGAAAAAATGTCTGATGAAAATTTTAAAAACTTTTTATTAAATAAATCAAAAGAAAAATTTAACAACGAAAAACCTATGAAGAAAAAAGCTAGAACTATATCAGTAGCAAGTGGTGGACTATTAGATAGTATTGGTAAATATAGAAAAGGATATAACAAAGGTGATAAAGTTGGTAGAGATGAGATAGATACTATTGATGAAGAAGCATGGGAATATATGACTGATGAAAGTGATATAGCTCAAAATAAAAGTATAGATGCTCAAATTGAAAGAGAAGAAATTAGAAAAGAAATTGCTAGAGCTGATAACAAAGATACAAGTGTTATGGATAGAAATATTGAACAATTAAAAGCAATGAAAAATAAAAAAGTAGTAACTGCTGCATTAGGTGGTGTAATGGATGAAAATCAAATTGCAGAACAAACACCTTTAGCTTTATCAATTGGTGGTCAAGCTGCATTAGGTGAAAAATATGATAGAAGAAGAGATTATAAAGCTTATGCAGAAGGTGATATTGTAGAAGAAGATGTTGAAGTAGAAGAACCTTTAATGGCACCTACAGGTATGAACTTTGATACTCCAGTATTAGATGAAGATGCAATAGCAGAAACTGATATGGAAATGGAAGCAGAAAATAATATGGAAATGGAAGCAGAAGATGATATGGGAGATATGGATGGTGTATTAGATACTTCTATGTTATCAGAAGAAGAAGAAAAAGTATTAGATGAAGCAGTAGAAATGCATCCAGAATTAGAAGCTATTATTCCAAAAATAGTTGCAACAGAATTTACAGAGGATGAATTAGTAGAAGGACCAGGAACAGGAACTTCAGATTCAATCCCAGCATTATTATCAGATGGAGAGTTTGTCTTTACAGCAAAAGCTGTTAAAAATATTGGTATAGACAAATTAAGAAAGATGATGAAACAAGCTGAAGAAGCTTATGATGCAGGTATGGTACAGCAAGAAGATGCTGCTACTATGGCTAGTGAAGAAGACTCTTTATTAGCATAACAGAATTCTATAGGGATGGTACCCTATGAATAAACAAGCTACCTTCTAGAAATAGAAGCCCTTGTAGCTTTGTTTTCAAATTAACAACAACCCCTTTTTTTGCTACCTTCAGTAAAAGAAGCCCAAAGGAGGAACAATATGAGTAATGAAAACGAAGGAAAAACTAACGAAGTCATTGCGAATCCATATAATCGCAACAAATATTGGCACACAGAAGATGTAATGCCAAAGAAATTTGTTGATGCAGATAGTGGACCAGCAGTAGCCAACACCGAAACTAAGACAGGTTTTGAATATGCGACTGGCAGTAATGCTAACCCAGAAACTCAATCTGAAAAAGATTCGGCTACTTCGGATAAGGTCTTGCAAGAATCAGCATTAAATGTTGAACCTAAACCTTATACTAAAGTTGACTATAAAAAAAGATATGACGACCTAAAGCGATATTATGACAAGAAGCTTGGTGAGTGGACATCTAAAGAAGGAGACCTCAAATCACAGATTAGAGAGAACCGACCTAAGTATACACCACCTAAAAGTATTGAAGAATTAAATTCTTTTAAACAAGAGTATCCTGACATATATGGAGTGGTGGAAACTGTATCTCACTTGCAATCTCAAAATGAGATGAAAGATTTGCAGGAAGAAGTTAGCTCTTTGAAAAAGCGAAACGAAAGTTTAGCTCAAAGAGAAGCTCAATTAGAGTTATCGAAACTTCATCCAGACTTTAATGATATTAAAGAATCAGATGATTTTCATAACTGGGCAGACTCACAACCCATGGAAATTAAATCATGGATTTATGAGAATAACTCAGATGGCAAACTTGCTGCAAGAGCAGTTGACTTATATAAGAAAGACCGAGGACTTGGTTTAGATAAAAAAACTACAACCTCTACACCTAATAATGAGAAAGGTGGAGCAGATTTGTTAGTTAAAACTAATGAACAAATGCAACCAACTACTCAAAAGAAGGTATGGAGAAAATCTGATATCAGTAAGATGTCAGACCAAGAGTTTGAAAGATATGAAAAAGATATCATGATAGCTCAAAAAGAAGGAAGATTAGTTAACGAATAATTAATTTTCTGTTTTTATCAACCAACAACAAAGAAAAGGAGTCATAATTATGGCACATTTCGCAGGTGGTTCAACTACTAACTTTGATGCTTCAACTGCTGGACAAACGAACCAGTTTTGGGTACCAGAAATTTATAGTAAGAAAGTACAAATCGCACTTAGAAAAGCTTCAGTTGCTGAAGCAGTTTGTAATACAGATTACATGGGTGAGATTAAATCTTTCGGAGATACTGTAAACATAGTACAAGAACCTCAAATAACTGTAAGTGATTATACTAGAGGTGCATCCACTTCAAGTACAGCACTAACAGACGCAGAGCTTGTTCTAACTGTAGACCAAGCTAAATACTTTCAATTTCAACTAGATGATATCGAGAAAAGATTTTCTCATATTAACTTTCAGTCAGTCGCTTCTGACAATGCTGCATACAAGCTAAAAGATGCAATGGATGAAAACATCCTTCATCATCTTGCTGTAGATGCATCATCAGTCGCTGCTAATAAAAGAGGAACTACTGCAGCTCCGATTGATGTAGGTTTCACTACTGGTGAAGTTGACCCTTTAAATGAGATGTCTACTGCTGCTAAGTTGCTTGACGAACAAAATGTACCTGAAGAAGGTAGATGGTTTGTTGCAGCACCTGAGTGGTATGATGCATTAGCTAACACATCTTCTAAACTATTATCAGTAGATTTTAATGCTGGTAAAGGTTCTTTAAGAAATGGTTTAGTTGCATCAGGTCTCGTTAGAGGATTCCAAATGTATAAATCAAACAATTGTAAAACACATGACTTATCAGGTGCTACTCCTGCTGGTTCAGCTACACAACCTTGTGTAGTTTATGGACAGATGAGTGGAATATCTTGTGCGTCTAGTTTGAAAATTGTTGAGTCTTTAAGAAGTAACTCTACTTTTGCTGATATCGTAAGAGGATTATTAGTATTCGGTAGAAAAGTTCTTAGACCAGAAGCAATTGGAAGAATAATCTACGTTTTAGATTGATAATCTAATCATTGTTAGGGGGTAGCAATATCCCCTAGCAACTAACTTATAAAGGAACTATTATGGAAAAAATAAAAAATATGGCGAGTGAAGCAACTCATTTTTGGAATGAACATAAAAAAGTTGTTATTGTATTTGGTATAATTTTAATTATTGCAATAATAGTTTAATTCCAATGGGTTTAATGTCATCACCTGCATGGACTCGTAAAGAAGGAAAAAATCCTAAAGGTGGGCTTAATGCTAAAGGAAGAGCTTCTTACAATAAAGGTAAAACTAAAACTGGTAAGAAAAGAAACCTTAAAGCACCAAGTAAAGTAGTAGGTAACAAAAGAAGAAAGAGTTTCTGTGCTAGAATGAAAGGAATGAAAAAGAAATTGACTTCCAAGAAAACAGCTAGAGACCCTAACTCAAGAATTAATAAAGCTTTAAGAGCTTGGAACTGTTAAAAATTTTATGGCAAAAACATACTTAGCAATGACTAACGAATTGTTAGTTGAATTAAATGAACCTGAATTAACATCAGTTGCTACAGCAGTAGGAATACAAAAACAAGTTGCTAATTGTGTAAATAGAGCATACTTTGATATAGTAGATTCTGTAGATGATTGGTCTTGGTTAAGTACCAGTACACCTCAAAATGAATATTATGGTAATACTTTTGTAGAAACTGTTGCAGGAACTAGATGGTATTTATTAAAAACTGGTTCTTCAAATGTAGATTCAGATTTTGATTCAGTTAATTGGGATGCATTTACTGCTACAACAGAAGGAGTATCAGGTAAGTCAGCTCCTTTTACAATTAATAAATTAGCTTTTACTACTCTTACAGTATGGAGAAATAGTTATGCTAAAGCAGAAGAATTAGATAAATCTGATTCACAAACTTATGGAACTCCTTTAAGAGTTATTAGAAGTTCAGATGGTAGAAGATTTGGATTATCTCCTATACCTGATGGAGTTTATAGAATTTATTTCTTTGCTTATAATAGACCTGCAGAATTATCTGCAGATACAGATACAGTTTTATTTCCAGAACAATACAAACCAGTTTTACTAGCAAGAGCTAGATATTATTTATATCAATTTAAAGATAATATTGCTCAATCACAATTAGCTTTAGATGAATATAAAAAAGGATTACAGAATATGGCTGACAATTTAAATTCACCACAACCACAATATATGTCAGATGTAAGATTTACTTATTTATTACCATAAGGATTAAAAACATATGCCAACACAAGGTGCATCAATTACAGTTGCAGGAGGATTAGATTTAGTTTCAAGTTCTCATGCATTATTTAGAACTCCAGGTGCAGCAACTATATTAGAAAATTTTGAATCTGCTACAACAGGTGGATATAGAAGAGTAAGTGGTTATACAAAATTTGGAGGAGCTAGTTCAGCAATACCTTCAGGTGTTGCAACTGAATCAATTGAAGGATTAATTCCATATGCAAATGGAGTTGTTGTTTGTCAAGGTGATGATATTTATTGGAGTACTGATGGAATTAATTGGACTCAAATAAATAAAGATACTTATAAAACTAAAACAGGAACAGTTTCTGTAACAGCAGGTAGTGCTACAGTAACTGGAAGTAGTACAGTTTTTACAACAGAGTTTGCTGTTAATGATAGAATACAAATTAATAATGTTAATTATAGAGTTTTATCTATAACAAGTGATACAGTATTAACATTAGATTATAATGTAGTTACAACTATAAGTGGACAAGCTGTTAAAAAAAGTGGTATGTCTTCTTCAGATTTATCTAGTGCAACAGTCTCAATTAGAACAAATCAAACGAATTGTCAATTTGTTAATTATGAATCTGAAGGTATTTATGGTACCTTATATATAACAGATGGTAATAATAAAATAGCAGAATTTCAAATAACTACTTCAGGTGGAAGTAATGTATTTCATTTTGAAACATTAGAAAGGTCTTCTCCTATTAATCCTAAAAGGTGTACTATATATGCTGAAAGATTAGTAGTAGCTGGTCAATCAGATTCAGATAGTACAGTTTCTTATAGTACTAGATTAGAACCTTATAACTTTACTGGTTCTTCAGCAGGTTCAATAGATACTGGAGATGTTATTGTAGGTATTAAAGTCTTTAGAAATACTCTTGTTATATTTTGTAAAAATAGTATATTTGAGTTGACAAACCTAGATTCTACCCCTATACTTAAATCAGTAACTAAAAATATAGGTTGTGTAGATGGAAACACAATTCAAGAGATAGGTGGAGATTTAGTTTTTTTAGCACCTGATGGATTAAGAACAGTTGCTGGAACAGCTAGAATTGGTGATGTTGAAATAGGTTCTATTAGTAGAAAAATATTACCATTAATAAATGACTTATTAGATAACATAGGTAACTATACAATTAGTAGTATGGTTATAAGAGAAAGAAGTCAATACAGATTATTTTATTATCAATCTGGTCAAGCAGCTTCTGGACAAAAAGGAATTATAGGTACTTTTAAATTTGATTCTAATGGAGTTCCTGCATTTGAATGGAGTCAAACAAAAGGTATGGAAATTAAAAGATGTACTTCAGCATTAAATACTTCTAATACAGAAGTACAATTTGGTGCAAATGAATCTGGTTATATTTATACATTAGATTCAGGAAACAATTTTGATGGTTCAAATATAAATGCAAGATTTCAAACACCAGATATGGATTATGGTGATAATGGTTTAAGAAAAAGTTTATATGCAGTTAAAGCAAATCTTGAACCAGAAGGAACTAACTGTAATTTAAAATTAAGAATTAGATATGATTTTGAATCTACAGATGTACCACAACCAGGAGAATTTTCAATTGGTTGTTTAAGTAGTGCAGCAGTATTTGCAACATCTTTATCAGTAACTAATGCTGGTAAATTTGGAACATCAACTTTTGGAGCAACTACTTTACCAAGTAAAAGAGTTTTAGTAACAGGTAGTGGATTTTCTAATAGTTTTAGATTTTTTACAGATGATACAGATGCATCATATTCAGTTAATGGAATGTTTGTATCTTTTATAGCAGGAGGAAGAAGATAATTTATGGCAGGATATTTAAGAAAAAGTGTTATTACAAATGGAAATGTAATTGATGCAGGATTATTTAATGATGAATTTAATGAATTAGTATTTGCATTTGATGAAATTAGTGGACATAAACATGATGGTACTGCAGATGAAGGTCCAGTAATTCCTTTAATAGGAGATACTGGAGTAGCAACTCCATTAAATAAAGTTCAAATTGATACAACTAATGACCATATAAAATTTTATATAGATGTTGCTTCAAGTTCAGTAGAACAATTAAATATTTTAGATGGTGTAATTAAACCTGCAACAGATAATGATATTGATTTAGGTTCATCTACACATGAATTTAAAGATGGTTATTTTGATGGTACTTTAAATACAGATACATTAGTTATAGGTACTTCAACTGGTGTAACTTCTGTAGATACAGATTTAACTACTGTTTCAGCTAGTGATGATACATTAGCTTCAGCAAAAGCAATTAAAGCTTATGTAGATGCAGTTCCTGTTGGAGATATAACTTCAGTAATAGCTGGTGCTGGTATGACAGGTGGTGGAACATCAGGTGATGTTACATTAGATGTTGTAGGTGGTACAGGTATTACAGCTAATGCAAATGATATAGCAATTGATTCTACAGTTGCAACATTAACAGGTTCTCAAGATTTAACAAATAAAACTTTAACAAGTCCAGTTATTGATACTGGTATAAGTGGTACTGCATTTTTAGATGAAGATAATATGTCTTCTGATTCAGCTACTAAAGTTGCATCACAACAATCTATTAAAGCATATGTAGATACTCAAGTAGCTACTATACCTACTGGAGATATAACAGCAGTTGTAGCAGGTACAGGTTTATCTGGAGGAGCAACCTCTGGTTCAGCAACTCTTGATATAGATACTGCAACTACAGTTGATAAAACTACAGCACAAGTTTTAACAAATAAATCAATTGATTCAGATAACAATACTATTACTAATATAGTTAATGCAGATATTAAAGCTGCAGCAGCAATTGATGCAACTAAAATTGCAGATGGTTCTGTTACAAGTCAAGAGTTTCAATATATTAATTCTTTATCAAGTAATGCTCAAGACCAAATAGATTTAAAAGCTCCTTTAGCTTCTCCAGGTTTAACTGGAAATCCAACAGCTCCTACTCAATCAGCAGGAGATAATTCAACTAAACTTGCAACTACAGCTTATGTAGATAATTCTCAAGCTGCTAGAGACCAGTTAAGTGAAATGACAGATGTTACACTTGCTAGTTTAGCAGATGCTAATTATTTTATATATGATAATGCAGCAAGTGTTTGGAAAAATAAAGCTATAAGTGGTGCAATAACTTCAGATAAAGATGGTGTTACAACATTAGCTTCAGGTATAGATGCTACTAAAATAGCTGATGGTACAGTAACAAGTACAGAATTTCAATTTATTAATAGCTTATCAGCTAATGCTCAAACGCAAATAGATAGTAAACAAGCTACTATTGATACATCTAATAGATTAAATGCAAATTTAATTCATGATGGTACAGTAGATAATACAGAATTTGGATATTTGAATGGTGTAACTGATGCTATTCAAACTCAAATAGACGCAAGAGCTAGTAATGGTTTTGCTGTAGCAATGGCAATCGCACTCTAGTTCAGTTGACAATAAGGTAAAAAAAAGGTATAATTAGGATAATTCTATGGCACAAGATTTTGAAAGAACTCTAAAACAAAATATATCAAACAACTCTGGTTCTCCTACAGAATTAAGAGCAGCAGCAAATTCTGATGATGCAATCATTGGTGTTAGATGTACTAACACTTCTGGTACTTCAGTTAATGTTACTGTATATGTAGAGAACAGTTCAACTATTTATCATATAATTAAAAATGCTCCCATCCCTACAGGTGGTTCATTAGAATTAATTGATGGTGGTTCTAAAGTTGTATTAATGAGTGGAGATGCAGTTAAAGCTTATGCTTCAGCAGCTTCATCTGTTGATATAATTACAAGTGTTGTAGATACTATCTCAGCATAATAAGGAAATAATATACTATGGCATATGTGGGAAGAACACCTGCTAACGCAGCAATAACAGCAGCAGATTTAGATAATGGTATTGTCACAGCAGACAAACTAGCTACTAATGCTGTAACAACTGTTAAAGTAAATGCAGATGCTGTTACAAATGCTAAAACAGAATTTACACCTGGACTAACTATTAAAGGTGATGGTTCAAGTGCTGATGGAAAATTAATTCTTAATTGCTCACAAAATTCACATGGAGTTTCAATAGCTGGACCTGCACATTCTGCAGGACAATCTTACAATTTAATTTTACCAACATCAGTTGGAACAAGTGGACAAGTACTTGCTACTGCAGGTTCAAGCACTAATCAATTATCTTGGGTAGATGCAGTAGAAGCTAAACCAACAGTTGCTGATGTATCACAAACAATTGCTCCAGCTACATCACAAACATTTAATATTACAGGTACAGGTTTTGTATCAATACCAATAGTAGAATTTATTAAATCAGATACAGGAGCTGTTACAAGAGCTGGTGCTGTATCATTTACAAGTGCAACAGCTTTATCAGTAACAGCTACATTAGCTACTGGTGCTTATTATGTTAGAGTAGAAAACAATGATGGTAATGCAGGAAGAAGTACTAATGCAATTATAACTGCAAGTACAGCTCCTACATGGACAACTTCAGCAGGTTCATTAGGAAGTGCTGCTGGTAATTTTTCTGGAACTGTAGCAACAGTTGCAGCAACATCAGATTCAGCAATTACTTATTCAGAAGTTTCAAGTCCTGCAGTTCTTATAGGTTCAGGTTCAGGTCAAGCTAATTGTACATTAGATTCAAGTACAGGTGTTATAGCAACAACAGATTTCGGTGGTAGTTCAACTGCTGCTACATTATATACATTTACACTACGAGCTACAGATGCTGAAGGACAAACAGCAGATAGAGTATTTACTTTACAATCTAGTTTCGGTGCAACAGGTGGAGGACAATTTAATTAATCATGGCTAGTACATATTTATCAAGAACTACAGATGCTTCAGGAAATTCAGACCAAAAGAAATGGACTTTATCAGCTTGGGTTAAAAGAAGTGGATTAGGTTCTACTCAAATGATAATGGCAGGTGGTGCAGGTTCTTACTATACTCATATTTATTTTAGAAGTGATGACAAGTTTGCAATTTATAATCATGCAAATAATACTTCACATAATTATGAAGGTGTAACAACAAGAACATTTGAAGATGTTAATTCTTGGTACCATATAGTAGTTCGTTCTGATACTGCAAATGGTACAGCAGAAGAAAGATGTAGAGTTTATATTAATGGCGAACAAGCAACTTTATCAGCAAATCCAGGTCAAAATATTAATTATGAATTAACAGGACAAAATATGGCAGTCCAAATAGGAGTTAGACTTGCACCATCAACAGGAGATTATTTTAATGGTTCTATGAGTCATATACATTTTTGTGATGAACAATCTTATGCACCTACAGAATTTGGTTCTATAGATACAACAACTGGAGAATGGCAAATAAATACTTCTCCAAGTGTTACTTATGGAAATCATGGTTTCTTTATTTTAAAAGATGGTAATTCAGTTACAGACCAATCTGGTCAAAGTCATAACTTTACAGTTGGTGCAGGTACACTTACAAAAACAGAAGACTGCCCTTCAAATATTATGGCTACATTCGATATTAATAGTCCAACTGGTGGAGGTTTTTCTGGAAATTCAGGAACTTGGGAAAATGGTAATACTAAATTTACTACATCTAATTCTTCTAGTAATTTTGGTGTTTCTTTATCTACTTTAGGAATGAATAAAGGAAAATATTATGCAGAATGTAAAAAAATATCTGGTAATCAAGGTTTAATTGGAATTAGAGGTTGGCAAGGTACAAGTACAAATAATTATTTAGGAGATACTATTACAGATTATGCTATATATACAAGTGGTAAAATGTTTACTAATAATACTGATACAGATATTGGTGGTTCATCTTACGCAAATAATGATATTATAGGTGTATTTGTAGATTGTGATAATTGGAAAATTTATTTTTCTAAAAATGGTACAATTATGAATACTACAGGACATACTATAACTGATATAACAGCAGATACTAATGCAAGAAGTTTAGGTGCTTATTTTTTTGGTACTACTGAATGGGATAGTAGTGGTAATGGAGTATGGGAATGGAATTTTGGGAATGGTGCATTTTCAGATGCTCAACTTACTGGAACTACTTATAATGGTGCAAATGGAAAAGGAATTTTTAAATACGACCCAAATAATATTACTTTAGATGGAGTAAGTAAATCTTTTAATGCTCTATCTACGAAAGGATTAAACGCATAAT
>Ga0163179_10001448_pt1 | contig 16799 bp, 10 predicted proteins | sample AtlANTMetagenome_FD_109643 | JGI IMG/M metagenome (GOLD analysis project Ga0163179, IMG submission 109643) | Marine eukaryotic phytoplankton communities from the Atlantic Ocean - Atlantic ANT 2 Metagenome | ecosystem: Environmental > Aquatic > Marine > Oceanic | place: North Atlantic Ocean... | reverse complement strand
CTCATTGAACTTGTGCCACCACTCATGGCTGCATCCCTTGTCCCCACCCGCGTTTTGCTGGCGGGCATCGTCGAAGGTCCAGATCTTGCGCCCACCGTAGTGGTAGTCCCCGGTCAGGCGGATCCGCTCGCCGGCAGCAAGGAAGGTCAGGGAGCCGAATCGCACCCGGTCCGTCTCGATTGCAAGGGCATAGAGGTCTGCCATGAGTCGCCACTCGGCGCTCAGTTCTTCCAGCGTGATGTCAATGCCCTGGCCACCCGGGTCAGCAGCTCCGCCGTGCAGGACCTGTGAGCGGGGAGGCCGGGGGGGACCGCCCCCGGGACCGTCCTTCCTGTGCTTCATCGCGTAGGCCCGCTGTTCGTATTCGCGGATACGCTCCAGGTGCTCGCTGACTCGGGCCTTGGAGGCGGAGCCCAGTGGGGAGTTGTTGCCGGTATAGAAGCGGTAGTCCTCGACCACCGAGTCCAGCACGCTGCGCTGGAGACGCTTGCGGCGGGCATCGGGATCCTTGCTGTCTATGGAGACTGCTCCAAAGACGCGTTCGAAGAGGTCACGGGGCCGCTCCTGCATGGTCGCTGCCACGGTGCCATCCGGATTGTAGGAGTGGACGTAGCGGCTTACCCGGCTCCGGCGGAAATAGGTGCCACCAATCAGGGTGGGGACCATGCCGGAGGGGAGGCCCTCGGGGTAGAGGCCGCGCCGGATGACCTGGTCTAGGGAGGCTCCACCCGACCTTGCCGACCCGTTGGGGGGAGTGGCGGTGAAAGCGCCTGAGGCGCCGTCAAAGTGAGCGTTGATTCCGCTCTCGTCGCAGCGCACCTGGTCCACCTCGCGCATGATGAGCAGCTTGTCGCGGAGTGGCTTGAGGGGCTCGAGCACCCCCTCGTATCCCTCGGCCTGAATAGGCTTGGGAATGCCGAGGCCGAAAAAGACATTGAAGGCGCGAACGGGAATCTTGTCCCCGCCTGCCGCCGTTCTGGGAGCAGCAAGAGCCCGGGAAACGAGCATCTCCTCGAGGAAGGGCAGCCCGATGGTGGTGGTGCCCACTCCGCGGAGCATGGTGCGGCGGCTGATCTGCTTCTCCTTCATCGGTGGGTCCAGCTACTCGATTCTGAGAGGAAAAGGAATGCTGGAATCCGGGAATTACTCTGCTTCCGTCCTCGTCATGCGCACGAGATCGCTGGTGACCAGCGCGGTCATGAGGGCGGACCAGGTGCCCCCGTTCTTCCCTGCGGAAGCGTGCACCGATTGCACGTGGGCCGCATCACGGAAAGTAAGTGGGCGCCCAAGCGAGAACTGGCAGATTTTCCATGTGAGTGATTTGCTGACCCGTTCGCTCCCAGCCAGAAGGTTCATGAGGTCGCCCGCGGTCTGGTAGGATACCGCCGTGGACTCCCCGGGGAAAAGAACTTCACCGTCTTCACGCAGGGAGTTTCCGTGCCGGTCCTTCTGGTGAAATGTGCCGAGGCCGTCATACTTCTCAAGGGCGAAGGCGAGGGGCTCGAATTTTGAGTGACAACCGCCACAGGACTTGTCGGTAATCCGTTTCTCAGCCGCCTGGCGGTGGGAGAGGCCGGGACGGGCAGGGACCGGGGTGGTGTCCACGCCGGGAGGAGGATCCTTGACCACTCCCCGGAGCAGGTTGTGCATGATGAACAGTCCGCGGGTGACCATGGAGGCGTCGTCACCTCCCATTGTGAGGACGCTGCCGTGCGTAAGGAGGCCTCCCCGGGCGGGGTTGCCGGTAAGGTCGTGGCGTTCGGCCTTTTGCTCCGGCGTGGTTCCGGCGGCGGGAGCCTTTCCACCGTAGTGGTCGGCGAGACGCGGTGTGAGGAAGGTTATCTGGGCATTGAAGAGGTCGGCAAGAGGCCGCTTCTCATTCCACACGACCTCCTCGAAGAAGCGGATGGTTTCCATTCGCATGTCCTCAGCAAGCCGGTTGTTCCAGTGGGGGAACCTACGGGCATCCGGTTGCAGGTTGACAAGTCGGCCGAGATTGAGCCACTGCTCGAGGAATTGCAGCGACCGCTTCCGGGCAAGGGGTTGCTCCAGCATCCGTGCAGCCTGTCGAGCGAGGCTCTCCGGATCGGAGAGTTGGCCCTCGCGGGCAGCGCGCATCAGACTCTCGTCGGGAGAGGACCCCCAGATGATGTAGCTCAGGCGGGAGGCGAGCTCGTAGTCGTCGACCGGCCACGCCGAGCCATCGCCGCGCTGATTCTCGATACGATAGATGAAGCGCGGGGACTGGAGCATGGCCTGGATGATGTAGGCGACTGCTTCCTCGATGCTTCCGTTGTCGGCAGCCACCGCAGTGGAGATTCCGCGGTAGGCGATGATCTCCCTCTGCTGGAGAGGCCCCCGCAGGATCCAGGTGCCCATGGGACGGATCAGGGCTTCCATGTCCCGGTCGGTGAAGCGTGGCTTACGAGCGAAGCGGGAGGAAAACCTGGCGGGATCCATCTTTTCCACGATCAGCCCGGCGAGCTGGGCGTAGGCGTCAACGTGCTTGAGGTCGACACTGAGATTGTAAGCGGTGTTGGCAAAGCCGTCGGCGCGCAGGTCGGGAGGCAGGATCCGGCGCGCCTCGTTCTCGATGTCCACTCCCACCGTGGATTTCACGGTCGCGATGTATTCGTCTACGGTCAGTCTTTGGACCCACTGTCTTCCTGTTCCGCCACTGCTGTGCACGTAGTTGGCGGGATCAATGCTTTCCAGTGACCAGTGGGCCCCCTCCTCGATCCATTTCCGGAGGGCGGCTTTCTGATCCCTGCTCAGGGGTGCGTTGTCCGCGGGCATCTCGTCATGGAAGACAGATTCCCAGAGCAGGCTCTGGTCCGGTTTGCCGGGCACTACTGCGGCGCCTTCCCGGAGCGGGGCGAAGGCGGTCACCCTGCGGGTCAGGTCGAGCCTGCCTTTCCGGGTGGCCGGGTCGTGGCACCCGATGCAGTGGTTGGCCAGGATGGGTGCCACTTCGTTCTCGAAATGGAGGGCCCGCGGGTCGCTCTCCTGCCGGTTCACGGCCGCCCCTTCAGCCCGGGCCCCGGCGTTGAAATGGGTGGTCACCTCGGTGGGGCTGAGTTCGCGGTTATAGATCGCGACGAGGGAGTAGCTGCCCTGCCAGAGGCGCTTTCCGTCGGCCTCGTTGCCGAGGAAAAGGTGGTAGCCCGCGTCCCATGACTGGACGCTTCCGGGCACGGTCTTCTCGACGGCCTGCTTTCCGTTCAGGTAGATGCGGGTTCTTCCCGATCGATCCCGCGTGTAGACCACGTGGGTGAGCTGGGTGCTCAGGCTGCGGGTTCTCGTGGCCAGAGAGGGAAGACCGTTGGTGTTCGTCCGGGTGGTGCGCAAGCGCGCGTCGAATTTGTCACCATCCTGCCCGAGGGTAACGTTCCGGTTGGTGCTGTTGCGGGAGAGAGAAACAATGCGAGCCGGTCCGTCCTGTCTCGCGTCCGCGGGCCTGATCCAGGCCTCCACTGTGATCTCCCCGCTGCGTTTGACCGCCTCCACGAGCGAGCGGGCGGGCTTGGTGGAGCGCATCCACGCCGGGCCACGAATTTCAAGCGAGCCCTTGTTTCGGCGGGTGTGTCCGGGATCGCTGATGCGCAGGTCGAGGGGTTGGCCGGAACCGGAGCGGTCCTTGACGAGGGCCCCGCTTGCGGAATCAAAATCGTAGAGGACCTGCAGGCCAAGGGTCGCGCGTTGGCCCGAGCAGGGCATCGAAGTGTGCACCAGCACCACCGCGATGGTCATGAGAACTCCCGCGGGAAGGGTCGAGAGTCTCGCTCTCATGGCAGGTGGTTACTGATCCGGGCCGGGTCAGTTGCGGCGCGTCAGTTTCGCCCTCGCTCTACTTGATGACGCCGGAAAGATCGTAGGCGGTGACCTTGTTCTCCAGCATCTGGGGGACAATGAGCAATTTTTTCTCCGGCAGGTAGGCGATGTCGGCTGATCCCTTGGGAAGGTCGAGGAGAGGCGTGACTGCGCCCTTGCTGCTGATACGGAAGACCGCACCCTCGATCCAGTCGGTCACAAGGAAGCCGCCAGTGCCGTCCAGTTCCAGGCCGTCGAGGTTTCCGGTTGTCGCCTTGGTGATGGCCTGCACCTTGCGGGTGCGCAAATCCATGGCAAGCAGGCGTCCGCGGACCAGAGTGTCGAAGGACGACTGAATATCACGACCCCAGCCCGCGATGTAGAGGGTTCCTCCGCTGACGAGCAGGCCGTTCGGGCTGTCCAGTTCGATGCCACTCGCAACCTTGCTGATCTTGCCGCCCTGCAGGGCGTAGATCGTACTCGCGAGCATGTCGGAAACGAGGACGCTCCCACGGGGAGTGACTGCCACGTCATTGAGGAACTTCGCACCCTCGACCTCGTGAATGGCGTGGGTATTCCCGCTCTGGATGCTGACCCCAACCAGACGGTCGATGTCCGCGACCCAGAGAATCCCGCCAGTGGAGCGCAGCCCCTTGGGGGCGTTCAAGCCCGCGAACCAGCGGGGATTGACCACTGTGCCATCCGGCTTGAGGATCGAAATGACGCCGTCGCCGTCCTTGGCCATCCCACCACCGCCTCCAACCTGGGAGAGGTAGACGTTGCCGGTCTGTTCATCGAAATAGGCACTCTCGGGAGCCTGGATTCCCTCCGAAATTTCCCAGGCCACCTTGGGGGCCTGGGCGGCAGCCGGAAGGATGGCCGCGAGCATTGCGGAGCTGATTGCGAGCAGGGTGCGCGTTTTCATGGCTGGAGGGGAAGCTAGGTTGTGAATCGGCTGCTGCCCAGAGGTTTTTCCGGGGAGGAGTGCCGGGAGCGTCACCCACCCGCAGGACTCCCCTGGCCCGGAGAGGGAGCTTTTTCGAGAAAGAAGCCTCTGCTTCCTGGCATCCCCCGGGAATTCCTTCGTCAAGACGTGTTCTTGACGAATCTCCAGGTAGTCCCTCAGCTAGTCCCATGACCGTATGTCGCCGATGCCTCGCTCTCCTGAGTTGCCTGGTCCCCGCCGTGGTGCTGCAGGCTGCTCCGCCCAAGGAAGCCGCCTTCAAGTATCTCTCCCCGGAGGAGGCCATCGCCAAGATGACTCCTCCCGATGGTTTCGTGGTGAATGCCTTTGCGGCCGAGCCACAGTGCCAGCAGCCCTTCGCCTTCACCTTCGATGAGAGGGGGCGGGTCTGGCTCTGCGAGAACCTGAATTATGAAACGCGCGGTTCCGATCTCTACAAGCTTGGCCCGCTGGGTCGTATCGTGATCCTGACCGATACCGATGGCGACGGAGAGATGGACGAGCGCAAGATCTTCAAGGACAAGATCATGTTTCCCACCGGAATCGCGCTGGGGCATGGTGGAGTATGGGTTGGCTCGCCGCCCAACCTGCTCTTTATTCCGGATCGCGATCGCGACGACGTGCCGGATGCCGAGCCTGAGATCAAGCTGGATGGATGGGGGCGGCAGGACCGTCATGAAACCCTGAACAGCTTCATCTGGGGACCGGACGGTTGGCTTTACGGAACGCACGGTGTTTTCACGCACTCCAACGTTGGTAAACCTGGCGCTCCCGACAGCGAACGGCAGCGCATCAATGCCGGGGTGTGGCGCTACCATCCCCTCAACGAGAAGTTCGAGGTGTTCGCCTGGGGAACCAGTAACCCGTGGGGTCTCGACTTTGATGAGAACGGACAGGCCTTCGTGACCGCCTGCGTGATTCCCCATCTCTTCCACATGGTTCAGGGTGGCCGCTACCACCGGCAGGCGGGGCGTCATTTCAATCCGCATGTCTACGAGGATATCAAGACCATCGCGGATCACCGGCACCCCTCGGCCCATGGGGGTGCTCGCTTCTACCTTGCCGACCAGTTCCCGGAGAAGTACCGCAAGAAGCTGTTCATGTGCAATATCCACATGCACGGGGTGCTGGTCGACGAAATGAAAAGGAAGGGGTCCGGCTACGTCGCGAGTGACCCGGATTTTGGAGGGACCTTCTGCCTGTCCAATGACCCCCAGTGGCTTGGATTCAACATGGAGATCGGGCCCGACGGGTCGCTCTATGCCATTGACTGGCATGACTCCGACATCTGTGGACGGAAGGTTCTTCACCAGAAAACGGGGCGCCTGTGGCGTATCAGCTGGGGAAAGGCGAAGTTCCCGGTGGGGATGGACCTGACCAAGTTGCCTGACGAGGAGCTTGTCCAGATGCATCTCCATGCGAACGAATGGTATGTCCGGCAGGCACGGCGCCTGCTGCAAGAGCGGGCCCTGGCAGGAAAGATCAAGCCTGTCACCCTCGGAATGCTCCGGAAGATTCTCGATACGCATCCTGATCCCGCCCGTCGGCTTCGGGCGATGTGGAGCCTCCAGCTGGTAGGGGGGCTGGGCGATGTCATGCTGGCCGGGATGCTTGAGGACAAGGCTGAGTATATCCGGGCATGGGCCATCCAGCTCATTGCGGAGGATGGCAAGGTTCCCGATGCGGTCCTGCAGAAATGGGCCGTGATGGCGCGTGAAGACAAGAGTGCTGCCGTGCGCCTCTTTCTCGCTTCAGCCATGCAGCGGCTGGAACACGGCAAGCGCTGGGATGTGCTCACTGCCCTTGTGGCCCACGCCGAGGACAGGAACGATCACAACCTGCCCCTCCTGATCTGGTATGCCCTCGAGCCCCTCGTGGTGCTCGATGACGACAAGACTGCTGCCGTGGTGGCGGCCTGTAAGATCGACAAGATCAAGGGATTCATCGAGCGTCGGCGCAAGGCGGGAGGCAAATCCGCCACGGTCAAGCCCAGACCGCTGGGCCCGAAGGCCAAGCCTGCCAGGTCGGTCCCGGATACCGGGCTCGTCCTGCACCTCAAGGCGGAGGAGATCGCCACGGGCGGCAAGTGGGGAAGTGCGATGCAGGGGACGGCCGCTTTCCAGCCCAAGGCCGTGGCATCGCTGGGAGGCCGGCGCGCCTACAAGTTTGACGGATCGAACGACCGCCTCGAGATTGCCCACCGGAAGGATCTTTCCTTCGGGAAGGGCGAAGCCTACTCGGTGGCGGCCTGGGTGTATCACGAGGGGGCGGGCAGCCGCTGGACCGCGGTGATCAACAAGTCGCGGGCCGAGGGCAAGTGGTACGGCCTGTGGATTGACCCGGCTGGAAACTGGGTGGTGGGCCACGAGAAAGCCAATGTGTCCGGAACCCGTGCCAAGGGTGGCTGGCATCACGTATGCATGACGCTCGACAGGGGCGAGCGATTCCTCTTTGTCGATGGACACCTGGCGGCTTATGAGACCGGCTCGGTGGCTGCGGATGGAGCGGGCGCGCTCTGGATCGGGGGAGCGCCCTCGGTAAGCGAGTTCTTCCGGGGGGGCATCAACGAGGTGCGCATCTACCGGCGGGCCCTGAGCGCTGGCGAGGTGAGCTACCTCTCGGATCATCCGGCAGGCGTGGCGAACCGGGGAGCGCGTGCGGAAGAGCGCACGCCGGAATTGTTCGCGCATTACCGGGAGGTGCTCTCCGAAGCCAACCTCGCGCGGGCCGACCTGAAGCACGGGCAGCTGGTCTTCAGCGAGAGTTGTGGACAATGCCACGCCTTGAACGGGGAGGGTGGAACCGCCGGCCCGGAACTCCAGCGCAGCGAGCTGGGCAAGCTCACCTACCTCCTCCCTCACGTTCTTGATCCCGATGGGGAAATCGACGAGCAATACCGCTACTACAAGTTCGAGCTCAAGGACGAGCGCGTGGTGCTGGGCGTGATCGCGGGAGAGAGCGAAAAGAGCTACACCCTCGAGTCCAACGCGGGTCGCTTTGAATTGGAGAAGGACAGCATTGCGCACCGGGATGTCCTCCCCTACTCCCTGATGCCGGACGCGGTCTTCCAGACCATGACCGACAGGGAAGTCCGGGACCTGGTAGCCTTTCTGCGGCAGTGAGAAGCGATTTTCCCGGGATGACCCGGGCAGGGAACAGGTGGGGTCGCCTGTTCGTGTAAGTCGGTGACTTTATGTTGCTTGGGCGGATTGACGCCTCTCCGGAAATCGGGTATGAGACCTCTAGTTGCAGTATTCAACAGCCCCCCGGTGATGCTTGTGCATAACCGCGGCGGGCGGGCTTCTCGAGCTGGATAGGGGGGGAAAACCAATCCAGTTCATTCTAAGAAGTTCGTTCGTCGCGGCCTTTTTGTTTTTGCCGGGAGTGCCGATTGAAGCGCGGGGCGGGAAACCGGGAGAGATTTGGAGCTTGGGGGTTGGAACTTGGCCCCGTGCCCGCGTAGCGTGCGTCATGATCTATCTCGACTCCAACGCGACCTCCCAGGTGCACCCGGAGGTGATGGACGCGATGCTCCCCTTTCTCACCGAGCAGTGGTTCAATCCCTCGAGTGGTTATCGGTCCGCCAAGGCCGTCAAACAGGCCATGGCCACCGCGAGGGAGCAGGTGGCGGCCCTGATCAATGCCCATCCGGATGAGATCGTCTTCACCGGCTGTGGGACGGAGTCGAACAACATGACCCTCAAGTGGCTCGCCCGCTGGGTGGGCCGCAAGGAGTCAAAGATCGTGACCAGTGCGATCGAGCATAGTGCGGTGTTGCGCCCCTGCCAGGCCATGGCTGATGTTGGCTATGAGGTGCACCACTGCGGGGTGGACGGGGAGGGCCGCCTCCGGACGGACGAATTCGCGGGCCTGGTGGACGGCAGCCGGCCCGGATTCGCCTCCGTGATGTGGTCAAACAACGAGACCGGGGTGATCAACCCGATGGTGGAGGCTTGTAGAATCTCGAGGGAAGCCGGGTGGGCCTTTCACACCGATGCGATCCAGGCGGTCGGCAAGATGCCGGTGGATGTCCGGGAGGTGCCGGTGGATTTCCTTTCCCTGAGTGGGCACAAGTTCCATGCTCCAAAGGGCATAGGAGCCCTCTATATCCGTGAAGGGGTGCGCTTCGAGCCGATGCTGCGGGGCGGTGGGCAGGAAGACGGGCGCCGTAGCGGGACAGAGAATGTTCCCTTCATCATTGGCCTGGGGAAGGCGGCTGAGTTGATGCGGGGGGAGCTTGAACGGGACGGGCATGCCGATGTCAGGCGGCGCCGTGACCGGCTCGAAGAGCGGCTCACTGCGGAGATCGAGGGAGTAGTGTTGAACGGCTCCCGTGAGCACCGCGCGCCCAACATCGTCCATGCGTCCTTTGAGAACTGTGAGGCAGCAGGCCTCCTTATCCTGCTGGATGAGGCTGGGGTGCAATGCTCGGCGGGCAGTGCCTGCATGACCGGGAAGCAGCAGCCCAGTCACGTGCAGGTGGCCATGGGAATCCCGGCGGAGCAGGCTCGGAGCAGTCTGCGCATTTCCCTCTCGATCTTCACCACCGACGAGGAGGTGGAGGAGGCCGCCACCGCGGTGGCGAAGGCGGTGGAAAAACTGCGCAGCGTGCAGGGGCCGCCGGGAGTGGGCCCGGTGGTTGTCCATGGCGGGTAGGCATGGGAGCCAGATGGTCGCCCCGATGAATCCGGCCCGGGCAGTCCAGAGGACGGGGATGTGGGGCGGATCGTGAATGGCCGGGTTCGGAGCCGTTGGTTCGGAGAGGCTGATTACCGGAGGAGGAATACTGTCCGGTGCCGTTCCTCCCGGCTTGACGAGGCGGTAGCGCTGGCGCAGTCTCCGCCCCCCGTTTCCGGGAACTCCACTACTTCCATACCACCATGGCCACCACGATCTACACTGACAAGGACGCCAACCTCAACGCGATCAAGCGCAAGAAGCTCGCTGTGATTGGCTTCGGCTCCCAGGGACATGCCCACGCCCTGAACCTGAAAGAGAGTGGTTGCGACGTCACGATTGGACTCTACGCCAAGTCCAAGTCGCGGCCGGTAGCCAAGAAGCTCGGTTTCAAGGTGATGGATACCGGTGAGGCGGTTAAGCACGCCGACGTTATTTTCATTGCGACCCCGGACACTGTCATTCCCTCGGTTTTCGAGAAGGATGTGGCCCCCAACCTGACCGCGGGCAAGACCATCCTCTTCTCCCACGGTTTCGCGGTGCACTTCGACCTGATCGATGCACCAGAGGACGTGGATATCATCATGGTGGCGCCCAAGGGCCCGGGTCACACCGTCCGCAGCCAGTATCTTGAGAAAAAAGGCGTGCCCACCCTCATTGCGGTCCACAATGACGCGACCGGCAAGGCCAAGCAGACGGCCCTCGCCTGGGCCAAGGGCATCGGCGGCACGCGGGCGGGCGTCTTCGAGACCAATTTCCGGGAAGAGACCGTGACCGACCTCTTCGGTGAGCAGTGTGTCCTCTGCGGGGGGGCCTCGGCCCTGGTGAAGGCTGGGTTCGAAGTGCTGGTGGAAGCCGGCTACTCCCCCGAGATGGCCTACTTCGAGTGCCTTCACGAGCTCAAGCTCATCGTGGATCTCATGAACGAGAGTGGGATTGCCGGGATGCGCTTCTCCATTTCGGAGACGGCGGAATATGGCGATGTCTCGGTCGGCCCCAAGATCATCAACGAATCGGTGAAAAACCGCATGCGCCGTCAGCTCAAGACCATCGAGAGCGGACGGTTCGCCAAGGAGTGGGTCAAGGAGTTCCAGGGAGGCTGCAAGAACTTCAACAAGATCCGCAAGGCGGAGGAGCGACATGGCATCGAAAAAGTCGGCGCCAAGCTGCGGGGAATGATGACCTGGCTTGGAAAGAAGGCCAAGAAGGTTGGCAAAGGGGTAAGCCAGGCGAGCTACGTTTCGACTTCTAAATAACGAGTGGGAGGCCCGCTCCGGCCGTTGCGGGGCGGGTTTTTCGGAGTCCGCTCCCCGGGTAACCGGTTCCCGTCGAAAGCCGCTTCCGTTACAAGGTAAGCGGCTTTTTGATTTTTACGCAAAGGCTTGAACAAGAGGGCTGGCTGGCTCTGAATGCCCGGCAGATGGAGGCTTATGAAGGGCTTGTCTTATCAAGCTCGATCCTCATAATCTCCTGCCTTCTAACATCCTAGCTACACGACATGAAAGACCGTAACGACAAGATGGTTTTCTGGGGGTGCTTCATAGCCCTCATCACGACTGCTTTCGCCTTCATCACGAGGGCGTTCATGGTAAATGATCCCGGCCTCTGGCCCAAGACCTTTGGGCTCGATGCGGTTCAAGGTCAGGAGCTGTTTCAGGCGGGTATCTGGCCCTTCGCGATCAGTATTATTCTTTTCAGCCTGATCATTGACAAGATCGGCTACCGGGTCGCGATGGTCTTCAGCTTTGTGTGCTATGCAGCCTATGCTGTTTTCGCGTTCATGGCCTACGGAACAGTCAACGCAGAAGGCTTGGATGGACAAGCTCTCAAGGACGCTCAGGCGGAGGCCTATAAGCTCCTCTACATAGGCTCAATTATCCTTGGTCTCGGGAATGGCACGGTGGAAGCCTATATTAACCCAGTGGTGGCCACGATGTTTAACAAGGATAAGACCAAGTGGCTCAATATCCTGCACGCAGGTTGGCCGGGCGGCTTGGTTCTTGGTGGTATTCTGACGCTTCTTTTGGGCGCTAAGGTGGCGGACGACTGGCGGGTCCTGATCGTGATTATTGCGATTCCTGCGATTGTTTTCCTGGTCATGTTGATCAAGGCAAGGTTTCCGGTTAACGAGCGGGTCGCAGCCGGGGCAACCTACCGTGAGATGCTTGGAGAATTTGGAGCGATTGGCGCGGCCATCGCTGCATACTTGATTACCAAGGAGCTCGGAAAAGTGTTTGGGTGGGCCGACGTCACAGTAATCGCCATCGTGGCAGTTTTGGTCATCGCTTATGGACTTTACTGCAAGTCTCCGGGACGCCCCATGATGATCTTCCTCTGTGTCGTGATGTTCCCCCTGGCAACTACTGAGCTGGGGACGGACGCTGCTATCACGGGAATCATGGAAGGGCCTTTGAAGGAGAAGGATGCGAGTCCCCTCTGGGTCCTGATTTACACTTCCGGGATTATGACGGTCCTTCGGTTCTTCTCGGGTCCGATTGTCCACAAGCTGACCCCGCTGGGTCTCCTTGCGACTTGTGCCCTTCTGGCGGTGCTGGGGTTATATTTCCTCTCCATCACGACCACTCTGGTGGCCATCTTTGCTGCAGCCACCCTCTATGGCATCGGCAAAACGTTCTTCTGGCCTACCACTCTGGGAGTTGTAGCGGAGCAGTTTCCGAAGGGAGGCGCTCTGACGCTGAATGCAATCGCTGGTATTGGCATGCTCAGTGTTGGAATCGTTGGAGGCCCCTTAATTGGGGCGATGCAGGAAAAGTCTGTGGGAACAGCTATTGAAGAGGAGATGGCGGAGGGCACCTACGCGAAGATATCGAAGGAAGACTCTTATTTCCTCGGGAAATATAATGCGGTGGATGGCGATAAGCTTAAGACCCTCCCGCAGGCGGACCAAGACAAGGTCGGAGCGTTGACTGCCTCAGCCAAGCAGGGATCTCTCGCTAAGATCACGATCTTCCCAGCGATCATGCTGCTCTGCTATCTTGGTCTGATCTTCTATTTCAAGTCGAGGGGTGGCTACAAGCCCGTCGAGATTGGAGGGGAAGGCGGTGGCTCCGGCCACTAATCCGGGAATCCATTTTCAAGCGGCTCCGGGCAACCGGAGCCGCTTTTCTTTTTGGGGATTGTTGAGGGCGCCGGTAAACGGGAGGGCGTGTCCCTTGGAGGCCAAAGAAAAAGCCCCATGGAAACCACGGGGCTTTTGAAAGGTGTTGGAGCTCGCAGGGTTGTCGGCCTTAGCCCTCGGCTTCTCCGCCCTTGGGCTTCCTGGCGCGGCGGACGGCCCCGAAGCGCTTCTGGAACTTGTCGATCCGTCCCTCGGTGTCGACAAACTGCTTCTGCCCCGTGAAGAACGGGTGGGAATCAGCGGTGACCCCGATTGAAATCACGTAGTGATCCACACCGTCCACGTTCTCGACCCGGTCCGACTTGGCGGTCGATTGGCTGACATACTGCTTCCCGGTGGTCATGTCCTGGAAGATGACCGGGTGGTATTCGGGGTGGAGATCCGCTTTCATGAGATGAGGCCGCTTTGCGCGGGCGGGGAGAATGCGTGATCCGGGCGAGGTGTCAAGATTTTGAGGGGACCGGGGGGTGTGTGGGACGGAAAGGGGACAGGGCCACCCGAAGGGAAAAGGGCCCGGGAATGCGTGATTTCGGGCAGCAGAACGGGCAAAAGTGTTCATATTCGGGAGTCGGAGGGGACCGTTTGGGCTCACGCCCGGAAGGAGGACCCCGTCGCGGAGGGCGTGGAGAGGGTGAAGGGTTACCCGCGGAAGAGAGAGGTCCGGGGCCGTTACTCGGTGTCTTGCTCGGTTTCGAGGATCAGGAGCCGTGGCCCCGATCCGGAATTTCCAGTGCGGATGAGGACGGTGTCGCTGCCGCAGCTCAGGTCCAGGACGATGGTTTGCGAGCCCTGGAGGACGCTGGCGGGGAGGGCAAGGTCTACCTTGCTGCTGGCTCGGGCGCCTCGTGCGGCACCAATGACCTTCCCCTGATACGTGGCCCGGATGGTGCTCCGGGTGCCTCCATTGCGGGCGGTGGTGAGGCGCAGGACGACTTTCTGGTTGGCTGTCAGCTTGGGCACGGGGCCGAAGCGGCGGAACTGCAGGCGCAGGGACCCCTCGCTGGTGGGGAGGGAGTCCACGGGGTAGTAGCCCCGTTCCTGGGCCTGTGAAGAGGTCAGGTTCTTGGCGCGGAATTCCTCCCAGGTGAGCGGGGCGTGGTAGACCACCCCACTGGAAGCATCGCTCGCATTGAGACCCCGGACATACTCGAGGTCCGCATTGGAGAGGGCCCCGAGCTGGACCTCGGACTCACGGCCCTTCCGATCCCGCAGGTAGAGGACATGGGGGCTCGACCACTGGTATTCGCCGGTGAATTTCCGGCCGTCGGTATAGTGCCAGACGCGCAGCGGTCCCGCCTCAAGAAGGACGGGGCACAGGAGGACCGGCAGCAGGGAAGCAAGCTTCAAGGAGGGGATTATCGTCCCAAAAGCCTGATCAATCAAGGGTGCCGGTTACCGAAGTGGCCACGTCCATGAAATTGTTGGCCCAGTTGTAGAAGAGGTGCCTCCAGGTAAGTTCCGGGGAGGCGAGGCAGAGCAGGGCGGAGAGCAGGAGAATGTTGGCGAGGTAAATGAGCGCGAGGGAGAAGAAGGTGCCGTTTTCCTGCAGGTCGGGCTGGTCGCGGGGAATGATCCAGAGGGTCCAGAACAGGTGGAAGCTCCAGGTCGCTCCCATCATCGCAAAGAGAATCTTCTCATGATGGGGGAGGGGCGCGACCAGGCCGATCACGGCCATGACGACCAGGACGACAACAGACCAGAAGGGAACAAAGTAGGGAGAGAGGGCGATGAGAATGTTGGACTTGTTGGTCACGATGTGTCCCCCATCGAGACCGACCCGGAACCCGCTTACCCGGCCGAGACAGAGGTAGACGAAGATCACGTGAGTGAGTTCATGCCCGAGGACGTAGAGGTAGAGGAAGCCGGGCTGGAGAAGCTTGGTCAGGAACCAGCCCGCGTTCAGGAAAAAGCCGACCGTGAAATAGAGGAAGGCATTGGTACGCCAGAACTGTTGCCAGAAGGTAAGGCCGGTGCCTGTTGTTTCACCGGTGTGCAGCTGGGGGTCGAACAGGGTGACGGTCGCAATGGCGCAGAGGGGCAGCAGGGCAATGCCGGCCAGTATACGCAGGGCGCGGGCGAACCAGCCCAGTTCCTCTTGGCTGTAGTGCGTGCCCGCGATGGCGGACTGCTTGGCGGTCAGCCCCCGGCGGCGCCAGGAGCGTTGATTGGCGCGCTGGCGGGCCCTTCGGTCGGCTTCCCGCAGGGCCTCGCGCAGGGTGGGGCGGCGCACGCGGCGGTTTTCGCCGGTCCGCCGGAGATGAAGTTGCTTTCGATCCCTCGCCACGCAGGGATTGGGATACTGGATATTTCGGGAAAATTAAAGATTTTTGGGTTTGAGGAAGGAGGAGGGCCAAGGTGCTCAACATCTGGACGTGCTGCGAGCAGGCAGCCCAAGGGATTGCGCACTGCACCCGGTTACCCAGTGTGGGCGGCGCGTGGAGAAGGTTATGTTCGGCGCCACCGGGCCGGTTGGAGGGATGAGGGAGAGAGGGCTCCGGCCACCAGTTGTCCCGGTTGCTGCTGGGTGTGATTTGTTTGACCTCAATGGGATACGGTATTGGAGTGGGTAGAATACTGTTTACGAAGCTGTCATGCGCCTGCGCCTATTTATTCCCGCCCTTCCCTCATGCCTGATCCTCGTTCTGCTGCTGACCGGGCTGCAGGGGCGAGGGTGGGCCCTGCCGGTGCGAGGGGAGACGGTCCTGACGCTTTCGCCCGACCAGGGGGTGAATGCCCTGACGGTGACGCTCGGGGCGGGAGCGATCACCGATGACCAGACGAGCCAGCTCTCGGGAACGGTGCATTCGTCCCTCATGATTGACCCGGCGACAGACGAAGTGTCGGACCTGACATTCAATTCGGCCGATATCACGGCCACCGACATGCGGTTCCTGCTCGGACTGGGTCTGATTGCTGACGTTACAATTTCCGAAGTGGAGGCCGATCTGGCGACTTTCCCAAGTGGGTTTGTGGATGCAGCCACTGGCCAGTTTGATGCCACCCAGCATCAGGTCACCCTGGACGAGGGGGCCATCAGCGGAACATCGCTCGTGGGGCAGGTGGACGAAAACTTCACTGAGAACCCGGTCTCAGGAACGGGGAACGGGACAGGGACGGTCACCCTGACCCGGACAGGCGTCGCGGGAAACCTGGTTGATTACGACGTGCTGGTGGTCCTGCCGGTCCAGTTCAGTCATCCGCTGCAGCAGGGAGTTGATGTCCTCGTGGAGGGAACGATCGAGCTGCAGGGAGCGATTACCGTTCCCCTGGATCCCTACCTTGCGTGGACGGAAGCGAACGGGATCCCAGAAGCCTCCTTCGAGGGGGACCACGATGGGGACGGCATTCCGAATGGGTTGCTCTGGGCGCTCGGATACGAGGCGGATGAGCGTCCAACACTCTTCATTCCGGATCTTTTTTTCCCGGGACAGGTTGATTTCTTCATCGAGCCCGGGTCCCGGGGTACGCGGGCTCCGATCGTCGTGGAGGAGAGCATCGATCTTGAAAACTGGTTCGAGATGGATCCCTTCCTGGTGCAGGGCTTTGAAAACCCGGTGCCGGCGGGAACCGAGTGGCCCTTCATGATTACCCTCTCGGGAGGATCCGCCGGCTATGCCCGCCTCCGGGCCCAGAAGCCTTGACCCAGGTGCGCTCCGCCGGGGGAGGTCGCTACGGGAGTTTGCGGTCGGAGGTCAACTTGACCTCGGGAAGCTTTATTGTCCGGGGGAAGTTCGGGAGGAGCTTTTGGAGAAGGCCCTTGTCGCGGTGGAGAGCGTTCCCATCGATAAAGGTCCACCTGCCCTCCCCGTTGTTGCGAAGGGCGAGGATATAGCTTTCTCCCCGCAGGGTTGCTCCCCCGGGCTGAGCCAGGATGGTGCGTTGGGGCAGGATGCAAAGCTCCATCCGGCCCAGTTGGTAGGTGTCGCCCGGATCGCCATACGACCATTCGACGATGTTGACCTGGACCCCTTCTAGGGCCCTGAAGCCAGCGGCGAGCTGGGCCCGCATCTGTTCCCGGCCCCCGGCATGACGCATCAGGGAGGGATGATTGATCTTCATCATGGCCTCCACGTCGCGTGCCTGGTAGGCCTCCCTGATCTTGAGGGCGGCAGTCTTCAGTTCCCGCACCTCCGCCGGGTTGAGTTTGCCCGCGTTCGCGCTGGTGAGGGTGAGGGTGAGGGTGAGGGTGAGGGTGAGGGTGAGGGTGAG
>Ga0163179_10001447_pt1 | contig 16803 bp, 32 predicted proteins | sample AtlANTMetagenome_FD_109643 | JGI IMG/M metagenome (GOLD analysis project Ga0163179, IMG submission 109643) | Marine eukaryotic phytoplankton communities from the Atlantic Ocean - Atlantic ANT 2 Metagenome | ecosystem: Environmental > Aquatic > Marine > Oceanic | place: North Atlantic Ocean... | reverse complement strand
GCTCAACTTGCAGGTTCGATTGCTAACAGTAAGTTATCAACAATCTCAACTGCCAACAAAGTTTCAATCTCTGCATTGAATATTGACGGTGGTACAGATATTGGTGCTGATCTTACCAACTTTGATGAGATTATCGTAGACGATGGTGGTGGTGGAACCAACAGACGTTGCGATATGACGAGAGTTAGGAAGTATATTAATGAATCATTTGATACAGCATTTACTGTTGCTTCAGATGGTACTGCAACGCTTGCAAGCTCAGGTGTAACTGCAGCGACTTACGGTTCATCAACAGCGATTCCAATCGTTACAGTTAACGCTAAAGGACTTATAACCTCTGCTACAACAACAGCAGTTGATAGTACAACTATTGAGCAAGGTAACTCTAGTGTTGCTGTTACTGACAGTGGTACTGGATCTATTGTAGCAACAATTGATGGATCAACACTTGCAACATTCGCTGCTGCAGGTATCACACTATCATCTGGAGCATTTGTTGGTAACTTAACAGGTAACGTAACTGGTAACACATCTGGTTCATCTGGATCTTGTACTGGTAACTCTGCTACTGCTACATTAGCAACTAATGTAACTGTTAGTGCTAACAACAGTACATCTGAGGTAGTATACTTTACATTTGTTGATGGTGCTACAGGCACACAAGGATTAGAAACAGATACAGGACTTGAATATAATCCAGCAACAGGCGGTATTGAGATGGCTGGTGAGTTAGGTGCAGCATCTCTTGATATTTCAGGTAACGCTGATATTGATGGAACAATGGAGGCTGATGCCTACACAGTCAATGGAACAGCTCTAAGCACATACATTGCTGGAATAACGGTTACTAACGCATCTACAGCAGCAGCTTGTAGTGGTAACTCTGCTACTGCTACTGCACTCGCTAACGCTAGAACTATTGCAGGTGTATCTTTTGATGGTTCGGCAAACATATCCTTGAACAACAATGCCATCACTAACGGTGCTGGTTACATCACAAGTTCAGGAACATCAGCAGCATGTTCAGGAAACGCTGCTACTGCTACATTAGCATCGACCTCAACGATCACTGCTAACAATAGCACAAACGAAACTGTTTACCCAGTGTTTGTTGATGGTGCTACTGGAACACAAGGACTAGAGTCTGACACAGGTCTATCGTACAATCCATCAAGTAACAATCTAACAGTTGGTACTTTTACTGGTTATCATGTTGGTAACGCTGATGGTGACGTAACTGGATCATCTGGATCTTGTACTGGTAACGCTGCTACTGCTACTATACTTGCATCTGCAAGAACTATTGCAGGTGTATCATTCAACGGATCAGCAAACATATCACTGAACAACAACGCTATCACCAACGGTGCTGGTTATATAACAAGTTCAGGAACTTCTGCAGCATGTTCTGGTAACTCTGCTACTGCAACAATTCTTGCTTCTGCAAGAACTATCGCAGGTGTATCGTTCGATGGATCAGCAAACATATCGTTGAATAACAACGCTATTACTAACGGTGCTGGTTACATCACAAGTTCAGGTAACACATCTGGTTCATCTGGATCTTGTACTGGTAACTCTGCTACTGCTACATTAGCGTCTAGTTCTACTATAAGTGCTAATAACAGTAACAATGAAACTGTTTACCCAGTATTTGTAGATGGTGCTACAGGCACACAAGGATTAGAATCTGATACAGGATTCAGTTACAATCCAAGTTCAAATACATTGACAGCAGGTACCTTTAGTGGTGCTTTATCTGGAAACGCAACTACTGCAACTTCAGCAACTAACGCTGATACTGTTGATAGTTTACATGCTTCCAGTTTCGTTAGATCAGACACTTCAGACACAATGTCTGGAACTTTAACAATGTCTGGAAACATTGTGCCTAATGCAAATGGTACAAGAGACTTAGGTGCAAGTGGAACAAGATGGGCAAACGTCTACAGTTCTGACTTAGATCTAAGTAACGAGGCGAAAGGTGCTAACAAGGTCGATGGCACTTGGGGATCTTACCTTATAGAAGAGGGTGAAGATAACCTATACCTAACTAATAGACGTAACGGTAAGTCATATCGTTTCGTTCTAGAAGAAGTTTCATAAATACCAATACGGAGATAAAGTACACAAATGGCTTTATATGGAAATGGTTCAAACGTCAATCACACAACTGACGTAAGTACCGCACAAGATTATGGTAGTGCGTCTGCGGTTCCAGTTATTACGATTGACGGGGATCAGCGAATAAGTGCTATAAATACGGCATCCATTAGTTTGGATGCCTCGGTCAATGCTAACGCATCTGTTGGTGATGTTGGAACCTATGCTTTTATGCAACAGGCGAACTCCAACTCAGCAGTAAACCCTGGTAGTACTGCTTCAGGATCAACACTTAGATATTCTGATGCTACTGGTAGAAAACATTCTTCAACTCCTTCGGGTAGTTGGAGGTGTATGGGTTATGACTCAGGGGCAGCATTAGTAAATTCTCAAGAGAACTCATCTGCTTCTGCTTCTGCTTCTGGTAACATAAGTGGAAACCTACAGGGTGGTCAAGTTCAGGGTAATGCATCACTGCAGGGTGGTGAAGTTCAGGGTAACGCATCACTACAAGGTGGTGAAGTTCAAGGTAACACTAACACCAATGGTAACTTAGGTGTTATTGGTTATCGAGCATCGTCAACTAAAGGTAACTTATCCGTAGGTACATCTGGACTAAACGTTGGTGGTAACGTTGGAACTTCGGGTCTAAACGTTGGTGGTAACGTAGGCACATCTGGACTAGATGTTTCTGGTAGTGTTGGTGGTACTGCTACAATCAACGTATCAGTAAACTCGGTTAGTGTAAACACAACCGTTGCATATTCTTCAACCTTATGGTTGCGTTATTCTTAGGAGGTATTAATCATGGCAGCAACTACTTACGAAATAGCAGCAGCTAGGAATCCACGTTGGGTGGATCACAATCACAACATGATCGACTTAGAAGTTGATTTTGTTCCTCTGGATGAGGATTGGTTGAAATATACATGTTCACCAACTGATGTTTGTTCACATTCACGAGAACTTTATACTCGTGCAGCAAATGGAGAGTTTGGCACTATTGCTGATGAAATCACTCCTACAACTGGAGACTACTGGACTCCTCACTACGCAACATCAACTTCGGTTTCTATTGAATCATTAGTTCAGTTACTACTAGAAAAGGGTGTCATTAGTGACTCAGAGGTTGATACTGTTCTTGTTGAAGAAACAGATATTCCAGTAGCATATACTAAACCAACTTTAGACGGATCTAACCCTGTCTATCATAGTCCACAGGTGTTAACGTGTTAACATCGTAGATGTAATAAAACTTTTATAATGACAATTCAAAGTGATAAGTGGCAACACTCATTTTCGAGGTACTTGGGATTTTCCCCTAGTACCTCGTTTTCTTTTGGAGTGATACCAGGTGTTTGTCGTGAGGCAATGGGTAGGAAGGACTGGGTGTATAGTAACCCACAAGTTTATAATACAAAAAGATTATATTGTTGGAGCGAGTTCCATTATAAGAAGTTACAGCAAGACTTTCGTTATATGAAGACTTACTATGGTGCAGCACCTTTCGTGTGGGATCTAGAGCCCGGGCGAGCAGGAGGATCAGGTACGTTGTTTTTTCTACCGAATGATGATTGTGGTACTATAAGAGAACCTCATTATAAGATAGTACAAGATGCAATAGATTCAGCACCAGCACCAATCACTTTCCTGCTACCATGGCGAGATGATCAGATATGGAGTAGTTGGGATAAGTTGAAGAAACCAGACACCAGCAGGATAGTACAACTTTCACATCGTGAAACAAGACAAGTTATACTAGCAAGACTATTTCAAGAGCATGAATTCGTTTATCTGGCATATCCAGGAACAGATCTTTATTATTCTTCGTTCTTAGATAAGAAAATTGTACTGTATGATAGTATAAAGAACTATCGTGCAAAGACTGATGATGAGATATTTGGTAATAGGGGGAGAATACTATCTCATTTGATATGGGGATATGATTTCCTAAATGAGAATCAAAAGAAATTTCTACACTGGACTGAAGGATGGAATGATATAGATCAAGACATAAAAAACTACCTTACAATAAAAATGCTAGGACTTGATGCACTCAAATCCCCACAAGAATTGTATGATAGTTTAGTTAGTGTAGATTTTATAAAAGAAAATAAATTCGTTTATCAGGAAAAATATTATAAAACTTATGAATGGTTATTATCTAAGATTCAGGAAAAAACTCCTCATCACTCACACCACGATCATCCACATATAATGCTGCTCTAGGTTTACCAAAGAATAAAGCATGATACTTCACACCCCATTTCTTGAGTTGTGCTTCAGTTCGTGATCTACAATAATTATCTGCTTCTTTTTGTGCTGCTGTTATATCATCACCATGTATTGATGTACTTCGTATAAATCCTCTTGCTGTCATAAGATATATTGTAGCACCTTCATCATATAACTCATTGACATATTCTATTCTTTTAGGTCGGGGGACTGCCTCCCATGGAGTTCCTTCGTGTGGTTCAGTCAGTGTCCCATCTATATCAATACAATAGATGTCAGTTCTACGATCAGTAATATCGTCAAACTTTTCTACTAAAGGTGTAATCTCCTTCATGGTAACTTAGGTAGTTTCACACCATTATACTCCATAAGCATATAGATTGTCCACAGTGCATTTACTTCAAATTCGTGATAAGTATCAACAGGTATTACAATAGTTTCTAAATGTTCGTGTATGACTGGTTTTGGAACTATTGCTAATGTTGACATTGAACATGAGTTCGTCTTCAAAGCATCCATAAGAGGTGAGTTCGTCCTACATCCAATACCAATAACAAGGTCAGCATATTGACCTGCATAGTTTATGAACGCTGCTTTCCAGTCATTATCTCCACCCAGTGCAGATAGATGAATTGAATCAGGTGCAAAGCAAAACTTACCAGTATGACGTTGTATATCTGACGCTGCATGTTGACATATTGCTAAGTTTCCACCATTACCAATAAGTGCAACTTTAGTTGCTTCGTGCAACATCCATGCCCCACGCTCAATTTCTGGTGACTTTATGTATAATCTATTCATATAATTTCCTCACTAAATGGTAACATTTCTTCTATTTCTTTTATATGTTCAGGACGATCTACTGCCCTAAATTTACTACAATTCAAATTATATGGTACTATGTTATATTTTCCTACGAAACCTTGAGTATCTAAACCTTGCCATTGTTTCACAAATGTCATATCTAAATGTGAAAAATCATCTATAACATTCTTTTTATAAAGATATAAACCTATCATAGATTTGACGTTATTATTACATAATTCTACACTTCTCATATTATGTGTAACTAATCCATTACTAATTACACATTTTACTACATCATTATCTTCTATTTCTTCTTCATCTAAATCTCTTATTGCTTGTACCATATCATATCTATAAGTAACACCAAATTTTATAATATCATCTATCCATTTATATTTTAGTAATGGTTCATCTCCCTGATAATTAATAATGAAATCACTTTGGAGAGTCTTAGATACTTCTGAAACTCTATGTGTGCATGTATAATGCTTATTGGTGAGTATGGAATCATAGTTGTTCTTCTCACATAATTCTTTTATTTCATTGTCCTCAGTGGCAATGATAATATTATCTAGGTATTTTGATTTTGCTGCAATGTCAGCACATCTCAACACTAATTCCCTACCTTTTATTTTTGCCAATGCCTTTCTAGGAAATCTTGTAGAAGATAACCTAGCAGGTATTACACATGTTATAGTTTGACCTAAGAACATTTTGTTTGATATTGTATAGATATGGTAACATGTATTGCTAAGAGTAGCAACTCATGTATAATGGCATCAAGTTTATCTATCCTATGAAAAAGGTTCATCTAGGCGACATTCTACAAATAGGTGACGACACTGGGGAAGTCTGTTTTGTAAGTGGCACATACTTTACAGCATGTGTCCGATTTGGTCAGGAACCGAGAAAAGACGTAAAACTTGTACTAGATATGACACTAGACAACTTTGAGATAATTCGCAAGGTAGATGTAGACAGTTTAGAAAGTGTCACAAGGGATATTGAAAACAAGTATAAAAGGACTAATATAAGAACAACGAACAAAGAAACATGCCTATCAACATTGAAATCAAAGGAAATTTAGCAAGATTACTTGCTACTGAAGATATTATCATTGAGCATAAAAATGTAGAAACTGCATCATTTGATGTAAAGAGAAGACTATTGATTCTACCTATGTGGGAGAAGGCAAGTGAGGTAGTATATGATATGCTAGTTGCTCACGAGGTAGGTCATGCCTTATATACTCCTGATAGACTATGGATCGCTGAAGACGCTTATAGGCATGTTCCACATGGTTATGTCAATGTAGTTGAGGATGCACGTATTGAGAGAAAAATAAAGCAAAGATATAGAGGACTAAACAGAGATTTCCATGAAGCATACTCTGAGTTACATAATAATGATCTATTTGAAGTTGAAGGTAAGAATATTGATTGGATGAAACCTATTGATAAGATCAATCTATACTTCAAGATAGGTAACTTTGTAGATATAAACTTCACTGATGAAGAGGAAGAGTTTATAACAAGAATGACTAAGGCAGATACTTTTGATGAAGTATTAGATATATCTAAGGATCTACATGCTTATACTAAAGAAATGCAAGAGACTATGAAGGAGTCTATGAACGCTAATTCTGATGATGAGTCAAGCGAGGGAGATAATGAGCAAGTAGAGTATAGACCTGCACCTAATAATAGTAAAGAAGAGTCTGAAGATTCAGAAGAAAATGATACTGAAGGTGGAGAGTTTGGTGAAGAAAATGATATTGAAGAGGGTGAGTCTGGTGAACCAACTAATACTCAAGCAGGTGAGTTTGGTAACATAGATGTATCAAATACACAAGAACAATTTGATAGAAATGTAGAAGATCTATGTAATGAACAGGACAAGCATTATAACAATGAGAATGTATATGTTACATTACCTGAAATGAATATGGACAATGTTGTTGTTACTTTTGATGAGATAAAAGGATACCTTGATAGACATTTTACTGAAGCAATTACAGAACAATGGTCTAAAGAAAGATATGCAAGTTCTTGTAATGAGTATAAAGAATTCAAGAGAAGTGTTACTAAAGAAGTAAACTATCTTGTAAAAGAATTCGAGATGAAGAAATCTGCTGATTCTTATGCTAGACAAGCAACTGCTAGGACTGGTGTACTTGATACTTCTAAATTACATACTTACATGTATAATGAAGATATATTCAAGAAGATTACAACTGTACCTGATGGCAAGAATCATGGTTTAGTATTCTTATTAGACTGGAGTGGTTCAATGCAACATATCCTAAAGGATACAGTAAAGCAACTATTCCAATTAGTATGGTTCTGTAAGAAAGTACAAATACCATTTGAAGTATATGCTTTTAGTAATGACGCATGGTCAATAAAACTAGAAAATAATAATGAAGATGTTGGTGGAGTAAGACCATACAGAGATATGAAAGATACCGATCTTATCAAAGAATGGAAAGAGGGAGATATCAATGTTCAAGGTCATTTTAGAATGGTAAATGTATTATCATCTAAAGCAAAGACTAAAGAACTAGATCAACAACTTCTCAATATATGGAATACTGTTGCATCATTTGTTGACTATAATATGCCATATCCTAGAGGATTCTCACTATCAGGAACACCATTGAATGAAGCGATTGTTTGTAGTAGACAATTAGTAAATACAATGATAAAAAACAATGGTTTACAGAAGTGCCATGTAATTGTATTGACTGATGGAGAAGGACAACATTCATCATACAATATTGATAGATCAGATACTAATCAAGTTTATGGTTATAACTTAGATAAGTATGGAACTAGATCAATCGGTTACAATACTATTATCAGAAATAGAAAAACTGGTAAGACTTTTGCAATGGGACATTCAAGAGGAGACTTTACTATGAAACTAATTGAAGCAGTAAAGGATTCAATAGACAGTAATGTCTCATTCATTGGATTTAGAATACTTGAGCGTGGAGGGTTGAAGCATTTCTATAATGCTTATGGTTATCATTCATATAATGATTATGATGAGTATAGGGCAGCAATTAGAAAAGGTGATGCACATCTAACTATGGAGTCATTCAACAAGTTTTACATTATTCCTCAAAAGGATCTAAATGTTGACTCAGATATACTTGAGGATGTAGAAGATGGATCTTCAAAACGTCAGGTATCACAGGCATTTAGGAAAATGTTCAAGAGTAAGAAGACTAATAAATTCATCCTTCAATCCTTTGCAAAACAAATAGCATAGGAAAACCACTCAACAAACTGTCACAAGGTGGGTTACATCCCACCATAGTGCAGATTATAATAAACACATACAGCAAAAGATTATGCCTAGAACAATCAATTTTCAACCACACCTTGACTCTATCAAATCGCAATTTGGTACAGAACTAAATGCTGATATGGTCAAAGAGTATGTTGGTAAGAACCCTGATGTATCTTATCAAACTATTACTAAGTACCTGAACCAGTGGAAGGTTAGCAGGGGTAAGTGGAATATTCAAGATCCTGAGAAGGAGATTCCAACTGCTACTTATCAAGCAACTCCAACTCCAACTAATACTAAACTTCAAAAGACTGAAACTGAGTCACAGAATTTAGTACCTAGTAAGGATAATACATTTATTCCTTTTGGCAATTTTACATCACTCAAGAAAGTAATTGCTTCAAGAGAATTCTATCCTACATTCATTACTGGTATGTCAGGTAATGGTAAGACTTTTGGAGTAGAGCAAGCATGTTCACAACTAAACAGAGAACTTATTAGAGTCAACATAACTGTTGAGACTGATGAAGACGATCTAATTGGTGGATTTAGACTTGTCAATGGTCAGACTGTTTGGCACAATGGAGCAGTCATTGAAGCATTGGAGCGTGGAGCGATCTTATTACTAGATGAGATTGATCTAGCATCTAACAAAATACTATGCTTACAACCGATTCTAGAGGGCAAAGGGATCTTCCTAAAGAAGATAGGTGAGTACATCAAACCTGCTAAGGGATTCAATGTCATTGCTACTGCTAATACTAAAGGTAAAGGTAGTGATGATGGACGTTTCATTGGCACTAATGTATTGAATGAAGCGTTCTTAGAGCGATTCCCTATTACATTTGAGCAAGAGTATCCTACTGCTGCTACTGAGAACAAGATACTCAGAAAGTTATGTGAATCTATTGGTATTCCTATGACTGGTGACCATGAAAAATTCATTGTTTACCTAACTGACTGGGCGGATATTGTTCGTAAAACTTTCAATGATGGAGGTATAGATGAAATTATCTCAACTAGGAGACTTGTTCACATTATGCGAGCATATCAAATCTTTGGCGATAAGATGAAGGCAATGCAGATGTGTCTCAACCGATTTGATGATGAGACTAAAACATCATTCATGCAACTATACTCCAAACTTGATGAGGACGTAAATACTAGGTCTACATAGACTTAGTATTCAACGATACCAAACTAATCATGGACAAGAAATTCAACCATTTAGACCATGAATTATATGCCAGAAAGTTAGGTATTGATTATGCTACCTATTATGAGATGATGATAGGGGTCGATTCTGAAGATTATCAGGATATCCTGACATTACTTGACAATCAAAGTCAACCGACTATAATAGGTACATGAGCGAGGTTACCAACTAGATCGACTCTGAAGCGATCACATGAGGTTGGGTAAAAAAACACTAAGCACCCTCTTTCTTCTTGTGACGGTTGATTTAGTGTCACATTCATTATTGAAACTGACACTAAATCGACTATCATACATTTGTAGCGTGAGTTAGTACCTGTAATTAGACTCGGCAAACGAGTTAGGATCAGGTGAAGCACCTCTTGACCACGCTACTTCATGCACTACTCTGGTGAGTCTGTTTTGATCGAACAGTTGATAGAGTTCAATTCTCTGATAGTGTAATTCAAGTCATGTCGTATGACTATAAACTAGGCATGTTCCATTACTTTATTATGATTATGCGTTTCCCTAAGTCATCCTCTATCGCTGCTGTATCTTTTGGTACTGACAATGCAGTTGGTGTGACATTTACTTCTGCTGATAAGGAGTACGGATTCTTAGCAAAAGATGCTAACCTAGTTCGCACTGGACTAGAAAATGCTCTTACTAAAGGTGAGAGTGTAGGTAGATTGATCGCTTCATACAGAAAAGAAGGTCAACTACAAGCAGTATAATCTAACTGCAACAAATACAACTGAATATTTTGAACTTCGCATAATCTCGCAAGGAACCTACCTATACGGTAGGTTTTCTTATGCCAATTTTTATACTGGTATAATTTCATTGATTGTGCTATAATAGTGACTATAATGAGTATAACAACAAAGAAATTCAATGTTATCTGAGTCTGCTATTACTACATTTACTACACATACAAAAGCACTTGCTGAGATTGAACACTGTCACTATAAGAATTCAGTGTTTCAAATATATAAGCACATGAGTAGTAAGAAAAAAGGTGCTGCCTTTGAAGCAATAGTTCAAGAGTACTGTAATCAGTTAGGTTATAATGTAACCAAACCTGACAATTCTGACCATGATAGAAAAATCAATGGTAAGAAGGTAGAAATCAAGGGGTCTATGCTATGGTCAGGAACTAACACCCATTTCAGGTGGCAACAACTAAGACCTGCACAAGATTATGATGTTGTTGTATTTCTTGCCGTATTTCCTGATAGAATAGAATTCTATGGAGCAACTAAGGATGATGTAAAGAATAATTTAGAAGTACAAAATGAAAAGGGTGAGTGGTTATATAATCAGCATGGTGGTAAGAAAGTAAACTCAGGAACATTTTTCTTAGACTCCATTGGTACAAATATTCCTGATTGGTTCACATCTATTGACGAGGTATTAGCATGAAGCACAACACAATTTCAAATATGGATTGTCTCAAGTATTTGAAAAGAATACCTGACAACTCAGTAGATCTAGTCTTGACTGATCCACCATATAATATAGGATTTGATGGTGGTAAAGGATGGGATAGATGGGAGGATGAGAGAGAATACATCAAATGGTGTTTAGAATGGACTAAGGAGTGCATCAGGGTACTCAAGGATGAGCGTATGCTAGTTGTATGGGGTACTCTCAAGACTGAATCATTCTTATTATATAAACTTGCATTGAATAGAACTAAAGGTATATTTCCACAGAATGAGATTATTTGGTCTTATAACTGGGGTGGTAGATCTAAAGATAACTTTGCTCGTAAGCATGAATACGCATGGTGCTATTCTAAGGGTGAGAAGTTTCTATTCAATGCTAATGATATTAGAATTGAGAGAAAAGTCAAGAAAAATCTTAGAACTGGTAAAGCACATACTCAGGGAACCATACCTACATGTGTATGGGAAAAGAATAATCATACTACCAGTAAAGAGTTTATTGGGTGGCATCCTACCACTAAGAATGTTGAGATACTAGAGCGTATAATCAAGGCATATACTAACGTAGGTGACGTTGTATTGGATTGTTTTGTAGGTAGTGGATCAACTGCCGTTGCAAGCATTAGAACTGGTAGGGAGTATCTAGGATGCGAGAAGTCAAAGGAATATTATACTAAGGCAAAAGAAAGAATTGCAACCACTGAACAAACTGTCACAAGCAAGGTTTCAAAGGCAACTCTAGCGTCTATACTATAAGTATCCAAGAGAATTCAACTATGAAAACTTTTACAGTTTCAGCATTGGTTGAGGGTTATAGGATTGATGAACAGATTACTGCTGCATCAATCCATCATGCCATCAAACTAATGCAAGCAAAGTATTCCAATGCACGAAATGTATTTGTGAGGAACTAATGAAAAAACTATTCATACCTGCTAATCCTAATTCAACAAATAGTGAATTGGATGCAAAGGTAATTATCAAAAATATTCGTACAAGACAGGAACTAATTGGTAACAATCTTATGGAAGTTATTGATGATTACCCTGACCAATTACGAGTCGTTATTGATGAATTAGTGTCACATCTAAGTCATACTCAACTAGATGAAGTTGAGGATCTAATTGTAAACAACTATTGTGAGGAAAACTAATGACTAAATTACTAAACAGTTACACATTTGAGGCAAAGAAAATTGTTTACTATTCAGTAACAGTTGGTGCAGAAACTAAAACTGAAGCAAAGAGAATTGCATCTAATTTTGAACATTGCCAACATTATGAGGAGGTTGAGCGTTGTGATGGATTTGAATATAAGGTAGGTAAACTATTAGATTGGACGGAGGATTAGCATGGCAACTTATCACATTACCTGCGAGGAAATTGTTACTTTTGTAGTAGAAGTTGAAGCAGAAAATGAAGACATTGCATTTGAAAAAGTGCATAATAATGTCAACGATTATGAAGTTGTAGCAGAATCTACTTCTGAGTGGTCAGTAGATGATATTACAGAGGTAAACCAATGAGAACATTACATCTAACTCACAATGAATTTGGTGTATTATATGACCTCGTTATGGAGTCATATTATGACGTACAAACAGATATTGGTGAGGATAAGATTGAAGACTATGAGATTCACGAAATCTTTACAAAACTACAGGACATGAAAAATGCTTAGAGTTCCTATTACTTTTGATGAAAAACATGAGTTTATCAAATTATATGATGTACTCAGAGATATGGATTTTGATCTAACACCTCGTCAACAATCTGTATTTGAAAAGATACAAGAAAGTACAGTTGAGTACCATGCAGAGTGTGACATTTGACCTAGTGTCCACTCTTCCACCTATTCTATTATAAGGTCACCTATAATGAAAACATCTACAGAAAAGGTTATGCTAAGTTTAGAAAATGACATTGACTTCTGCAAATTCACATTAGGACTGACTGATGATGATACCAACGATTTCATTCACACTTGTTATAAGATGGGTATCTCAACAGAATACTTTGCTGATGAGTTTTGCTTTGATCTAACTCCTGATGGCATGGTTGCTGATCCTGATGAAATCCTTAGATTACATGATCCTGATTATCTTGCAATAAGATGGACACTTGAAGATGATGGTGACAGTTAGATTACTGTCCACTTTTCATTGAATCTATCATAGGATCGACTACAATTAGTATAACAACAAAGGAAATCATGGAAACAACAATTCAAGACAGAGTAATGGGATGGACTAAGGATTTAGTTTCAGCATTAGAAAAGAACTATACTGATCGTTATCCTGAGTCACCTAATGATATTACTTTCAGCATCACAACTGGTAAGAAGTATATCAAAGTTGTTCAAGATAATGGAGGAGTTCATGCCTTCGTGAATAAAAATACAGGTGAGGTTTACAAACCTGCTGGATGGAAAGCACCAGCGAAACATGTTCGTTATGACATGAGAATTATCAATCAGCGTGAGCGTATGCTTGCAATGTGTGACTGGGCAGGTGGTTATCTTTACATGAGATAATCACTTCGTCTATTTTATTATACTACTATACACTTCGTCTATTATGTTACAACCAGTTTTGACTTCGTTCAAACCCATGACCAAATACACTCGTTCAGGTGTTGATGGTAAATGGATAAAATGCCCTAAATGCCAACAAACATCAAAAGTGTACCATTTTTCATGGTCGGCACTTGTTTGTATGTGTTGCCGAGGTAATATAGAAAAATATGAATGGAGCGTAGCACAATGAAAGTACATGCACTATTATTATCTGAAGATGAAATCAACGATCTTCGAGAATTATTGGCAGAACTTGACTACAATTCCATGAAAGATTCCATAAAAAGTGTAAACGAAAAAGTAAATTACTTCTTTGAGTAACAATGAAAACCTACAAGATTACCGCCACTAAATCACATTTTATAAAGGAAATTGTGGCACAAAATGAAGTTGAAGCGTATCAATTAGCAATGCTTGATGATACTGAATGGATGAAATCTCCAGACAATGATAACATTGAGATAATCAAATTGCAGTTAGTTTGTGATACTTAGTAAGAATAATTGAAATATATTTGTTATAACAATATATTGATATTATATTCACTAATTGTCAAGCGATAGTGGTCAGTTTGTCAACTGTCACAACCCCTGTAACAAAACCACATATTTAACTGTCACAAGATTACCCTATTCTACGATAACATTTACTATAATAAGAATGTCCAACAAAATTACAACAATTATGCCACAATCTTCTGCTAAAGTAACAACAACTCAAGCAAAGATTACAACTCCTAAATCTACAACAACTAGGAGAAAAAGGACACCTAAAGTAACAACAACTAAAAGAAATGTTACTCGCAAAGTATCAACAAAGAAACTAAAAAGACCTGCTAAAAGTGTACTTACATTGAATCATTATGTAAGAGACTATCAATCAAGGGTAAAGATTCATAATTATGAGTTTACATTATTCTTGAACGATTGCAAGTCTGGTTTACAATTAGCAGACAAATCTGCTAGAAGTTTCTATAACTTTGCTATTCTAAGATACAAAGCACATTTTAACATTTAGAGTGTGCCAGTCATCAAAGTGTCCACTAAACCCCCATTTTGGGGGTTTTTTTGTTATTATAATAATATAAACAAATTTCAAGGATTTTATGACCGTACAAATTGGAACAATGCCAGACACTTCGCCAACTGTCCCTACATTGTTTCAAATTATACAGGACAATGTGGAATTTATGTTTAGTGACGCTCACGAAATTGGCACAAGTGATGTTTCAATTTGTGTCAATTATGTCATCAACGATTATTCTCCATTTACAGACAATTTTGCAAGTGTCCCCACTCGTAGGGAAATCCGTAGAGCAGTGAACAACGCTATCGCAACTATGGGTGACGATTGGTAAACTGGCACAAGACCTCTTCACAAGGGGTCTTTTTTATTCTATTATAAAAGTATAACAAATCAATCGCAATTTTATTATGTTCTGTGTATTTTCTTCTCCAATTCAGTTCACTAAAAGTTATACTGAAGCATGTCAAATTGCAGATGATTTTTATTACAAAACTGGTCAAGTTGTGGCGGTTGAAAGTATAAACAATTCAACTCCATTTCATGTCCCTTCAGTAACAACAATAGGTGCATAATATGAAACTATTAGTAACAAGAATCTTCTTTGATTTACCTGATGAGGATGTAAATCAATTTGGTTCAATCATAGGAGCAAAAGAATACAAACAACAGTTACAGTTTGAGTTACAAACTACCGCTAAATCTATCTGGGAAGTTGATTGTAAAGAACAACTAATCCCTAAGATTGAAAGAACATTAGGTCACAAGATTAGCACGATTGAATATCAATCTAATCTATTACATTCACTCACATCTTATATGTAAAGGAGGACAATTATGCCCACTAATGATGCACTAGCACTAAGAGATTGCATTGCTTATGTGTTAGATAACAATGAAGATTTACTTGAGTTAGATATACAACAACTCAAGAGAATCAATGCACAATTATTATACTTTGTAAGGGAGGATTAGCATGTATTCAAGTGACTTTTTTGGCAGAATCTTCTGGGTTGATGATAACTTAGATTTCAAATCTTGCCCACTAAATGTAAACGGAACTGGTGATTTTGACTGTTGGGATTATGTATCAGAGTGGACAGATTGGGATGGAGTAAATGTTAGTTTGCTCTTTCAAATTCATAGGACTTGTTTACATCTAAAGCAAGATCATCATAACTCAGTATCACTTATAGGAGTATAATTACCCCTAATAAAATGTAAACAATTCTTGTGCCAGTTGAATAACCTGCACAAGAACCCTTTCAATATGCCCCTTATGTGACTATAATGAGTATAACGAATTGAAAAACAACTATGACTGAATTTTTATACACTGTCGAGACTCCATCCAACTTCGAGGATGGAAACATTGAAACATCTAGTCTTGATAAGGCAAATGACCTATGTTTTGACTTATCCCAAGAGTATGGATACTCTTGTGTAAGATGTAACATTAGCGGTGAAATTGTTGCTGATTATGGTAACATTATGCCACTAATTGAGGAGGGTATAGTATAAACAATTATACTCTAATTCCACCAACAAACTATTATTTTATAAGGAGAATTACATTATGTCAAATATAAACAATGAAATGATATTAGAGTCACTATTTGATGAAGTATGCGAAGAATTCAGAATTAGTAATAAACTAACACCTGAAATGTTCGAGGAATTGTTATCATTTAGCACTGGAACATTTGATGCTATAGTATCAACAACTAATCAAAGATTTGAGGCAATGTGTCAATGAACCAAGAATTTTTAGAGTCTAGTTTGTATTACTTTTGTAAGGCAAATCTACTCCCATTTATGTCAGCGAGCGATCTATTATATGGATCAATAGTAACAACAACCGCACAGAATGTATGGTTGAAAAGTTATATTGAAATATGGGAAGATTCCAATATCTGACTATCAACTAATCTTACAATCCTTCTTTTATTCTTCACATCTAATCTATTCAATATGCCTTCACAAAGTAACAACAACCCTAACAGATTGACCGAGGTAAGTAACAATGTAAGAGAGGCAAAACGCCCGAATTTGTTATCATCAAGAGAACAGATTACCTCTGTAAAGTATTATAAACCATGGAGAACACTAAACAATTATTAGT
>Ga0163179_10001446_pt1 | contig 16805 bp, 9 predicted proteins | sample AtlANTMetagenome_FD_109643 | JGI IMG/M metagenome (GOLD analysis project Ga0163179, IMG submission 109643) | Marine eukaryotic phytoplankton communities from the Atlantic Ocean - Atlantic ANT 2 Metagenome | ecosystem: Environmental > Aquatic > Marine > Oceanic | place: North Atlantic Ocean... | reverse complement strand
CTTTGTCAAAAGATTCTACAAAACCCTGTAGTTCAGTTAATTCTTCTGCATTTTTATTTGATTCGTTAGCTTCAGCAATAAAGGTTTCTAATATTTCATCTGTAAGTTCAGGAGCATTTTTTAAAGCATATGTAGCCTCTATAAGATCTATATTATTACCTTTTAATCCTCTTGAAACAGCATCACCAGAAAATAGTGTTCCTAAAAATCCTGTTACAGGGCCAGGCATAACTTTAACAGCAAGTTCAGAACCCATACCCAACCAATCAGCTGTAGCCTCAAAAAATTTACCAGCAAATGTATTTTGCCCTTCTCCGCCTGTTTTTTCAGCACTAGGATCAGGTGCCTCAACTTTTTGAACGTCGGAATATTGTGTTAGGTAATCATCTAAAGAAAGTCCAAGACCAGAAGCTGCGCCTTTAACCTCATCCTCAGTATATGATGTTCCATTAAAAGTAAAATCTGACATATATTTTATTTTACACCAGGTAATTTTGGTTTTTCAAACCTAGCATTTTGTATATAATAATTTCTTACATCATCACTTATAGGTGATAATTGTAAATATAACTTAAATAAACCTTGTGGATCGTTTATATCAAAAGGCAATGCAGCAGAGTCATAATATATAGGTGAATCACCATATATTGCAACAAAATCATCTTTAGCAGATTGTTTGTCTTTTCTGTCTTCACTTGCTAACCATGCGTCATACATTTCTTTTTTGGTCAGTACCTTATCTACATTATTAATATCTGATTGTCTTAATAAGGAAACCATCTGGTCCACATTGTTTGACCCAGCTAAGCCAGCAAATTCAAGTGCATTTTTAGCAATACCCTGTGTTGTAGCTAAGTCATCCCTCATTCCTTGCCCAAAATTTGTCCCGCTTGGTTTAGTAACTTTTTTATGTTGATCTAACCCACTTTTATTTACATTAACTAGATGACCCATTATGTTATTAACAATATCATTCTTCATTTGTTCTTCATTATTGTAATTATTAGGATTTATATTTGCTAAATTGTAACCTTCTAACAAATCATCTTTTAATAATGATTGTAATCTTTCGGGACCGCCTTGATTTATAGCCATTGTTAAGCTATTTTTTAATAAATTAAAAGATGGTGTATTTTCAAGATTAATTCCTTGAGCGCCCGAAGTATACACTTCATTTGCTTTATTCATTACCTCTAAAGCAAAAGCATCATCTTTTGTATAATAATTAGATAGCTGAGCATGGTTTATATCACCTAATTCTGTTTTATAAGTAGGTGTTCCAAAGTCATCGAACTGCATACTATAATTATTTTCTAAAAATACTAAATCTAATTTTCTTTTATCTTCTGGTGACATGCCATTAGACATATTATTTCTTTCTTGAAAATATTCTTCTTTTAAAGATTTAAAATCATTTAAATAATCATTAGCAGTAATCATACCTGCTTTTAAACTTTGTAGCTGCGAAGACATATTCATAAAATTATCATCCGTAGGCCTCATAGTAGATAACTGCCTTGCTATATTAAAATAGTTTTGTTTATTTTGATTTACAAAATTTAATAACGGTTCTCTTGCTTCATCTGACACCTTGTCAAATTCAGGATCGGGAGGATATTGATTAATTAAAGACATAGCTCTAGAGTCTACCGCCGCTTGGGCTTGGTCAGCTCTTCGTATTTTATCATCTATACCAGATAATCCAGCGCTCATACCTGCTGAAAATGCTCCTCCAGCGTTTACAAAGTCTTTCATTATAGCCATAATATTATTCTTTATTTGATTTTTTAAATACATCTCCAAAAGCCCCTTCTTCAAAAGCTCCTGAAGCCCCAGCGTCTAATCCAGCTCCCATAGTTTGTCCGATACCACCCATTAATTGCTGAGTTGCTTTTGCCCTTGCCGCATCTGCTGTTTGCATTCTTTTACTAGCCATGCCAAGCAATTGAGATTGTTTAGCCGCTGTCATTTTTTGAGAAGCTAGTTCTCCTTGCCCTATTAATTTTTGTCTATCAGCTTCACCTTTAGCAGCTAGTACTTGATTTTGAGATTCTTGTTGAGCAATACTTGCTGAAGCTTGTTGAGCTTGTTGGTTTTGTGAATTAGCTAGTGATTGTGCTAACGCAGCTATACCACCTCCACCAGCCGCACCTGCCATACTAGACATAATGTTAGCCGCTCCTTGCGCACTTTGTTGTGCAGCAAAATCTGCCGCTTGTGTATTAACTGTTAGGTTTTGATACGGGTTAGTCAAATTTTTATAAGGATTAGACGTATCTAATTGTTGATATTTAAGTTTTTCTTGTTGAAATTCGTTTCTTGCTGCTCTTTGTTCTCTTCTTCTTTTACGACCACCAAAAAGGCTAGCGCCTACATTAACAAGACCACTAATTGCTTTACCAGCAACTTTTGCACCTGCTAATGCCGCCCCTGCTGGACCTGCTGCTGCTGCCGCTCCTCCTGCTGCTCCGAGCACACCTAAAATTCCTTGAATTGCCATATTGTTATTTTTTTATATATTTATAATTACATATTAACTGCTTATACTAACTTCAGATCCAACGGAGTAAAGCTCTTTATTAGCAGTAGAAGTGTTTTTAAATTTTGTTTCAGCATAGTAACCTAAAACGCCAGAAGTATTAAACTTGGCATCCTTAACATAAAACATGTAAGCTGATGACTGTGGTGCTTCAGATGTATTAACCACTGTTATAGTTTTAGCAACCGTATTTATAGCTGTTATTTTACCTAAGTCCTGCTTAACACTAGAACCATCCACATAATACAAGTTATCATTTATTTGTATGTCTTTATTTAAATTAAAATTAAATGTAAATACCCTATTACTACCAACTACAGCTTGAGAAGTTAAAGTACCTAGCCCTTGCACGTTTAATGCCTTAGTATCAACTGTGCTTTCAGTTTCTGTTACGCCTGAAATATAATTAAAATATTTACCTTCTTTTTCAATAAAAGCAGAAACATTGCCGTCTTGTTGATCAGTTAAAATGCTATCACATACCCAACCAGAGTCCCCTTCATAATTCAATGTTCTAAAATTCTTCATATTAGCGGGCGACTCATTTATTAAAAACGTAACTTCTGAATCTGTTTTTGATCCATAAAATGTATTTCTTGCTCCAACATGATGCTCATATATGTGACCATTTTTAAAAGTAAAATACTTATTATTAATACTTGTTCCTCCTTCAGTCACAAAAGATTTCCTACTAGGCCAACCATTTATTGACTCAGAATAAGAAACTGTGTTGTTTACGCCAGTAGGCAAGCTAACATTGTATTGATTTTTCTTTTCATCATAAGACCCATATATATATCCAGATTGATTTCTTAAATTATCTTTAAAATAATCTTTCATTCCGTAATTAGATACTTCTTCCATACCATCAGCAGAATGCCTTAATACAACTCCATTTTTTTTATCAGTAAAATATGCTCTATATGTAAAATCTGAAAAACTTTCAGGATTTGTGCTAATACCATAATTTGAATTATAAGGTATTGCTTGCCCTAAAACAGACGTATTAGATGTTACATTAGCACTGCCATCAGCATTAAATAATGCGTCTTTATTAGTTAGTATTTTTATTACTTTGTCTTCACAATAAGCTATTATATCATTATATCTTGTATGTAGCTTTTGTATTGAACCATATTCAGGGTTTAATTGTTTTATAATAGGTTCTGCTATAATAAATTGATTTAATCTATTTATACCAGTTTTTCCATTATATATTTGTGAAAATATCAATTCTGATTTTAGTATTTCTTCTTGATAGTTATCTTCAAATATTGTTGAAACTCTAACACCTTTGCCTAAAACAGGAGCGTTATAATCATCTCTTATTATAAATGACTCAACACCATTTTCAAAACTAAAACAATTGTAATATAATAATGAATTTTCATTACCATGATTACCACTAACTGTTAAATTTTCTTGTGTTTCATAATAAATATCAATGTCTGTATCATCTTGTGGCTCAATTTCAAATACTGGTGGGTTAACTATATTTTTTAAACTACCTGCTTTAAATTCATGAACAGTAATAGACATTTTAGTTGCACTACCACTGCCGCTATCCACAGTTTCAAAAAAGCATCTTACATCTCCATCTAAATTTCTATCAAATTTTAATGACCAAACCCTCTGCCCACCACTATGATCTCTAATATCTACTTCTTCAATCTTATAAAAATTTAAATCTAAATCGCCGTTAGCTTTTGTTTTGTTAAAAAAGCTTATATAGTTACCTTTCTTTAAATTATTAGTAAAAGGGCTATTATTATATATAGATTCTGCGTCAGTATATCCAACAGTTGTTTGTATACCTATATGCCAACCTTTAGTTAAATCAATAGTAGGTGAACCAAAAGAGCTAGCAGTAATACCGTCTCTTCCGCCCCCTGAGGTACCCCACCCACCTGAGCTTGCAGCTAAGCTTGCTGTTGTTGAAGAATTAGCATTATTTTTACCACCAAATCTTATTAAATATTGTCTATCTGGATTATTTGGGGTACCACTTGTGCCGCTAGGATTAGCTTGCGGATCTCCATCAACTCCATTAGTTGTAGATATTGCATTTAAATTAGCAGTATCTGTTCCAATTAAATCAGTTAATAAATTATTATCTGCTTTTAATTTTAAAAAAAATCTACCTTCAAACTCTGCAGGGTTTTTTTCTTCTTCTCTTACTCCAACTAATATTCCACTTACTGCCGCTGTTGTTGGGTTTTCTTCATAATCGGTATATAACATTTTAACATCATCGCCAAATTCTTCTTCAAAATGTACTTCAATATCGTCCCCGCCTATTGTATGAACCTCTAACGATGAAATTGTATAAATTTCAGATTCACTCCCACCGTTTATAAATTTTACTTTTTTACCAGGCGTTAATACTTCCATGCCTTGGCTAGAAACTCCTATAGCTGTTTGTAAGGTACTTACATAAGTATTTCCTGCAATACTTGTATCTCCCCATTTAAAAAAGTTTTTTAATGTAATCGTATTATGCTCTGGAACAGGAGTACAACCTGCTTTTATTACAGTTTGTTCTGTACCATCTCCAAATTGTGCAGAATAAGCAAACTCACTAGGCCTATAATAAGTTTCTACAGGATTTGCTAAAAACTTAGGCGCAGTTTTTAATTTATCTAATACTTTAAATTTACCAAAATTTTCAGCTGGCTGGTTGCCCGCTTTTTTCTTTAATAATAGTATATCTTCTTCTTTTACTTTATTAATTTCTGAAGCCGGAAAAGATACATACATATAACCTTGATCATCTTGATAAAAACTATCCGCACATATGTTATAAGTTGTGGAAGATATTTCTTTTATAAAATATTTATAGTTAGTAGCGAAAGATGGTGCTGAAGAAGTTATTTTAGCAGAAAACTTAGACATGTTCTTCGCTTCCCCCTGAGGCACCTTTATAATACCTGTTTTATCTGTTAGCACTGGTGTTTGTCTTCCGTAAGTGTCTGTATATACAACTCCAAATTGATATGTTCTATTTGATTTTATAGATTGTCTTTGCACTCTGTCTGCAGCGGCAGCAGTATATCTGTTTTTTAATTTAATGTCAAACTGTATAGGGGCTGCTGGTAAATTAAACTGATGAGTATAATTTCCATATATTAATCTATTAGCTGTTATATCTTGTGATTTAGCTTTTTTAGGCACACTATCAAATAATCTTAATAATTGATTTGAAGGTAAAACTTTAAATATTTGTTCATCTTTTACTTGAAATGTAGAAGCAATACTATTATTACTTTGTCTTTTTATAGTGTCAACTATATATACATTAGATCCAACAGAGTCTTTATATATTATATCTATTTCATCAACATCAGCACTTATATTGTTATTTAAACTTTCTAACGTTAAAGATCTTAATGTATTAGTCATAGCTAAATTAAAACCATCTTCTGCATTGTATTCAAATCCAGTTCCTGCTCCTACACTTGAATCTGGCAAAAAGGCAGCATTGCTAAATGGTGAAAAACAACTATATTGTCCATTGTTATATTTATAACGATATGCAAATCTAGGAAACTTTAATTCAAATAAAGGATCATCTTCTTGCAAAACAGCAATATAAGATGTAGATCCACCCGCCATTTGTTTACTAATAGTTAGTAATTCAGAAGCAAAAGTACCTCCAGAAATAGATGTTAATTTTATTCTTGCTTCAGTTTTAGTTAATGTTCCGTCTGAACCAGTGAAATCGTTTTTTAGTATGATTATATCACCAACTTGGTAATTTGGTGAAGGGCTAAATGTGCCAGATATTGTAGAGCCAGAATCTTTTGCGTTTTGTAAACCAGAGCCGCTTGTGGCTAATAATAAACTTGTAGTAACTTGAGTATTACCAGCAGTTCCATTTCCTGTTCTTAACGAGCTGCTCATATTGAGAGATGGAGCAGCCATTGGAGATTTTTTAATTATAGTAATTCTTTCTTCAGATAAACCAGTTGTTAATGTATTAAAATTTGTTGTTTGTGTTTTCCAGTATGCTACATCAACTTGTTTTGGTTCATTTAAATTATCTGTAAAATATAAAACGCCATCTAATATATTAGCACCTGTAATTAAATTATTAGTATTGAAATTTAAAACATTACCAGTATCAACAACAACAGCAGATGAAGCTTCTGTAGATATATTGTATTCTGCTATAATATCTTTTGCAGATGAAGTAATAAACCAATAAATTTTATCATTTTCAGTATCTTTAACATGCCCAATACACGTGGCTGAAGATAAATTTATAGAATCTTTTTGTGTATTACCTAAAATATTTTTTAACGCACCAATATCGCTGCCATCAGAGTAATCGACGTCAATATTTAAAGCATCTCTATATTCACCATTAGGAACTAACCTCTCATCCAGGTCTTTATTCATTTTGCCATGAATGAATGCGTTTTTAATTTCAGGCATATTTTAGTGTTTTATTTGTTTAGACTTGCCTCTCATTGTTTGAGTAAGCTCTTCTAATTTAATATTTGATAATCTTAATTTAGCGTTTCTAACCGCTGCAAATTTTTCTTTTTTCATTCTCATAACCAAATACTCAGGAGTATTCGATCGAGTAGATAAAATATAATAGGCTATACATTTATACATAGCCTCTTCAGCTAATTTATGTACTTTCATTTCAGCATCAGTTCCTAGGCTGTCACTTATATATTTTAATGTTATAGTTTTATCAACTAAACTTCCAGAAAAATGAATTTTTGATTTTATAGGATCTATATAAAATGATCCATTAGAATTCATATGTTGTGGGTCAGAGCCATATCTTTGCCCATTTAATGTTTGGAAACTTCTATTATCTTCTAAATAAAAATCATTTACAACATCGGTGTTAGTATTTTGATCTTTGTATTTTGTCCATGTTTCAGATAAATTTGCTTTAATCAAGTTTCCATTATTATCAAAAGTATAATTATAATTACTGTCTTGTAAGATAGCATCTGGGTTACTACTTTTTATTGCAGGATATATAGTATGCTCAACTCCACTGCTATCAAGCCATGTAAACTTAACGTAATTTACATAATCTTGTGGTAACATAACTGTTAACGTAGGGGGAACATCTATTTCTTGAGATTTTTCACTTCTAAATGTATCATAGCTTAACTCTTGTAAAGCTCTTTGTGCAAAGAATGAAACATTGTTTCTTTTAATTTTAGATATAATTTTATCTTCACCAACATATGAAATCATAAAATTATTTACAATATCTTTTAATGTTATAAACTGATAGCCTCCAAAGTCGGAACCTTCGTAATACGCTTGTTGTGTTTGATTAATTAGACCCATTTATTATGATTTTTCTTCTTGTGAATTTTTTACATCTTCGCCACTTGCAATACCATATAAGGAATTATCTTTTAATATCATTCCTGACAATGATAATATTTTTACTACAAGATCGGTTTCTTCAGATTCGTGTAATTCAAAATTAACAGAATTACTAGCATTATAAGTTCCTGTTACATTATTAGCAGCCCAAGATACATCCGTAGGCTCTTTAATATAGTTACAAGTTACACCTGAAGTTTTTTGTTCTAAAGCACCCGCGGCGTTTTTACCATATACTTTAATGCCCGCATTATCTCTAATATATATAGGAAAATCGTTTGTTGGTTGTGCTAAGGGTGATTGTGTTATATAGATATAATCTTTTTGGCTTATTGATTCTGCTTCTGCACCATTAAATATAACAGAACCTAATCTATATAAATCAGAAGGTAAAGTAGTTCCCCCTGTTACAGCAGTATTTGTTTTTTCAAATATGCTAATTTTTTCTTCAATTATACTGAGTATATCAGAATATTCAGTATCATTACCAGGTATTCTAAGAAACTGATTTTGATCATAAAAATACTGCTCAAATATATCTAATTGAGCTTGATTAGCAAGATAATTAAATTCCTGAGGTGTAATATAACCTCGTTGTTCCTTATTTGTTATAGCTAATACTCTTTGGTATACTGTATTTACGTTTACACTCATTATGTTTTTATTATAGGTTAAAGGCCCACAAGTGTAGGCCCTTACCTACAATTGTTTACTTTAATTTCTTTTCAACTGTTTGATATACTTCAACACCTTCATCCGTTTTAAAATATGCGGCTAAAGCTGAATATGGGTTTTCATCAAATGGAACTGTCATAAGTTTTCTATCATTTGTACCCCACATAAATGTTCTGTTGTCATTAGATAGCTTAATAATTCCAGCTTCAACAGCTTTTATACCAAGATTTCTAATATTAATATTTTCATCATTCGCTAATTCTAAGAATAACTGTGGGTTTGCCCTAGCAAATAATAATAAATCTCTTTTAAGCTCCTTAGAAGTCATCGCAGATACCTTATCACCCAACTCAGTCCTCAATATTGCTTCCGCGTGATCAATTTCTATTTTTTGAGCTGCAGTTAAAGCTTCAATTTCTGATTCTAAATAACTAATATCATTTTCTGCAATTTGTACTGCATTATATTCTATAAATGTTTTTCCGTTTTCAGGATGATATAAGGAAAGAAATTTTTGTAATGTTTGTTTTTCTTTAGAAACATATAGTTGTCCGTCTCTAAAAATTATATGACTCAATCTTTCTGGGCCTTTCATTTCGTCAAGAAATACTGTTTTTTGATTTTCACAATATTTAATTTCTCTTTCGTAACCTAGTTTTTCATCAAACCATAGTAAACCCCTGCTTTTTAATATATATACAATAGGTGTTTTATTACTTCTTAGTTCATAAACCCTATCTTTAATTTCCCATTTAGGAGTTTTATTTTCTTGTTTTGGTGGAGCAACCGCTACGGGCTCTTCAACAGCCACCTCTGCTTTTTGTTTTTTTGACATGATATAATATAATAAAAATTAAAAAATATAAGGGGTTTGGGTGCCGAAGCACCCGTCCCTTATGTTAAATATTAAGAGTTAAATAATACAAAGTTATTTGCTGCTTGTACTACTAAACATCTTTCTGATAAGTAATGAACTTCCATTTTGTCATCACCAGTTGTAGATGCACCACCTACTGAACCAGTAATCCAAGATTTCATTCTTCTGTCATCAGTTTCAGAAGCTCTATATCTTACGTGTAAGAAAGGTCTTCTAACGTTTTTACCTAATTGCTGATCATATACTGAAGATGTACCAGCTGGAATCATAATACCGCTTAAGCCTCCAATTAATCCTCTTGTAGATTTATCATTAAGATATTTCCAATCAGATTTATAAAAGTCATAAGAACCTCTTCTGAATCCAGAAAAACCTAAATTAAGTGCCATATCTTCTGAGTTTTCAAATACTCCGTAAGATAAACCACCTGTAATATTTGGGTTTAATCCTGCTAACATGTCATCAAAATAAAGATTTGCATCTCTATCTAAGAACAACATATTTTCTTCAATTGATCCCTGCTTGTCTAATTCTTTTAATAAAAGATCAAACTCAGGTAGTTTATCTACAGCAGGTGTACTAGCGTCAAATTGATTTGATGCTACAATACCTCTACTTTCAATAGCTGAAAATAAACCTTCAGATCCATCTGGCACAGCTGCGTTAGCACTTGAGACAGATTTCTCAGCTTCTAGCATTACCATTTCTAGATAGTCTTCATATCTAACTCTAGTGTCACCTTCTGCTTTTAAATACCATAAGTATCCTGATTGTCCAGATTCACCTGAAACTTCAACCCAACCGATTTGAGCTGTATCAGAACCATTAACTTCGTAGTGATCTTTAATAATAAGTGGCTTATTAGTAAAAGATTTGAAAGTTGGTTCTACAGCATCAGTCATACTTGCAGTTCCTTTTGTAAATTCAGAACCATAAACAAAGAATTTAATAACTTGGTTGTCCGTTGCAGCGATACCTGATATGTCATCAACATTTTCAGCGCCGTAAGGTTTGATAGTTAATGCGTCTGTTGCTGCTTCAATACCAGCTGTAACATAAGCTTTAAATACAACGTTGTTAACAACAGCTACTACTGTAGCACCTTTTCTCACTGCGTGAGCTTCAGTTGCTCCAGAGTCAATACCTGTAATTGTGTCAATTTCCCCTGTTTCTGTTTTGATTTGACCATTGTATGCTAAGTGTAGTCTACCTTGTTCAGACCAAATAACTTGATCAGAAGCCATAGGCATTTCTGCACCTACCATTCTTAAGAAAGAAGATACAGTTCTATTTCCGTATCTTTCAACTTCTTGCTCATATAATTCAGGTAAGTACTGTTGTGACCAGTTACCTCCACCTGAACCATGAAAATTTAAATAGTTAGAAGCCAATGTTGCTTTTATAGCACTTGGGCTAACTATACTTCCAGCCGCTGGGCCGGAAAATGAAACGTTTGTTGCCATTTTTTAAAAGTTTTAAGTTTAATAATTTTTAAGTTTTAGTTTAAGTTTTGATGAATCGTCTCCACTAATTACTCTCGCTTTTATACCACCAACTTCAATTTCTTGATGACTGGATCTAGGATCCATGTTGATGTTTTTAGCAGACTTTACAGAAGTTTTAATAGCATCTGCTTTGCCTTGCTCATAAAAGTGATTTGCAATTGCGTCGGCATTCATCGCCGTAAACAAAGACTTATGGTAACCTGCAGCGTCTTTCATTTCATTTTTTTCATTCAAGAACCTCTTGACAAAATTATTGATGTCGCTCTGAGTCTCCTTCACCTCGTTCACATTTTTGATATTAAACCTATATCTTTTATCGCCAACATTATATTCAAAACCTTTGAATTGATTATTGAATAAAGATTTAGTTTTATTATCGAACACATTCCGTTGAGATTGTGCTGTTTTTTCTTGCTCTGCACTTTCTTCATTATATCTATTAAAAAAGTCCATTGCTTTTTGCTGTTCAGGCGTTAGCCTTGCTCCAGCTTTAATTTCTTTATAATAATTAGCTTTTGTTCCTTCAAGATGATTTTTTGCTTGTGCAACTTCTTCTTTGAATGCTAATTTTTTTCTTTTAATATCTTTAGGATCATCTACCTCTTCGTCAAACGAAAATTTATCATCAATTAAAAATGCAATTTCATCTACTGATAAATGAGGTTTTGCTTGAGTATAGTACTCATGCAATAAATCCATATTTTCAAATTTTTCGTAGTCTTTATTTAATGCTACATAATCTTCTAAAGTACCACCTGTTTCGTTCATGAACTTTACTAAGTCCATTATATTTTCAGGATAGTCTACCTGCTCTTGTGCTTCTTCTTTCTGTAATACTTCTTCTTGTTCCGGTGCGGCGTTGGTAGCTTCATCGCTTCCATCCATTCCTGTCTCGTCAGTTGTATCTGTTTCATCTGTTATTTCTTGTAGTACTATTTCTTTTTCTTCTTCTTCTTTTTGTTCGGAAGATTCTTCAGATTTGTTTTGTACTTCTTCGACCACTTCTTCGCTAGGCTCGGATTCGTCGCGTACAGGAACCTCATCTGTGCTTTGCTCTTGAACGGCATCTGTTTTGTCTTTAGTTTGTTCTTCAGTTACTGGTGGTTTTGAAAGATCCACCTTGTACACACCGGATTCTTTATCAAACCCAGCATTTTTTTGTACGATTTCTTCTTTTTCTTGTATAGATGGCTCTTCAGCATCTATAACTTTTGCTTTAATCTTTTCTGACATAATAAAATATTATAAAATTATACACTATATATATTACTTAGGTTCAAACGCACCTAAGTTAAAATTACCGCTTAAAACATCATTACCTGATGATTCAAAAGGTTTAGCGGCTTGGGTTTTAGCTTTTTCTTGCTCTTTTATTTTTATTTGTTCTTTTTGAGCATTTTGTTGCATACCCTGTAGTTCCATATTTATTTGAAACTCTAAATTCATTAACTCCTTTTTTAAACCAGCTTCAGCATTTAATTGTTGCATACCTAATTCTGCTTTAGCTTGCTCTAATTGTATTTTACTTTGAGTTAATGCTTGTTGTTTTTGTACTTCAGCTTGAGCAGCAACTTGTTGAGATTGCGCATTTGCTTCGGCTTGTGCTTGTATATTAGATTGCTGTATTTGCATATCTTTTTCTTGCTTCTTTCTTCTTCTTAATTTTAGTAATTGATTAGCAAGCTTTACATTTTTGATTTCTCTAATATCTATAGCATCTTCAAGTTCAATGTTATTTTGACCTATTGCAACTTGTATATTGTTTTCTAACAATTGTTTTTCTTCTTCATCAGGAGATAGTTCTAAGAATATACCAAAGTCATGTAAATGAAGTTCAGTTAATTCATCCAGTGTTCCCACGTTATGAGCTCCAATACTTTGTATAAAAGCATTTCTTGTAGGTGAGTATTCCAACACATCCGCAATTCTTAATGATATTTTTTCTGCAGTTTCTGCTGTTAAAAATAATCCACTTTGTAAAATATGTCTTGTTGCGGTATTACTGTTAGCAGCTGCTAATTTTTGAATACCAACTAAAGCATTTTTATCTGGTGTACTTGCGTCTCTCGCTTCATTTAAACCAGTAGCATCTCTAATCATCTGCATATAATAATTATATGTACTAATTAATTGTGCTAATTTATTTGCACCAGCGCTATTGTTTATTTCTTGAATAGGAACTTTGCCTGGATTCATATCTCCTTCAGATGTAAAGGATCTACCAATTATCGAACCTGTTTGAAAAAACATATTCAATGCTTCTTGAGGATTATAATTTGTTCCATTACCTAAATCAACCTCAGCTAATCCATCCGCATCCAAATACACACCATCTGGAACCATTCTTGAAAGCACCTGTTGCATTTTTAAATGGGTTAATTGTATCATATCAGCAAAACCAGTGATTCTGCTAACTAAAGATTCAATTCTACCATTATACATTCTAGGTGCCACAATAGAATAGTTTAATTTAACTTTATTGATATCTGCTTTTTCACGTAACATATTATCACAAAGCTTCCAATCTAAAAGTATGTTTGCTCCCGGTATATACACTCCTTCGTATAATACTTCAATATTTTTTGCAATACGTTCAAATCTTAATTCACCATTAATAGGTGTTGCCATAAAGGCATCAGATTTTTTAATAATTTTTTCAGCACCTGTTGCAGTTTCTTTAACTTTATAAACTTCATTCATATAAGTTTTATAGTTAAAATACATTATTTGTACTGAGTTATTATCTTTATTATTTACTTGTGTGTTATATTTATTATATGTATTATAATCCTGACTACCTTGTTGTGTAATCTTTTTCAAATCCATATCTGTAAGATTTGGAAATTGCATTTTAAGATCATTTACATTTATATTTTTTATTTCACCAACGTAATATATATCTTCAAAATAAGGTGATTCTGTATATGAATAAACTATATTTGCAGGATCAACGTACTCAATTTTAATTCCTTCTGATTGTGTAAAATTATTTTTAACACATCCAATACCTAAAACAGCTAAATCATAAAATAATCTTTTCTTAGTATTTTCATAACTATTTTGATTAAATACAGTTTGTATTGCTTGTTCTTCTGCTATTTCAATTGCTTGCTTATAATCAAGCTGCATATGTAATTGTAATTCGTCTTCATTATCTGGTAATTTATCCGCAGGAGTAGTTTGAATATTTAATCCAAACTCTTGCATCGCATATTCAGATAATTCTTTTGTCATCATATCTGCTAAAACACTTTCCATATATTGAGTTCTTTTAGCAACTCCGTATGGGTCCTGTGAATATGCTTTTACATCGTAAGTTCTTTCTGCAATACCATTTACAACTATATCTACAAACTTAGGTATAATAGGAACTGGCTTCCAATCTAAATTAAGGTATGATAAATCACCATTAATAGATAATTCATCTTTGTATTTTTGTATGCTTTGTTCTCCTCTAGCGTATAGCCTTAACTTATGATAGTTATTTTGATTTACAAAGAATCTATTAACTCCTCTGTCTTTTTTAAACCATTCATTTTCTATAGCTCTAGCTACCTCTAAACCATAATCTTGTGATAGTTTTTCGTCGTCGCTAGCTGTTTGGCTTGGGAAGTAACTTTTTATAACGGACTCAGCCATAGTTTTTTATTATTTTTGATAAAGTTCCTTTATTTTCGTATTTTGAAAAGTTAATGTTAACTTTTGATTTTTGCTTTTCAGCATTGGGCCTATATAAATGCCTATTGCATGCCATAATTGCTAATCCTGAGCTTATAGCTGCGTCAAATTTTGTTCTTTTGTTTATATCAAATTTAGCCCAATCATTTAATGTTTCATTAAAATATAAGTTACCATGCGTTCCATCTGGTTTAAGACCAACATGGGAGTTTATATAAGTTTCAATAGCGGCCGCGTGAGCTTGCCTTATATCTTCACTTGAGTTTGGTATTCCACCTATTTCTTTTTCAGTAGTTGATAATTTGTTCCAAACTCTATCCGGTCTATTCATTGAATAACCTCTGTAGCCTCTTCTTTTTAAATAGTATAATAATCTGGGTTTGTTATTTTCACATAGTAAAGGCATACCGTAAAATACTAATGCCATTAATACATCTTCAAAAAACATTTCAGCTGTTTGCGGACGAGCTATATATTCTATAAAAAATTTATTAGGTGGCGCATTTTCCATACTAAACTTAGTAAGTCCGTGTAAAGCACCTTTAGATCCTTTGCCGTCGGTAGTGCCGGATATATCGTAGCTATCGCAGCCAAATGCACCCATATGTTCATTTCCAGGATATTTAATTCCATTTTTTATAATTATATTATTTTGTAAATTAGAATCTGGTACCCAGCTTATTTTAAATCTTCCATTCGGGTTAGGTGTAAACTGTATTTTTGTATCCTTAACACCGTTTTCCCATGAAAAAGACCCCACAGTAATTGCGCTTTCTGTTGTAGCTTCTTCATTAAAATCAATTTGTTCGTAAATCTTAGCAAGATTAAATATGCTATTTTTAGTTTCATCTCTGAAAGCGTGCTCTTCAGTTCTTGGAAATTGTCTGTAAAATTCATTTAATGCGTCTTGATCACCTTTTAAACCTTCAACTTCATTCTCCCAGTGTTCAATAACTCCGATGTCAATGATCTCTCTATAATTGTCTTCAACTGGCTTTGCGGGCGTGTTGAATACAGGTATTCCATAAGAATCAATGAATCCCTCGAAGTTCCATTCCATAGGTATGAACAAACTATATAATCCTGAGCGAGTCTGTCCATTGCGGTTTCTTTTTGTAACATCTGAATCATTATATAGTTTTTTAAAGTTTTCACCTCCTTTGTCTAATGAATTACTAGTTGAACCCATCATACACTTACCAATAACTCTAGAACCTAATCTTAATGTTGTTTTAGTTACACGCCAGTTGTTTAATATATTTTCTGGCCTTTCCCATTTACCTGCTTCATCATGTACCAGCAACGCAAGTTTTTCACCATCATAAGAGTTGTCTCCTGTATTTTTCCAATCAATAGTTGTATCTAACCCAGCTAATTCTTCTACTCTTTCGTTTGCAATAATTTTTCTTCTTGTAAACTTAGAAGCTGGAACTCTGTAGGCCAACTCAGTTTTTGGCCGATCCATTCCGTCTTGTATTGGTTTAAAGAAGAATGGGTAGTTAACGGATATAGGCACAACTTTGTCAGTAAACATTTTTTTTGCATCAGCTCCTGATTTTGATAATATACCAAATCGGGAATCTGAACTAATGGTAGCTTGATTAACGGTTTCTGATGACGCCATGAATGAAAAGCCACTCCGTCTATTTTTGAGGTAGCACATTCCATAACATCTGGTATCTGCTTTGCAAGCTTCCCAGAAAATGTAGAATAATCTATTTGCTTCTCTAAACTCTGGTTTCCCAACATCAATCTTGGTCCATTGCAAGTACATATAATGAGTGCCAGTAATATAAGTAGGATTACCCTTGTTGTAAAACCAATACCCTTCATCACGTTTAGTAAACTCTTTGTCAATATACTCATGCCATTTATTTTGAAAATCACTTGGTAAATCTTTCCAGTCAAATATATTTTTTATTCTTTGTAATTCTTTTGGATAATTTTTAACTTCCCATTTGTCATTTCCTTTAAAAACATTCTGCGCTTTAGGTAAAGCTATTTTTAAATTTTGTATGCTATACACCTCACCTATTTGACCAGTTTTGGATATAACAATAACATCATGTTCTTTATTATAACCATATCTCCATTTCTTTGCTTTATTAAGACGCTTAATCGTATTTATTCTTATAGGTTCTATAACCTTATATAAAGTTTGATTATACAT
>Ga0163179_10001444_pt1 | contig 16816 bp, 12 predicted proteins | sample AtlANTMetagenome_FD_109643 | JGI IMG/M metagenome (GOLD analysis project Ga0163179, IMG submission 109643) | Marine eukaryotic phytoplankton communities from the Atlantic Ocean - Atlantic ANT 2 Metagenome | ecosystem: Environmental > Aquatic > Marine > Oceanic | place: North Atlantic Ocean... | reverse complement strand
GCGGGTGCCGCCGACGGTGAAGAGCGCGTGCTTCGGGGCGGCTCATGGATGAGCGGGCCGGAAAGTGCGCGAGTAGCCAATCGCGAAAGTGCCCAACCTGGTAAGCACTCCCCATTCGTTGGATTCAGAGTGGTGAGAAGCCTCCGAAGATAGCCGCCCCCTACTCTTCCAATACGATCTCTTCCTTCAATTCGATTGGTATATCGAGGGAAAACCCGAAAACCTCGACAAAGATCGTGCCCTTAAAGGTCACCGGTACAGACTCTCCAAAAAACACGCGCGTCGCAGCACGCGCGAGCTGTCGGCTACCGAGCGTGACGTAAACAACAAGCTGTCTACGATCCTTTCGGGCGATCTGATCTCCTGCGGAGAGCCCTTCGATTCGGTATTCCGTTGGCAGACCCGAGATCTCGAGTTCCCCGTTAATCCCTCGAAACGTCGCGGGTAGCTCTGACTCTACGCCCAACGTGACCCTTACTTGCGGGTCCGCCACCAGCGAACGCACAATAGTCTCTTCGAGCTCAACAGAAACGGCCCGTTGCAACTGCGTCGAGCCGTATGTCCCAACGCCAACAAACACTCCCACGACGGCGAGTACGAGGCCTAATCGCCAAGTCTGCCACCACCGTCGCTCGCCGTTTATCCCCACACGCGCATCATAGCGTCAATGAGAAATCCTCAATCAAGGCACCCGGCATGCGTGCACTAGACGTGGACCTGCGGAAATAAGTCCCAGTACTGATCTGGAAGTCCTCTTCATCCGTGAGATGGACCAGATTTTCGCCCAGCGCAGAATAAAAAGTTTCATCAAAACGCATCACTGACAGTGGCGCGACGACCTCACCACCTTCAACCCAAAAGGTCGCGAAACGCGTCATTCCAGTGACCCGACAAGCGGAGCGATCTGAAAAGTTCAAGTACCAAAGATTGCCAACCCAAACTCCATCTTGCAGAGTCTCAATCACGCGATCCGCAGGGAGATCTCCCGATGCCATATCCAGCGAGACCGGTGTCTCTTCCCCACTCGCACCGTTTGGTGCGACGTCGAACTCGCGCGCTGAACGGGGCGAAATCATATGCCCGCACAACTGACCGTCTTCGACCAATGGCACCCGGGCTGGCTTGACGAATCCGTCGGCCTGGAAAGTTGGGGCGACCCCACGCCCGGTGTCTTCAGTCAACGCGACCATAGAATTTAGCTTCGCCCCTTCGCCCAGACGCAAAAGAGGCGTTGTCTTGGTCTTGTGCGCTTTAAGTCCAAAGCCTCCCCACCCGGAGACTAGCCCAACAAGCTCGCCGAGCGCTGCAGGGGCCAGGTAGACCCGGTACTTCCCAGGATCGATTTTCTTCGCCGGTCGCGCGAGCACGGCGACCTGCCGACGCGCCAAATCCATTTTGCGGTCGAACACGGCGGGATCCCACGCAAACCCAGCGTAGGTCGACTTCACCGCCTTGTCGGCCTCATGGTAAATGCACCAATCCAAGGAAAAGCTGTAGCTACGGAACCAGTTCCGTTGCCCCAGTGAATTTGCGAAGCCTCTAAAGATCCCGCCGGACGCATAAATCCCGACGACATCATCGGATCGCCCTTCGCCGCCCGCTGCAGTACACACCGCATCGACGACATCTCCCGACGAGGGCAAATCACAGGCCCCAAGATTTTCGGACGAGTTCACCGTGTCAGCGAGCAAAAGATGAGGGTCCTCTGGCAGGTGCGGGAGTCGATCTCGAAGGCGACCGATAGCCGCGACGCAACGCGCCAAATCTTCCTCCATCACGCCGGTGAGCGAGAGGTTCGAGGTCGCATGTCGCTGACCTTGCACCAACCGCAAGGCAAGTTCTCGCTGATCTACGGTACCGGGTTGACGAACACGGCCGTGATTAAACCGAACAAAGTCCGAGCCTTCACCCTGAAACCACGCAGTAAGCGTCTCGCCAGACTTCAACGTTGCCTGGCACCGATCAAAGAGCGCGTAAAAATCCGCTTGCATCATGCGCCTCCGAACACGTCGATGTTTTCGAACAGGCAGCATGGCGACGCGTGACCTACACGCACCACTTGATTGGGTTCGCCCTTGCCGCAAAAAGGTGTGCCGAGCACTTCCACCGTGCTCTGATCGCCAACCCCGGAGAGGCTACGCCAAAACGTCGCAGAAATACCCCTGTAGTTGGGGTTCCGTACCACTGGTCCCAACTCTCCATCCTCGATCAATCGCCCCCATTCGCAACCGAACTGGAACTTGTTTCGAGAGTCATCGATGGACCAGGACTTGTTGGTCCGCATAAACACACCACGTTCGACCTGCTTCACAAGCTCGTCGAAGCTAGAATCCCCGGCCTCGACGTTGAGATTTGCCATCCGGTCGATCGGTGGACGGCTCCACGTCGACGCGCGACTGTTCGCGACGCCGTCCATGCCCGCTCTCGCCTGCGAGGACACTCCGCCCAACGGCTTTAAGAGCTTACCCTTCCGAATGAGGTACTCCCTTGTCGCAGGCGTGCCGTCATCGTCGTACCCGTAGCTCGCGAACTGCTCCGTAATGGTCGGATCGAAGGTCACGTCGAGTAATGAGGAGCCATACTGGTACTCGCCGAACATATCAAGCGTGACAAAACTCGTGCCAGCGTAGTTACGCTCATCGCCGAGGATGCGATCCAGCTCCAACGGGTGACCTATCGATTCGTGGATCTGAAGCATCATCTGGTCCGAATCGAGCAGCAGATGCATAGGGCCTGAAGGACACTGCGGCGCCTCCAAGAGCTCGATGGCTTCCTCCGACAGGCGAATGGCGGTGCCCCGGTAGCCCACGCGGTCGAGTACCTCCCAACCGCCTTGCTGCGAAAAGCCGCGCATTCCAAGGCTCCTGAGCTGCGTCTCGCCGCCCTTGTTCGCCACGACCGCAAGACCCGGCGAAAGGTGATGCAGTCGTTGCTCGATATGGCCGCCTTCCGAGGTCAGATAGAGCGTGTCCACCTCAAGAAACATCAGCGATGTCTCCCAATCGACGATCCGCTCATCCTTCGGGATGGTTTGGCCTTCTGAAACAATCAGATCGATCTTGTCGCTCAACGAGACGTCGTCCCAAGATCGTGAAACGGGGCTCTCGTACGAGCCCTTGACGTGCTGGGTAGGCACCTTGCTGAAATCGAAGACGGCTCTTTCCGCGCAAATCGCGGCCCACGCCCTCGCGCGTGCGATGGCACCTTCCAAACCAGACCTAGAAAGGTCGCTCGTTGCGGCGTACCCCAATCCGCCTCGATGAAGCACGGTGACCATACAGCCATGGTCTATTTGCTCTTCTACGGGCTGAAGTACATGTTGGCGGACCGACATCGTCTCTTTGCGTTCTCTCAGAACACGCAAAGAACAGAAGTCGACCCCGGGATCTATAGAACGAAAACGACGTGCGACAGCTTCAAACATGCCGAGCTTCTAACGCCAAGCCCAACGCCTCGCCGGGAATTCGTGTGGTAAGCCCGCACACAGATTCCCTGTCACCGGAACCCGCAGGTCGATATGCTGATCCATATGCTACGAAAATTCGACCCACGCAGGTACCCCGGTATAGACACGGTCAAAGCGTCCGATGAGCGCCTGTCGATCCGGTACCTGGGCACGGCAGGCTTCGTCTTAGAAGGCGCCCAAACCACCCTTGCCCTCGATCCCTTCGTATCCCGGCCAAGCCTGCTTCAGACGGCGCTCGGCCCGCTCCATCCAAACGAAGCGCTCATCCAACGAGAGATTCCAGCCTGCGACGGTGTTCTCGTCGGACACGCCCACCACGATCACATCTTAGACGCGCCAGCGCTCTGTAAGCAGACGGGGGCCGTTCTTGTCGGGAGTCCGGCCGTCGCAAACGTCGGTCGCGCCGCCGGCCTACCCCCTGAACAACTGATTGAGACCGAAGGACGAGAGTTGATCGATATCGGTGGCGCCAAGGTCACGGGCCTACCTTCCAGGCACGGACGTGTCTACTTCAACCGCGTGACCCTGCCTGGCGACATTCCCGAGCCTCCCCCTTGGCCAGCGCGGTTCTGGCACCTACGCCACGGCTTGGTGTTGAACTGGCACGTTGAACTGAACGAGCGCCGCATCGTCCACATCGACTCTGCGGACTTCATCGAAGAAGAGCTCGACGGTCAACACGCCGACGTGCTGTGTCTATGCGCGATCGGACGCAGATATCGGCCACACTACGTCGAACGGGCAGTAAAACTCACAAAAGCGCGGCTGGTCGTAGCCTGTCACTGGGACTGGCTCTTCACGCCCTTCGACGCCACACCGCGGGAGCTGCCAGGTGTCGAACTGGAGAATTTCGTCCGCGAGATTGAGGCCACAGGTGCTCAGGCGGTCGTGCCCGGCTTCGGCGCACGCTTCTCCATTTAGAGGCTCAACGTTCGATAACCAACCAAGACCGCATACGGATCGTCGCGCTGCCCGTGTAGTCAGCCCCGTTGTAATAGCCCTGGTAATAAAACGTCGCGGCCTCGCCGAGCGTCACCGAATCCGTGATGTCCGCCGTGACTGTTGGAACCTCTTTTCCAGGGCACCAGCCACTACGGCCATACCACCACGTCCCGTATTGGTTTGGAACGGTACCTTCGGCGACCTGTTGCATGCAGTCATCCGCTGAACCCGCCTCTTCGAAGTCTCGCTCGAACTCGGTGCCATTCACCCAAAAGTGATGCGTCGTGTTGCAGAACTCCGCGCAGTTTCCGGGCTCTGCCATACCGTGACCCGAGATCACCGTCGCAAGCGTGACCTTGGACGCGTCAGCGGGGATATCGACGGTCATCTCTTCGTAATTACTGTTGTACGTCGAGTTGAAGGTGCCGCCCGAATACAAGTAGGTGATCTCTTCAGGCTTGGTTTCTTTACCCTGGGTCGAAAGGCGCAAGTCCAACGTCAACTCGTAAGGGCCTGTTGTTTCGAACTTAAAGGTACGCGTGCCCCCTTCTTCTAAAAGCGGGAGATACGGGCTCACGTCATAAACCCAACGCCCCTCTCGGTGGTAAGTCGTGATCCAGCGGCCCACCTCAGTGGTGCACGTGTCGGGATCATCGGCATCACACAGGTACAGGTAGGCCATGTAGTCCCATGCTGGACAATAGCCGTACTCCCCTTCGCCCTCGCACCCCATATACAGGTCGATCTCAAGCGTATCAAAGCCTGCCATTGTGTCCGCGTCAGGCAACGCGGCTTCGACGGACACCGAGCCGGAAACCCTCTCGCCGGTAAACACCTCTACGACAGTGGCGTCCACCGCGTCCATTGCAGTCTGCCGTTCTGCCTCAAAGTTGTAGTAAACGGCTTCGTTCGCAGCCATCGACAGGTTGGGTGCGAACCACCCGTAGTTGGAGTCATAGCGGTTGTAGTCCGCGTAAGATCCGATGTACCGAATACGTTGGAAGCGGTCGATTCCAACGCCCCAACCAGGGCTCATCATCACGCTGCCAAGCCAACCCTCTAGCAGAATGGATCGTAGGGTGATGTAGTGCACGCGTTCGGACCACCATGCGGCAGTAGACGTGTCCATGTCACCCAGCACATCCGTTACCGCCTCTTGAATCATCTCAAGATTGGCCTCGATCTCGGCACCGGTGTCTTCATCCGACACAAAAAAGATACGTGTGTTCAGCGGAAGTCTCTCGAAGAGCTCCTCGACATCGCGCTCCCAAATCCCCGTCGACCAGCCCGAAGTTTGGCTGGGCTCGTCTTGAATGAACAAGTAGGTCTCGCAACCGCTCCAGTTTTCCGCAAAGTTCCAGTCCCCGTCCGTGGTCGGAACCGTGAAATCAGATGCGACCGCGTACAACGCGGCGCTGTCTTCGCCGACCTGCAGGTCCGCAGCAGTCAGTCCCAGCGTCTCACAAACGGAAGGTTCAGGTGGAGAGGTGTCCGCAGGTGCTGCGGTCTCTTCGGGCTCTGGCGTGTCTCCCGAATCCCCACATCCCAAAACGAGCGCAAACGCGCCGAAAGCGGCCCATTTCATCATGTCCAACTCCAGCTGACTACTGAGCGTCTAAATAGTCGGTGATCTTCTCACCCTGGTCTTTCATCATATCGATAGCGTAGTTCAACGCGAAATCTTCAGGGATCCCTGCTTCGCCGACCTCAACAACGAGCCAGCCTGATTCCAGGCGCCGCGTATCGCCATCTTTCGGCAAGGTGATCGAGACAAAAGACTGGAAGTCCAGACGCAGCCAATCTGGTGTGACTTCGGTGTCGCCGGTCAAGAAGGTTCGCTGCGCGATGGCCGGACCCAACCGGGTATTCACCCAGCGATACTGACCGCGGTAATCCATCTTCACGCTCACCCCGAGCGGATAATAGCTCTCGATATACGCATCGTATTCGTAGAACTCGCACTCACCAGCAACGAAACACTCCACGTCCGAAAGGTGTGTTCGCTCAAAGATGTCATCAGATCCAGCGACACCGTAGACATCTTCCCTTGGTGCAAGCAGCATCGCGTAGATCACGTCGTCGACAGGGTAGCCGATGTCGTAACCGACAGCGGCCCCAATCTGGTTCGTGAGGTCAGGGACCTCGACGCCCAGCGTCGCTGCTGCTTCTTCCGTCAACCCTGTGACCTTGTAGCCTTCCGACGTCTCATCGAAATGGAGGTCTAACCACACATCAAGATTTCCAATCCCGACCTCGAGCGGCGCAGCATCATTATCCATCAGATGCTCGAAAAGATAGCTCGCCAACGCATCGAGATCTTCGGGGGCGTCAGGAGGCGCTTTACAGCCCACGCAAAACCACAGTATGCAAACGGAACCAAAGGCTCTCATGCAATCCGCTCCAAGGACGAGACCAATCACTAGAAGTAGTGTAGCTTCCAGTTGGCTGCCGGGCGAGCATCAACCTTGAGTCGGCTATAAATCACCATATGTCTGTACCAACTTACGAATCTCTGACTAACGCCGCGCACAAGGCGCTCGACGCTCGCGGCGAGCTCCTCGAGCGACTTCATGCGGAGGGCACCAACGCCTATCGCCTATTTCATGGTGTCACCGAAGGCTTTCCTGGTGTGACCGTTGATCGCTACGGCTCGGTAGTACTGGTTCAATCCTTCCGAGAACCGATAACGGCGCAGCAGTTCGAGGCGCTTCGAGAGGGCTTCTCATCCGCGACAGACAACGTCGCCTGGGTCGCAAACCACCGGGGTAAAGGGGGCAACAAAGCCCTGGATTGGCAAGACGCTTCGTCAGTCGTAGCTCAGCAACACGTCGCCCAAGAAGGCGAGATGCAGTTCGCGTTCGCCGCACGTCACGCGGGAAAAGACCCCTGGTTGTTCTTGGACTTCCGAGCGGCACGCCGACAGATCCGTAAGTCTTCAAGGGGCAAACGTGTGTTGAACACCTTCGCCTATACGTGCACCGCCGGCGTGGCTGCCGCGCTCGGCGACGCAAAGAGCATCTGCAACGTAGACTTTTCCCGCTCGGCACTTCAAGTCGGCGTACAAAACCAAGCCCTCAACAACGTTCAAAACGTCTCTACAAGAAACCTGCAAGAAGACTACTTCTGCGCAGTACGACAGTTTGCAGGGCTGCCGGTCAAGGGCCGAGGAAGAAGTCGAAAGAAAATCAAACGATACGGCGCGGAACAGTTCGACTTGATCGTGCTCGACCCGCCAACTTGGGCACGGAGCCCGTTCGGCGCGGTCGATATCATTCGAGACTACCCGAGCCTTTTTAAACCCGCGCTGCTAGCACTTTCAGATGGCGGACAACTCCTCGCGACACACCATGACGCAGCGGTCGACGCGACGACTTGGACGGAAATCCTAAGCCGTTGCGCAGAGAAGGCCGGTCGTCCAATACGAGACCTACAACTCATTGAGCCAGATAGCGACTTCCCGAGCTTCGACGGAAACCCACCGCTAAAGCTGGCGTGGATCACTGTGTAGTCAACGCCGAGTCACCCTCAAGAAACTGGCCAAACAAAAAAACGTCTTTGCTGCGACGCAACCCATCCACATCGCGGTACAATCCAGTGAGTAGACGTAGAAACCAACCGGCGCTTGACTCTTCATGGACAGATCCTCCCCCTCCGCCACTGACTTGACACTTACGCAAGTCAGAAGGTATTGCCGGCACAGTGTTGAGGAATAATGGACCTGTTAGCCGCCGCCCGTCTCGGAGATACCGACGCAATCCGAGCTCTTTTAGAGAGTGGTGCGGAGATCAACAACGGTGACCGGTGGGGTGTTACGCCCCTTCTTGCGGCCGCCACCGAGGGGCACGCCGATGTCACAAGGCTGCTCTTAGAATCCGGGGCCGACCTGACGGCATGCGACGTCTCGGGTTGGACGGCGCTCATTTGTGCCGCGCACCACGCGCACGTAGAGATAGTCAGGATGCTGCTTGAGGCGGGGGCGTCCGCTGATATCGAATCCGTCGACGGTCTCAGCCCAATACGTTTGGCCGCCGTCCAGGGCGACCCCGACATCATCCGTTTGCTCGTCAACGCGCAAGCTGTGCTTTCCGAGCATGACGCCATCCGGTACTTGCACGGCCTGCTAGAAGCACAAGGGCGCACCGTGCAACTGGCGCAAACCGCGGTTCTGGAATCCGGTGTAGTACGCGAAGCTGAAGTTTATGTCGTCGATGGGCCAATGCGGCTAGATAGCGACGCGCTAAAAGCCATAGATCAATATCTTCATGCCATGCTCTCCAGTGAAAACGGCGAGGGCTATAGCGACCTTAGATTTCGTATTGGCGTTCAATTCGTAAGCCAAGTCGCGCGGATAGGCAGTGCAACCGATACGGGGAAGCGCCTCGTTGCATTGGGTACATTGGAGAACTCCCGAGCTTACAGCCCCCGACTTCACGATGTGATTCACTTTCACGCCTCTGCCAACAAAGAGGACAAAGACGGATTCACCTTGTTGCACTGCGCTGCCCGCGCCGGACATGCGACCGTTGCACGGGCTATCGCCGCGGCAGGTGCGGATATAGAAGCACCGTTCAACGTATTTGGCGAAGCGATGGGCTGGACGCCCTTACACTTCGCCGCGAGCTATGGGCACCAAACAGTCGTTCGCACACTTTTAGCCGCAGGCGCCGATATAGAAGCGCGCGGAGACCACGCGTCGACGCCGCTCATCATCGCTGCAGGTGATCCGGCGATGGCCATACTCCTTATCGAGTCAGGCGCCGACCCGAACGTTCTCGACGCCCAAAGGCGCGTGCCTTTGGCCGTCGCGAGCTACCACGGTCACATACAGACAGTACGCTCCCTGCTCGTAAACGGAGCGCGCGTAGACTTACCCGGGCCGCATCGGATGACTGCCGCGATGCTCGCAGCCAGCCATGGACAAGTAGAAACACTCGACCTTCTCATCACATCCGGCGCGGACCTTTCCGCACGAGATGATGAAGGCCGTACGCCCCTCATGTGGGCAGCCTTCGAAGGGCAAGCAGCGGCCGTGTCGCGTCTTATTCAATACGGCGCACCGATTTCAGACGTGGATAACGATCAATGGTCGGCGCTACTGTGGTCAGCGATGCACGGAAACGCAATGACCGTCTCTGCCCTAATCGCTGCGGGAGCAGACATAGATCATGGCGGAAAGAACGGCGAAACCGCATTAATCCAGGCAGCGAAAGGCGGAAATGTAGAGGTTGTTCGGGTACTGCTCGAAGCGGGCGCGGATCCGGAACTCAAAGACCAAGACGAACTGACCGCGCTCGACTTTGCGATGGCTTTAGAGCACTCCGGCGTAGAGTCCCTCTTTAGAGAGAACTAGCGTATTGCACGGCGCTGCGTTTAGACGTCCAACGCCTCAACGGTACGAGCACGCTCCATGATCTCTTGGTAGCGCGGTGCCGAGTCTTTCCCCATCAACCGCCCCAAAACCAGCTCAGTCTCGACCTGTGCGCCGTCCGGGATCACGACCTGCAACAGCCTTCGTGTAGCCGGGTTCAACGTGGTTTCATACAACGTCTTCGGCATCATCTCACCGAGGCCTTTGAATCGCGTAATCTCGGGACGATAACGTCCTGGAAGGCCATCAAGAATACGCGTCTTTTCATCTTCGTCTGCAGCCCAATGGGACTGCTGGCCCGCTTGAATACGGTAAAGCGGAGGTTGGGCCAGGTAGACATAGCCCTGGCGGATCAGATCCGGCAGATACCGGTAAAAGAACACCAGCAGTAGGGTTGAAATGTGATGGCCATCGCTATCGGCGTCCATCAGCAAAATCACGCGGTTGTAACGAAGCCTATCTGCGTTGAAGTCTTTGCCGATCCCGCAGCCTAACGCCTGAACGATATTCGAGAGCTCTTCGTTTGCGAGCACCTTCGCCATGGAGTGCGTCTCGGCATTCAAAACCTTACCTCGCAAGGGAAGGATCGCCTGCGTATTCCGGTCGCGACCCTGCTTTGCGGAACCACCGGCGCTGTCGCCCTCTACAATAAAGATCTCCGAGTTGTTCGGATCCGTGGAGCTACAATCCGCCAATTTGCCCGGAAGGTTTAGACGGTGACTAACGGCTGACTTTCTACGCACCTTTTGTACGGCTTGCCGCGACGCCATCCGCGCCTTTGCCGCCTGAATCGCTCGCATGACGATCGCGTCGGCTACCGAGCCATTGTTGTAGAAGTACTGCTCCAGGGCGGGCCGTAACGATCCATCGACCTGACTACGCACCTCGGGGTTATTCAATCTGTCCTTCGTCTGACCTTGGAATTGCGGTTCCATGATGAAAAGGCTGACGATACCGGTCACCCCTTCCCGAATGTCATCAGCGGTGAGCGAGACACCCCGCGGCAATTTGTTCTGCGTCTCTACGTAATTTCGAACCGCTTTGACGATGCCCTCTTTGAACCCCTGTTCGTGGGTTCCCCCATCGCGGGTTGGGATCCCGTTCACGAAGGAAAGGAACTTTTCCCGAGAACCATCCGTCCATGTAAGCGCGACGTGTATGCGCTGTCCGTCGTCGTCCCGATCGAAGACGAAAGGTTCAGTAAGGATCGCGCGAGTACCCGCCTGATCTACCACATGTCCCAGATAATCTTTAAGACCGCCCTCACACTTAAACTCGCGCGAGACGTTGCGAGACTGGTCCCGAAAGACAATCCGAACACCAGGACTTAAATATGATTTGATCTCCAGACGCTCCGCGATGAGATCGGCATCGAAAGACAACTCCCCGAAGATCTCTTCATCCGGCGTAAACTGGATACTCGTTCCGCTTCCACGCGCTTCCCCAAGCTCACGGACGGGCCCCCTGGGCACACCGCGGCGATACTCTTGCCGGTGCTCTTTCCCATCTCGCCGAATCGTGGCGACCATGGAGCTCGAGAGCGCATTCACGACACTCGACCCGACACCGTGTAGCCCACCGGACGTCACGTAGCTGCCTTGGTCAAACTTACCCCCGGCGTGAAGCGTCGTGAGAATCACCTCAAGGGCACTCTTCTTAAACTTCTTGATTTCACCGACAGGAATTCCACGCCCGTTATCCGCCACTGTCACGGACTGGCAATCACTCCTAAGCGTGACCTGAATCCAGGTCGCGTAGCCGTTGATGGCTTCATCAACGGCGTTGTCGACGACCTCCCAAAGGAGGTGATGATAGCCCTCCTTACCGGTTCCGCCGATGTACATGCCCGGTCGTGCCCGGACAGGCGCCAAGCCCTCAAGAACTTGGATGTCGCGAGCGGTATAGCTAGTGCGCGCCATCTAGTCCTCTCCGTCTTCGTCGTTGTAAATGATCGGTATCGACCTGCCGTTTTCAGTTTCAGGCGTCCCCTCGGGAGGAGCCTCACTATCGCCACCTTCAGGCGTTTCGTCTGCGCTGGACGCGATGGCCTGATCCAGCTCTTCCACCTCTTCCGACCCGTCCTCTGACTGGTCATCCTCGGCAGCGGTCAACAGCGAGACCATGGCCTCTTGCTCCCATGAAACAAAGCCCCCTCTCCTCAACACCACGGCTCCTTTCCCTGCGCGACGCCCGGTGAATTTACTCGGCCGCACGATGACCTCTCGTCCCTGTGCCGTCTTCACGACCGCACCACTAAGGCGCCGTTCCGTCAGTTCGAAAGCAAACACGGCATCGGTAGGTCTCAACTTTATCGCGAGCACACCTTTACCAGCGCCTCGGACGATCTTCGCGTCTTCAATAGGGAAGCACAACGCACGCGCACCGCGCGTCGCGATGGAGACCATCTCACCACCCCGCGAGGAATACACCGCGACAACGGCGTCCTTGGCGTTGGATAACCTCATGTATCTCCGCCCAGACCGCGTCGAGACGTCAGCGTGCGAAGACAAAGCGAAGCGTAAAGTGCGGCCCGCTCGGCTCACAGCGATGCCGTATGGGCCACTGGGCGGCGCATCGTCGTCAACGACCGGCAATGCCAGCTGCGCGTCTTTCGGCGCTTCGGCTGGGGCGACCAACGCCATCTGCCTAGGGTCGTAAGGCACGACGCCTGCGACGCGTGCGCCATCCTGAAAGTTGAAGAATCGCTGAATCGGCTCACCGTAGCCCGTGGTACTCGGGATCTCGCTCGCCCGGATCACAAAAGCCGTACCGTCGTCCGAAAAGAAGGCAACCGTACTCCGGGTAGACGTACGGAATAGCCAACCTATGCTGTCGCCCTCGCGTGTCCGAATCTTGTCGATACTGCTGAAGCTAGACTGCCGCTTCACCCATCCGTCGCGCGTCACGATGACAAACGTGTCCTCAGCGACGATATAGGCGTCTTCCGAGAACTCGACCTCTTGACCTTCCTCAAGGCCAAGTTTGGTACGTCGCGCAATACCGTACTCTTTGCGAAGCGCCTTCAACTCATCTCGGACACAGGCCCAAAGCCCTTCGTCCGACGCCAAGAGCGCTTCAATTTCCTCGGCACGTGCGCGTTTCTCTTCGAGTTCCTTCTCGATCGCAAGAATTTCAAGCTTTGCCAAGCGATAAAGCCGCAGCTCCAAGATCGCGTCAGCCTGCAGGTCATCGATACCAAAACGTTCAATCAAACGCTCAGCAGCGTCTCGCTTGCCCTCGGATTCGCGAATGAGTCGTACAGCCTCGTCCATGTCGACGAAGATCAACGCGAACCCTTCTAAAATGTGCAACCGCTCTCGCAGTTGATCGAGTTCGAACTCGAACCGACGCCGCGTCGTGTCAAACCGAAAATCGAGCCAGTGCCGCAAAATCTGCTGTAAGTCCAGCTTGCCAGGCCCCGCCAATTCTGGATTCGCCGTCGGTACCAACATGGTCAGATTCATGGGGTAGGTCTGCTGAAGCGGCGTCTTCTTAAAGAGATAGGCCATCGCAGCCTGCGCGTCTTGAGGCTTCCGGAGTTCCAGCGCGATGCGAATATCCTCCGTGCTCTCGTCTCGGACGTCCTGCACCTGAGGTAGCCGACGCGCGCCGACCAATTCTCCAATCTTACCCACCAGCTTGCTCTTATCTACGCCGTAAGGGATCGAGTCGATGATGATGTAATGCTTACGTCCGACCTTCTCGGTACGCCACGTCCCCTGGCAGCGGAAGCTCCCTCCACCAGACTCGTAGTAGCTCGTGATCGTCTCCCGACTGTCGAGAATCACGCCTCCGGTCGGGAAATCGGGTCCCTTCAACTTCCGGCAGAGCTGTGCGACGGTGGCGTCCGGCTTGTCGATCAGCATCACTGCCGCGTCGAGAACCTCTCTCAGGTTGTGCGGAGGAATCCTAGTCGCCATCCCGACAGCGATGCCTTCAGCACCGTTCACGAGGATATTTGGATACCGCGCGGGCAACACGATGGGCTCGAAAGCTTGACCGTCGTAGGTGGGACGAAAATCTACCGTGCGCTGCTTGATTTCAGCGAGCAGCTCGACCGAGATCTCTCGAAGCTTACACTCCGTGTAGCGCATTGCTGCGGCGTTATCGCCATCGATTGAACCAAAGTTTCCTTGCCCGTCTACAAGCATATGACCGAGCGCAAACGGCTGCGCCATCCGAACGAGCGCCTGATAGATGGCCATATCCCCGTGAGGGTGAAACTTGGCCATGACCTCACCAACCACTGCAGCGCACTTTCGGTAACGCCCGGTAGGCAGAAGCCTCAGGTTGTTGAACATCGCGTAGAGAATACGACGCTGCACTGGCTTGAGCCCATCCCGTACGTCCGGCAGCGCCCGCGACGTGATGACACTCATCGCGTACGTCAGGTACCGCTTACGGGTAGCCTCATGAAGCGCAACCTCTTCGGGCTGCAGCATGCATTCTCCCAGAACCCGAAAACTCGAGCATTCACGCAAAAACCAAATCGACCCACCGCGACGGGCCACCTTCTAAACGTAACGAGCGGCTCCAACGCTGCCACGCCCGGTTGTGACGTAGTCAGGACAAAACCTGACCCAACCGACCGGCGTTCATCGAATCGATTTCATGAAGCGCTTGCTCTTTTGTAAGGTCTCGATCGTTGAAGCCGTGCGATCTGTCCCCTCGCAGCCTCCGAGCTCCACAGGATTCGCGCAGAGTCGCACGCCGACCTTTCGCTTTTTCAGCTCCGTTTCCACGGCCGTCAAAAAGCCCGCACCGATACGCGAGACATCCTGCTCGTACGCGGCACGGAGGGCCTCGGCTTTGGCGAGTCTCCGTTCCTGGTTGTTGGCCTCGGGTTCGTCAAGAAGTCCCTCAAGATCTGCGCCGAGGTCATCTCGTAATTCTTCCAGCGCAGGCTCAAGGAACGCGTTCGCTACAGCCCCCACTGCGATGTAGCCATCCTCTCCAGTGAACGGCAGCGTAGGTAGTACCTCGCCCGACAGCTCAAATGACGGCCAAGGAACCGCGAGCATCTCTTCGACGTCAGCCACCAGCGCCGGATCTTTGTCGAGGGACTCAACGAGCCGTTCATTCCAGGACTCGCCTTCGCAAGACTTCGCACTACGCGCGCCCGCGTTTAGCGCAGCGATACCCGTCAGCGGCTGACATAGTTCTGTGCTCTCCGGCATTTTCACCGAGGCTTTGGCGCGTTCGAGCGCCCCCCCAAAGGTGACCGCTGAGTCTTCCTGCACCGCATCAACCAACGCCTGTGACTGCAGCCGCGCGTGGGCCGCACGTTTCCGGAGGCCGTCCGCATAGGTCGAGACCAGCGTAGGTGCACGGCTTCCCAAAATGAGAACAGCCCTGTCGAGCTCAATCAAAGGCGCCCCCGTCACAGCGAGATCGCGTTCAAGCTTCTCGAATCGCGGCATCAGTCCGTCCGTCAACTGCTTGAACAGCACGGATTGAGTCGCCACAGCGTCCGGGTGGTACCAACCACTCGGAGAGGCGGTCGCCAACGAGATCGTCAATAACCAGAACATGCTGTCTCCTTTAAAGGTCTCATGGCACTAACGTGCAGAAGAGGTTTCGGTATCCGATTCCGCAGCCGGACGAACAGCATCCACCCACAGATTTCGGTCGCCCCCCTCACCCACAGCGTCTTGCGTGAATCCAACGCGTAATCTATGCGGTCCAACCCCTAACGGTCTGCGCCAAATCCAACTTTCTTCTTCCTCGGAGAGGAGGTGCCGGCCGGAAAACTGTTCATCCAACTGGACCCAGACTTCGGGGAGGCCCTCAAAGGCTGAACCGCGCAGTTCAAAAACCAGCGCATCAACCGGCTCGATGACAACGAACTCGATCTCTTGCTCACCCGCGCTCAAAAACTCCCAACCCAGCGTCAGGCCCGCGCCCAAGACGACGCCATCTTCCGGAGCGACGGCGTCTTGCCACGCCCGTAAAGCCCCGGTTTCGTCGCCATCTAAACGCGCGATGAGGGAATAGGTGTAGGCCAACGCCGGCGTAAGCGGCGCCTTCTTGAGCATGCGTAGGGCCTCGCTTCGCCTGCCCCGGGCTTCCAAGGCCCAGGCTGTGGTTTCCCGCAGTGGATCGGACAATTGATCGCCCTGTGGACGCCAGCCCACTGATAACGGAACATTCACCCCGAATGCGGCAGAAATAGGCGCCGCTAATGCGTCCGAGGTGGGTGCACGACGAAGCCTTTCAAGGGCCAATGTCAATGCGTCGACTTCGGTTCTAAATCGCGCGCGCTTCGAGAGCGGGCCCGCGCTCACGCCAAATCGCTCGGACACCTGAGCGACCTGTGCCGGGGTCGCGCCAGGCAGCGCGATTCTCGCCACAACGAACCTCGAGAGCACGCACACCGCGCCGAACACTAGCGCAATCCCAACAACGCGGCTCGCTCGGACCCCACGTGCCAAGCCAGCGGCGGCACCGAAGTACAAAAAAATGGCGCTTGCCCCTACCAGCGTCGTCGGCATTGCGCTGGCTATAGCCGCCTGCTTCACGCCTTCTACAACGCCGAGTAAAAGCAATGCTGCGGGCAGTGCAAGCGGCAGTGATCCGCCTCGCAACACCGCAGTCGCCAACAACACCGCTGCGGCCTGACTAGGCAGTCCGGATATCGACGGTTCCGCGGGGAACCCAAGCACGCTCATGCACACGGGCGCTACAACAAACGCGACACAAAGCACACCCAAGTGATGTTTGGTGGGTCGCCAGACCAGCACGGCACCAAGCACGGCCCACAAAGCGGCCAACCACAACGGAAACCAGGGCGCCCACGCGCTAGCCCAGATGCAGAGCGCAGCGAAAGCGAAGGTGCCCGCGGCCTTCAGCCTGTCACTCCCACTCAATAGTCGCAGTTTTACAAAGCCATATGTAGCAAGGGTTTGCGAGGGGCAAAATCGAGTTTGCAAGTAGTTTACAAGTTTTCTGTTTCATCTATATCTATCTTGCACAGCTCAACCCACCGGATTTTAAGGGAAATGTCGAGTTACTTTATATTTGATATTCATATTTGTAGCTTC
>Ga0163179_10001443_pt1 | contig 16819 bp, 11 predicted proteins | sample AtlANTMetagenome_FD_109643 | JGI IMG/M metagenome (GOLD analysis project Ga0163179, IMG submission 109643) | Marine eukaryotic phytoplankton communities from the Atlantic Ocean - Atlantic ANT 2 Metagenome | ecosystem: Environmental > Aquatic > Marine > Oceanic | place: North Atlantic Ocean... | reverse complement strand
ATCCCATCCCAAAAGTACGGCAAAATCACAATGGGATAATCGAGACCTTTTGCCTTGTGCAGCGTCAAGATCTGCACCGCGTCTGCGTCGGATTCCAATCGAAGAGAGACACCTTCAGAGTCCGTCTCGAACTGATGAGCCCGGCCTCTTAACCAACGCAACAGCTCCACAGCACCCAAATGCTGACGCGTCGCTGCGTCATGAAGCACCTCAACAAGGTGGCGATAGTTGGTCAGCCGTCTTTCCGCATCCGGTAAAGACAACACATTGTCGACCCAATTGGAGTCACTAAGCACATCGCTAAACACCGCAGCAAATCCAACACGATCCACCGCTGCACTCCAAGCGCTAATCTGACCACGCCAATCGCTCCACAGTCTTCCTTCTCCTTCAACTGCTCGGTGAAGACGGGACGCGGTCCAACCAAATAGTGGCGTCGTCGCTAGTATTCGAGCAGCCGATTCATCTCCTGGACGAGTAATTGCATCCAACCACCGAGCCATGGTTTTGGCTTGATCGCTATCAAAAACACTCCCCGACTGGGACAACACACAACGCACATTGACATCACGAAGCGCCGATTGGATGGCATTCGCTTGACTGTTCTTCCGCACGAGAATCGCGATGTCTCGTGGGCGCACAAAAGTGCTGCCTTGCGGATGTTCAGCGAGAGGAGCGGAAAGCAGCCCCACTACGTCAGAGGCCACCAAAGACGGAATTAATCGGCGGGTGTCGGTCTTGTTCATTTTTCTTTTTCGAGAACCAGGGTGTGACGTGCTGCGATCGAACCATCGAATCTGCAAAGGTGCTCGTTCGTCGTCGAACCGCAAAGCCTCCCACTGGTTTCGATTCCGGGCATAATCGACTTCGATATAAGGCACCTCTGACAACTCAAAAATGCCCTGACCTGTTGGCTCTGTTCCTGCCTCAAACAACGTGTTCATCGCTGCAACCAAGCGGCCATCGCTACGGTGATTTACGCCCATTGTAAATCGGTCTATCGACGGGTGCGTGATGGCGTTCATGTACACAAATACATCTGCACCACGAAACGCATAGATGGCCTGTTTTGGATCGCCAATCAAGACCAATATGTGCTCATCCGAGGAATTCGCGAAAACCTCTCGAAAAACGGTCCACTGCACCTGATCAGTGTCTTGGAATTCGTCGACTAGCGCTGCGCGATATCGAGTTCTCAAACCTGAGATTAGTGCTTCACTCTTGTTGTCTCCACAGACTCGATCAGCCACTCTGCTCAACAGCCCATCAAAAGCGACCTCACGACGAGCAAGCAGTCGCATGGGCAGTTCACGGCGGACCATCGTGATGAACTCGCGACTGGGTCCATCTTGGAACGCCCGAACAGCGAACCCAGCCGCTATCAAGCCATCGATCGCCACCATCGTTGCTTCAACATCTGGTTGTGGTGGGTGTGCTTCGTGACCACCCTTGCGACACTGCTTGATAAAGTCGGCGCTAAACACTCGTAAAAAGGGCTTCTTGGGAAAACCACGACTATCCAATTGAGTCAACGCCTTTGGCGAAGCCCCCCCATCGATCCATGTCACCATCTGTTCGCCGTATTCAGCGAGTTTGTTGCCCTTAATACGGACCTTGTCTAGGTGACCAGCACCGTGTTCAGCGGCCACATAGTCAACCACTGATTGGCCATGTCGACGCCAAGCCACCACCAGCTTTTTCGCTTGTTCAATGTAACGGGTCAATCCTTCGCGCCATCCAATCACTTCTCCAGGCTCAATGGTGGCTTGTGCCGCGCCCGTCACTACCCGTCCCAGAGTCAACAATCGCTTTCGGTTGAGTTGACAAAACTCCACCAGACACCGAATCATCCAGGGATCACCGTCGTACAGGACACCAGAGAGGTAGTCGTCAACGATCTCTTCTAGTAAGGCCGTTTGCCCTTCCACCAACTCCAAATCAAACGCTGTGGCACTTTCAAAGGCATGCATTTGTAGCACAGAGCGACAAAAACCATGGATGGTCAACACCGCAGCGGCATCGAAATCCTCTCTGGCCAAACGCAGTCGATCGATCCGGTCAGAAAGCACACTGTCACCCGCCACAACCCAATGCTCATCAAGGTCAATCTGACCGGGCTCTGCAGCGGTAAGCATCGCTAAGACTGGATCTTCGGGCCGTAGATGCTTGTCTTCTACCGATCCAGCCATCAGCCGCTCTATACATTCTACGGCCTCTACCAGCCGGCCACGAAGCCGTGACCGCAACTCTGCAGTTGCTGCCTTTGTGAAGGTCACAACCAGTATCTGATCGATGGTTAAACCCTGTTCAACAATAAGTCGAACGAACAAGTTTGCGATGTTGTACGTCTTGCCCGTTCCAGCGCTCGCTTCGATCACCGTCACGCCGGGCTGTAATGGCAACGTGGGTCTATATGGTGCGATCACAGCGCGGCCCTCCCATCCAATATGGGTCTCCAAATCTGCTCCGCCAACCGAACAAACTCCAGGTCCGGATCGTCGATCGTTCGAAACGGTGGAACATCCGGAAAGACAGCGGATAGATGGGGATCGTTACGTTCTCCCGGAGGACCATTGAACGACCCTTCCCACGCAGATGCTGCGACTTTCAACGGTTTGAACATGTCATGTATCGATACGCTACTCCACGGATCGGGTTGACCCCACAACTCCAACCCAAACTCATAAGAGGTCTTCTCAGACATAGGCAACGGCCGCCTCATTCCCTCTCGATACAAGTCGACCAATCCAGCCAAACATTTCTTGGGATCTGCTGGCGTGTTCAAACGAATACCTCCCGGGCGCCATCGGCCATCTTTTCGATAAATTCCATAAATGACAGCTGATTCAACCTTGTGTCCACCGTCCACCGCCAGTGTCAACAGGCGAATCCACGTGGTGAGAAGACGCTTAGGCGAGTGATATGGTTCTGGTTTCAAATCGTAGAGAACACCGTCATCACCAAGGTTATCCACCGTGCCGTGGATCGTGAGATCGTCAACACAAGCTTTCACTTCTGCTGTCATCCAACATCTCGCCAACGCCTCACGGTTTAAGAAGATCACCCGATCAATAGGGGGCCTCAACGAAGCAAACACGGCCCGACCCGCGGAACCTAGCGGAAGCCCGCCCTGTGCACAGACGCGTGAATAGATCTCGGACCAAACCGTTGAGCTCAGGCACCCCGACGTCGGTGGATCTCGCCGGTACGCCGTAATCGCCTCTTGAAAAACCACCTCTTTGAGTGACCACCGCTCCAACCCATCCAACTCAATTGGCTCTCTGTCTGCCACCTCATCTCCTTCTTCCCTCAAATAGAGTCCAAGCCGACGATTAAGAAGATGACGCACGGGATGACGCACAAACGAGATTAGGTCATGAATGGCTATCGTGGATTTTGACCACTCCGACAACTCTGTGCCGCAAAATAGAGCTGTAGAACCGTCTCTTGGTTCCGCGAGGCTCTGCGCAATGCCGAGCGCCCCAGCGTCATAGCTAAAAGACGACGGTTGATCAGAGTTGTTAAAATTAGACGCGCTAAATGGCTGTAGGGGGTGTTGGATTACCAACCCATCCCTGCCATTTTCATCTGTTGGATGACGTCGGCAACTTGCGGCCACCACGTCTATCAACTCAGCGACAGGGCCAGCAGGCGGACGGGCTTCGTTCTTCCGTGGATCTCGCCCGGTGTAGAAGATTAGCAGGTGGTCGCGGGCAGACAACACCGCTTCCAAGAACAAATGTCTGTCCTCATCGCGCACGTCTCGATCCCCGAGACGCGGATGGCGCTGGATCAAATCAAAACCTCGCACCCTTGGCGCCCTGGGAAACACCAAGTCGTCCATCCCAACCAAACAGATCACTCGGTATGGCACACTGCGCATGGGCGCCAACGCACAGACTGCCACCGCACCACTGATGGGACGATCACCATGACTGTTGACCTGAAAGCGACCATCGAGATAACGACGAATGGCCCCGATCTCGACTTCTCTTGAAGCAACCTCGCCGGACTGGCCAGTGAGTACGCTCTCGCCAAGCGCCTCTATGCCCTCTACAACCTGCTCAGTCAGCCAATCGCTGTCACCTTGCGTGAGGGTCATCGCTCTAACCAGCCCAATCAATTGCGTGACCCAGCATCCCACGTCACGTGGCTTCCTCAACTGCTGCCTAAATGCGAATAACGTTCGTAAAAAATGAACAAGTTGTCCCATTACCTCAATGCGATCACCCTCCATATCGTCAAATGGTCGGATGCCGGACCAGACTTCTCCGTCATCTGCCATCACTGCACCAAGAACAAGGCGCTGCATCCCGAATAGCCACGTGTTTTGAGGATCTGAGGGTTGGCCCTCGGCTTGCCGGTCATCGGCATCGACACCCCAACGCACACCGGCTTGTTGTATCCAACGCTGACTCTGTTTTACATCGTCTTCCGTGAATCCAAATCGATCTCGAACCGGCTTTAAAGAAAGTAGATCGAGCACTCTAGATGCCGTGACCCGCTGTTCGCTCAGCTCCATGACTCGCAACAACGCATCAGCGACGGGATTCAATGACCGTAAACCAAGGTCTGCAATTTGGGTGGGTATCCGTGGTGACCCCGCACCACCCCACCCATCGTGTTGTTCAACTCGATCACGACCCCGACCAAACACTGTGCTAACCAACGGGGCATACAGGTCAATGTCGGGGGTCATGACTGCCACGTGCCTTGGTTGTAAGCTCGGATCAGCCTCAAACAAACCAAGCAGACACTGTCGCAACACCTCCACTTGGCGCAACGGGCCGTGGCATCCATGAATTTGAATCGAATCATCCAGATCATAAGGTGGGTCGATTTGTGTCGGTGCACGCAGCTGACCAATGTCGTCTTGAATATGTGTCAACAGGGTGTTCGGATCGGGTGAGGCACTTGTGGCCACTCGCTCTTGGTAACCACAGGCAACTTCTTCAAGAACCAACTGAAAGTCTCGTGATCGACGCCCTAGTGATGTCAGAAGAGGATTTTGACAGTCGAGATCCGCCCTTATCTGTCTGACAACTTCGACACGGTTGGCTCGACGCAGATCCGATCTCAGTCGACGTCGATCTCGAAGGTCTCCCCAAAACAAATCGGACGGGGAAAACACGAATAAATTCACCTTCATGACCCGACCAAGCAGACCCATCACATCCACCAAAGCAGGTGGCAACGCAGTGATACCAAAAACATGTATCGTCGGGGCGTTCGATTGTGGGACCTGTACCTCAGAAAGCAGAACACGCATCTGCTCGAGACGACTAGCAAAGTGTCCGGGTCCGAGTCTGGATTCAAGTCGACGCCAAAGCTCCGCTTGCCACTGGGAATGGGCCATGGCTGAATCTGACAACAGCTCCGTCGGCTGGGACCCCTTTGCCCAACACGAGATCCAATCCGGGCGATACAAGGTGTATCGATCGAACGTGTCGGCCATCTCTCTCGCCCATGACCACGTTCGTGCGGAGATTGGTGCCTGGGGGTCGAAATGGGGTGCACCGTCACTGAGGTACTCTCTGACCATCTCAAAAACCGGTTGATCCAAGACAGGAGTCAGCTCTTTTAGAATGTGCCAAACCATTGAATCAGGATCGTAGGGATCAAGTCCGGCAAGCGGTTTCCCCAGCGCGCTTGCCATCAGCTCGGAAAATGCCCGGCCCGGGAACTGAAAATCGACATTGGCGCAAATTCCCAAAGAGGTTGCGACCCGGTGCCTCAACCAGCGCTCCATTCCTCGGCTCCCCACAACCACCACTTGAGAAACCACTGGGTCCGGACAACCTTCAGTCAGGGCCTGGCACAGTGAATCACAAAGGTCTTCAACCCGGTGACCACGAACCAAATGAACCCCGATCATCTCATGCTCCTATAAAACAGGACACAACGGTGCGCTGTTCGTACTCATGTCAGTCTACTACGCAATCAGATCTCGTCACGGTCAGATCCTGTCCTAGACAAACCCTGTTGTTGTACACCCAGCTATCGATGGACACCAAACAGATGATCTTCAGCTATGCCATCTATTCTTTGTCTACAAACCACTCGATCATTCGATCCCAGCCCACACTGGGTCCCACTCGCTCACTGTAGCCAAAATCAGCTCGTGCCGCGCTGAGGTCATAGTAATGATGTGTGGCGAGTTGTCGTGCCATAAATCGAGTCATCGGAGGTTCTCCTCCCAGTCTGAAAACCCGCCAGATCCACTCCAGCATCCCTCCCGCATTCAAAGCCATCTTGGCCGATACTCGACGGGTCACCGGTGGGACCGATAGGGCAACAAACAACCGATTGACCCACTCCCACAACACAACCGGATCATCATCAGTGATGAAGTACGCTTTACCCGCATTGGCACTCGTTGGGCAGAGAACGTCCGCGGCCAATACGTGCGCATGAGCAGCGTTATCCACGTAGGTCAGTCCTACCCGATTGGTCCCCGATCCCACTATACGCAGCCGCCCAGCACGCCCGCGCGCCAACAGCCGGGGCACCAAGTGAGGGTCTCGTGGACCCCATATCAAATGTGGACGCAACACCGTCGTCGCCAGGTCTCGCCCATTGGCGGCCAGAACAATCTGCTCTGCTGCGGCTTTGGACTCTGGATAATGCGTCAAATACCGCTCTGGGTACTGGCAATCTGACTCAGTGAGCCCGATCTCATCCTGTCCTGAAAAAACCGCAGACGGAGACGATGTGTAGACAAAACGCGTAACACCAGCTTGGATCGACGCCTCTAACAGCCGCTTTGTCCCACCCACATTAATCGACCAATAGCTATCACGATCACCCCAAATTCCCGCTTTGGCAGCAACATGAAACACTGTATCTACATCCGACAAGACAGCGATCAGATCCGGGCATGGTTTGGATAAATCCATCGCCACCCCCGTTGCTCCAAGAGCCTCAACGTCGGGATACCGGCTTCTAGAGAGCACCGATACCGTGTCTCCACGGTCGAGCAATTCCTCAACAATTGCTCGACCCAAGAACCCACCGCCACCGGTCACCAGTGTCTTCACAGCTGACCCCGGGCCCAATCCGATAACGCCAACCGATGAATCTTGGCGTTGTGGCGCACATCCACAGGAAACCCTGGATGAAAAAGCACCTGCTGAATGTCTCGAGTCATGTCGTTTGCCGCGCCAAGCTTGCGCAACTCCACCACAATTTGATCACGTTTGGTGACACCTGGTTCCAACTCCACAACCAACACCGGCTGTCCATCCACACCCACGAGCGCCGTTCTGTATACATCTGGATGATGGTTAAACACGCCTTCACAAGGCACGGTGAATTTTAACCCCCCATCGTTTAAACGAACCCGATGCGATTTTCGTCCACAGAACCAGATTCTACCCTCTGCGTCGAAGTACCCCAAATCACCCATTCGGTGCACAACCACACCATCTTCGTCAATCTTGGCAAGAGCGGTATGTTCTGGCTCATCCTTATATTCGGTGGTGACCATGTCTCCCCGAACAGTAATTTCTCCGACCATCCCCTGGGCCACAATCAGATCGTCTGACCACGTCTGGATCGGCTCATCTGAGACTTCAATCATCCGCACCAAGCTGCCTGGGACAGGCCTCCCCACGCATGTGCCCGCGCCTTGGCGGGTCTTCTCTGCGGTATCCGACAACACCTCCCAACTACCAATGGTGGCAACCGGAAGGGACTCCGTCGCCCCATAAGGGGTGTGCAATTCGGCCCGCCCATCAAAGATCTTCTGAAAAGCTTGGTGCATCCAGACCGGAATGGGCGCGCCAGCCATCAAGATCCGTCGCATGCTTGGAAGACGTATCTGTCGTTGACCCGCAAAAATCGCCATGTTCTTCCAAATGGCTGGGCTTCCAAACGCAGAGGTGCACCCATGCGCCTCAATGGCCTCAATCAACTTCTCTGGGTCAGCCAGAGCTGGCTTCGTTGGATCCATATCGGGGATGACAACAGTCATCCCCATCGCCACGCTAAACAACCCAAACAATGGAAAGCACGCCAAGTCGATCTCACCTGGCTCAATGCCGTACATGGATTGAATCAGGCGTGTCTGAGTGTCGAAAATACGATGCGTGTATGTGACCCCTTTCGCTGGCCCAGTGCTCCCCGATGTGAACAGAATCGCAGCCTCGTCTTCCGGAGACACATCTGCAGCGACAAAAGGTCCTTTTGCGGTGCCAAGCAATCGACACCCTTCAAGGGTTGTGCCTCCCCAAAAGCCCGTGTGGGACCCATTGGTTACAGACACCTCGACACTTCGAAACGGCCGCCGAAAGACACGCCTCAAAACCTGCGCGAGAGGCTCTCCAATAAGCACGCGAGGCGAAACACGTGCGATACACGAGAGAAACCCACGGCGCCCCATCCCCGGATCGATCAACACAGGCAACGCACCGATCTTAAAGATCGAGAAAACCAGCGGAATGAACTGAAGGCATGGCTTGACCAACAGACTGACCCGATCCCCTCGCTGTACACCCAACTCAGTCAAACCATGGGCATATTCATCCGCAAGTCCGTTGAGTTGGGCAAAAGTGAGATGGGTCCACCGCACATTGCCATCTGAATCACGGCCTTGGGGAAACACCACAGCTCGTTGGTGAGGTCTGGCTTGTGCATGATCGACAAGACGGGCAGCAATGTTGGTGGAACATTCCCCCGAAGTCGAAACCACAGTCATCGATTCACTCCCCGCTTGGATGACGCGCAATAAAATCTGACAGACACGAGATCACGCGATCAGGAGCGTCCTCCATGACGTAATGGCCCACATCAGCCCACGGATGTACCTCGGCGTTGGGGAATCGGGTTTGCCACTGCTGACGAAACCACGGGGTAAAGCAAAAGTCATCATCACCCCAGCAAATCATCATGGGACAATCTGTAAATTGTGCGAGACCCTCTTCAGCCTCCAACAGTGTTGAATAACTCGGGTGAGTTGCATTCAGTGGAATATCCTGTACAAAACGATGTGTTGCTATACGGTTCGCCCAAGAATCATAAGGTAGCAAAAGCCCCCTTTTTACGACTCGGGACAGCCCATTGTGAGAGGCGCGATGCACAGCCGCGCGGGCAAAACCATTGAAGCCTCGAACCGCGACAGTACCAAAAATTGGCACCCGACATGACGCGATAGATGCCGGGATACGATCGCTCCGAAATGCCGCCGTATTGGTGATCACCAATCGACCGATGCGATCAGGACATCGAGCCGCTGCAGCCATTCCAATGGCACCCCCCCAGTCATGGACCACCAATGTGATGTTGCGCAAATCAAGATGTTCAATCAGCTCGATTACGTTGTCGCGGTGGTCCGCCAATCGATATCCCCAGTCCTGAGGTTTGTCCGACAGACCACAACCAATGTGATCAGGCACCACCACTCGAAAATCATCACAGAATGCCGAGACCAGGTTTCTCCAATAAAACGACCACGTGGGGTTTCCATGAAGCGCGAGGATAACCTCACCTTGCCCCTCATCGAGGTAGTGCATCTGACCACCATCAACCGCCAACCGATGTCCGGACCACGGGTAGAGGTCCCGAATCTCATCGAGACGGGCCACCCCTACCATCTCATCCCCATCATCGAGACGTTGAGGCCGCTACCTATGCCAAGCATACCCACCCGATCGCCCTGACAAATCCGGTTCATTTCCAAACCCCTGGCGACCGTAAGCGGAACACCGCAGGCCCCGATGTTGCCATACTCTGGAAATATCGTCATGGCTCTATCTGCTGGTAGATCCAACGCAGAGATGACCGCCTCGTGATTGCTGCGCCCCACTTGATGAAGCGCGTATTCTTGAACCGCTTGTGGCCCCAGGTCCACATGTTCATGAACATCTGCCCACGTGCGTCGCGCCAACTTTACGCCTTCGGCTAACAATCGTGTGGGATCAGTGATCATCTTGGTGGAAGTGCCCACACACAGTCGATTAAATTCGGTCGCTGAACGAGAAATCCCACCCAAGAATCGGTGCCCTGTGCGCGAACGCCGGCGAGATGTCATCAGCATCGCCACACCAGCGCTACCCAACGTCAATGTCGCTAAGTTGTCTCGATAGGTCGCCATGTCTGCGTTCGTATCCGCCAGCCTCGCCATTGTGGCCTCTACCGGCTCTCGACTGCTTTCTCCAGCCACGACCAACCCAACCTCGATGTGACCAGTCTCGATCATGTGCGCGACCACCGTCATTCCCGACAAAAATCCCAAACAGGCGTTGCCAACATCAAAATTTAGACAATCTGAGGGAAGGGAGAGATTTCCATGTACAAGCGCAGCCACCGAAGGCTCAAGATAGTCCTTGCACACCGATGTGCTAACCAAAACACCAATATCCTCGCGAGCGACACGAGTTTCGGAAAGCACGCGCTCAGCGGCAAGCGTCGCCACACGAGACGGCTTTACGCCGGGCGCCCAAAACCGACGGGATCTGATGCCCGTCACGGCCTCAAGCCAACCGGGACGAATGCCCAATCGAGCGTAAAGATCTCCCAAGTCACACTCGAGAGATTCCGTGGTAACTTCCGAAGAAGGTACAACATACCCTAGGCTTTCAATGCAGACCTGATGGAACCGCATGACCACTCCCGTCCCAGCAGTGGGCTCACCATCGCTGGCTACCGCACCACAGAAAGGTGCCTATTATGCGGTACATCTCGACCGATCAACTTTTACCGATGGATCAGGTCAATGCTCGAATGGAAAATCCACGCGCAATCAACCCGCGAGACCGATCGCGCTCTCCGGCTGTGGTGGATCTTGATGTTCAAGACGAATTTTTCGCATCAAAGCAATATTGTCAACGAACAACGCCAACAATTCGGGGTCAAATTGCGATCCCTTTCGACCCAACATGTAGGCAATCGCCTCTTCCTCAGGCCAAGCATGCTTGTAGGGCCGTGAATGTGTGAGGGCATCGTACACATCCACAATCGCAACGATCCTCGCTTCGACGGAGATCGCCTCACCACTAAGTTGGTTGGGATAACCTGAACCATCCCAAAACTCGTGATGTTGCCAAGCTATACGATCAGCCATGTCCAATAATTCTATCCCTGAGTCGCAAAGAATTCGGTGACCCATGATGGTGTGGGTTTTCATGATCTCCCACTCCTTTGGCGTCAACTTCCCCGGCTTCAACAAGATCTCATCGGGAATCCCCACCTTGCCCACATCATGCATCGCCGCCGCCAAACGAATGTGGTCTCGACGCTCTTGGTCCCACCCCAACAAACGGCCCATCTCCGCCGCGTACAGACCCAGTCGACGAATATGTTGCCCAGTCTCATTGTCGCGAAACTCAGCGGCGGTCATCAATCGCATGACCATCTCTTCGTGGGCGCGGCGAACATCTCGCGTCCGAGCTCGGACCTGCGCTTTAAGCTCCTCTTCCGTTCGGCGTTGACTAAGCTCTAGATCGCGGCGACGAAGTGCATTGGCCACTTGAACGAGCAATTCGGAGACTTGAAACGGTTTAAAAATGTAGCCATAAGCCCCACGCTGAAGGGCCTCTACTGCCACCGAAGTCTCCTCAATGGCGGTCACCATCACGATGACTGTCTGTGGCATCATTCCATTGTGGTGAAGGTATTCTACCAACGCCAAGCCGTTGTCACCGGGCATGCAGATATCGCTGAGTACCAGATCGAAGGCCTGCTCCTCGAGCGCCGAGATAGCCTCAGCCACACAGCTCACTTGATGACAATAATAGCCATGACGAGAGAGGATTCTATCGATGGATGAACGTATCCACGCCTCGTCATCAACCACCAAAATGCGTTGGCCGCGCTTCGTTGAGCCCGATCGCCGCCACAACGATCCAGAGTCAGGGGGGGTCATAGATTTCTCCTTGAGACCCCAAACCTCGGTGAATCGATAAAAAACTTTAGCGATCGATCATTTTTTCTTGAAATTTATTCGTTTCGATACAATAACATTGGCGTCGGTATTGAAAACGATTATCAATATTGACAATTCACGCCCATTTTCAGGAAACCCATGATCGTTTGTATCTGCGAGAGTGTTTCGGACCGAGAAATAAAGCGTTTGATTAAATCGGGATGTGCAGACACCAGAGAGATCTCACAAACCTGCGGTGCCGGATCCCAATGCGGTGCATGTTTGACCAGTATTCAACGAATGGCTCAGCGATTGTCTGAATCACGAAGCAGACGCAGCATCTCGAAGTAACAGAAGTGGAAACTGAAGCCACAAGCTCCCATCGACGGGATGCTCAGATGGCATTGATCATGGGTTGAGCCATCGCACACACCAACCTTGTCTAACGACATAAAGATCCTGTCTTTCGTCGGCTATGTCAGTTGAAATCCGCACGACATGAGCACAACTGACTGATTCAGCATAGGATATTCCATCATCTATGGGAGTGAACATGTCATTGAAGACAGATGCTCGCGTCATTACAGCGCTAAATCAGATCCTGACCAACGAACTCGTCGCAATAAATCAGTACTTTCTTCACGCAAAGATGTGCCAAGACTGGGGATATGAACGCCTTTCTGCCAAAGTCTGGGCTGAGTCCATCGATGAGATGAAGCACGCTGACCAACTCATCGAACGCATCCTATATTTAGGCGGATTGCCCAACGTTCAACGAATGGGAAAAGTCAACATTGGAGAGACGGTGGAGGAACAGCTCACCGTGGACCTCGCTTTAGAAAATCGAGCCATTCCGGATTTAAAGACCGCCATCGGCCTTTGTTACGAAAGTGCTGATCACGGCACGCGGTCTTTACTTGAAACGATCCTCGTTTCAGAAGAAGATCACGTAGACTGGCTAGAAGCTCAAATCGAACAAATCGAACAGGTTGGCATTCAAAACTACCTGGCCAGCCAAATCAAAAAAGACGGCTAGAGCGACCCAGCCACAATGACGGGCCACGGGCCACCGTCAACAAAACGCTCCACGCAAACGACACTATCGAGCAGGTGGACGCACCGATATACCTCGCCACCCTCTTCTGTAGCATGGGCAAGTTGATTTTTTGCCTTGGCCAACAACAGCTGGCACGCTCGATGTTGTTGCATATGGTGTTTCAAGGTGGAGGCTGCGAGTTGAATCAACCCCCCAATGGCAGCAGAATCGACGCTGTTATCGTCTACAAAACGCCAACATGCCTCCCAGGCTTCGTGCGCCTCCCAATAAAAACGCGCATCGTATAGGTCTAAACCTCTCAGCCAAAATCGATCGAAATCGAAGGTACCTACATGAGATGGTTCGGACCGATTGAAGAGGTGACCCCGAGGGTCTTGAATTGGATGTGGAAGTCGACCTGGAACATATCGATACGGCGGCAGTGGCCACGCCTCAAGACGCCGTTTTGATAAAGTGTCCGGTTCTGGAATTAGCCCTTCAGTACTCACAACAACCCACCCATCCCCGATGTCAACAACCGGGTACTGGATTGTAGCCCGCGCCCACGGTAAGACAAAGACATGAGCGAATCATCCCCAATCATCTGTGCTGTGTGTGGGCGCAGATCAAAAGAGAAAATGCCCAAAAAGGGTGTCTTGAGATGCCGTCAATGCCACACCCGGATCGACAAAAACGGTGTGCCGGTACCCGACCCTATTCACCGATCCCCCAAAGGGCTCGCCTTGCTTATCAAAGGGCTTCCACAGCTACAGCCTCGCCCAAAAACACCCAAGAAAGAGCCGCCAAAAAAGAAAGAACCAACCACCATCGGATACCCCGCGACCGTCATTGGTCATGACTCTGGCTCAGACACGGTGCTCGTTCGATTGCCGAGTCCAGTCTTCCGGCAACTCAAGCGAACGCCAAAGCTCAACATTGAACCCGGTCAAAAGAGTACCGAGGTTGTAATCTCTACACATAGACCGATGGAGCCAGGCAACACACTGCTTGTACATGTACAGGCCAACAAATTGATCGCTGGAGATCTCATCGATAGCGAAGACTATCCCGCTGTGGTCACCACATTTGTGACCCCGCTGCTCAAGAAACAAAGTCGACCGCTGACCCAGGTTGACGAGGTGAGGCTCGCCCAACGACAAATGGAGCGATGGTTAGGTGTGCCCAGAGATGACCGCACACCTTGGGCCTTGCCTGGTCGGTTGGAAGGGAAAAGATTGCACTTCTCCCGCCGTATCCTTGAGCTTTGTCAACAACGCACAGGTGGATCATTTGAACAATGGATTCACTCGGGCCTGCCCCGCCCTGTGGATTGGGGCTGTGGACCGATCCGCTTTTGCGCACGACTCGAGATGACCGACCCTGAGCCGGTGTTTCGATCCATGGTGGTCTCCGATGCAGAGCACAGCGCTCAAATTGCCGCTTGGTCACGTTTTCTAACCGTCACTGATTCGCCCACTGGCGGCCGGGTCTCACTCCCGGACGCACTGGAGGCGATGTTGCTGCGATTGGATGCCGACGAGCTCCCCAGCCCGTTTCCCGAGGGACTCAGAGTCTTGGCCAAGTGGAGTGGGCTTCGAGATTGTGGTCTCGCTCGACGCGCCCAGGCCATGTTCTTATTGAGCGTGGTTACCCAAGAGACCCAACGACAACAAATGCGGCAACTTCAATTGACCACGCCTGACGTGGAAACCCTCCACCAGGCTTGGGTCGCCGCCGGGAGCCCGGTGGATGTTCTGTCTGCAATGGTGCTCGAAGACGAGGTCACCGATGCTGTGGGGTGCTTATTTCACGATGGAAAAGCCATCTGTACTGATCTGCTGACTCGCGGGAACAAATGATGCGAACGATACCGCGCTAGTCTTCAATGGCGGCGTTCAACTCAAATCCCGTGATCGTCTGAATCTCATCTGCAACAGAGTCAAAGAAGCTGATCCTGCCAAGAGCATGCTCTTGTGAAACATACACTGTCGGGGTTTGGGGCAATATGCCCAAAAAAGTTGGTTCGCTGGGCAGAGATATCTCATCATGAATGAGTGTTTCGTAGTCCATAATAATCAAGTGTGGCATCTCCTCCAACACGACAAAACCCCGGGTACCGTCGTCGATATTGTCGTAAGCCATGGGTTTGCCGTCCAACCGAATCGGGTTGGTAAACAGATCCGAGAGATCGATAAGCGTCATCGCATAATGATTGAAGAATGGTGAATCCCACTTAAGGTCACCGTTGGTTTGGGGATGAAAGACCACCCCCGTGAGACCATCTGGACTCACCTCAAAACTAGAGATTGGTTTCACCAAACTGCGAACTGTAACCTCATTGGTCATGCGATCCCAAACACCATAAAGCGCCTGATCAATCGCTGTGGTGAACAAAAAACCCCTTTCATCATCGGGTGTCATCACCAAGCTTCCAAAGACCATCGCCTCTGGCAGAGTGACCACATCTGGATCACCTTCTGGGTCGTCAAGATCGTAAATCCACAATTCTCCTGACCCACGAGCAACCACTATCGCCTCGTCCCCAGACCCAGACAGATCCATATCGGTTGGGTTGGATCCAACAGACAGAGACGACGTGACACCCTCCAATAGGTTCACCAAGACAAGGTTTTGTGCACCGTACTGCCGAACAATGGCGTATTGACCGTCTGGATCCAACAAGACCTCTTCTGCGGTCAAGGCATCCACAGATTGGTCTGAAAGTGGAATTCGCTGTGTTGTTGGACCATCTGGGTCTAAATCAATCACCGCGAGGTAGTCATCGCTGACCATGACGGCAACCAAGCTATCCGATGTGAATTGAACATCGTGTGGAAACGCCCCCACCACCGTCTCAAAGTGGTTTAAGGACTCAATGTCGACCACACTGATTTCATTGTAAGATATCGCGCCTGCAACACGGCCATCATCTTCAGCAGATGCGTCGTGATAGCAAATCACCCAACGGCCATCGGGAGAAATCTTCATTTGATTGAGATTGGAGCGAATCTCTACTTCAGTGACCGCCAAGGTCTGTGTGTCCACCACGCTAATCGAGTCACTTCCAGCATTGAAAGTCACCGCCGTGGTGTAATCTGCACTCGTGACCACCATCGAGGGATACACGCCAACGCTAGCGGTCATAACTTCTAGTGTTGCCACATCGATCCGAGTGACGGTATCTCGATCCGAATTGGCGACAAATACATACTGGTTGGTTGAAGCAGGCCGCAAGCCCAAAATGCTCTTCTCTTCTTCTGAGCCATACCCATCGTCGGTTGTGCCTGCATCCGGTGCCGCCTCCTCGCCATAAGAGTCCGAATCAAAAGCCATGTCCGCTTCCGAGTTAGCCATGCCAATATCCATGGCTTCTTTACTGGCGGCGCAACCACAAAGACCCATCGCCATCAATAAACCAATCATCGTGTTGATCTTACCGATTCCGCACTTCTTCATATCGCCTCCACGCTCCCCATTGATTGCACAACCCACTCTACCCTGTGTGTCCATGAGTTTAAACTGGTTTATTGGTAGCGCATACGTGCAACAGCAATGACACCCACTCACCCCAGTCTTCAACACACCACTCAATGAGCGATTACAACACCATTGAAGGGCACATGAACGACTCAGTCAAAATCCAAAACACCATACACAGCTTTAACGCCATCGTCGGATTGGCCTTGAAGAAGTCACAACGCCAGACCATCTTGTCATCACTCTTATCGGGAACTGCAATCCCAATGCTGGCGGTTAAAAAACTCGCCGAAGCTCCCGCAATCTCAAGAATAAACGAACTTGAATCGATCCTCACAGATGTGCAACTAAACATGCTGGTGAACACACTTGGCGATGACGGATTCGCTGAGGCTTTCGCCATCGCACTGTATGAAATGAATGGTCATCCCACACCAATATTGGAT
>Ga0163179_10001442_pt1 | contig 16824 bp, 16 predicted proteins | sample AtlANTMetagenome_FD_109643 | JGI IMG/M metagenome (GOLD analysis project Ga0163179, IMG submission 109643) | Marine eukaryotic phytoplankton communities from the Atlantic Ocean - Atlantic ANT 2 Metagenome | ecosystem: Environmental > Aquatic > Marine > Oceanic | place: North Atlantic Ocean... | reverse complement strand
GAGCATTGGCAATTCAGTCATCATTAATCAACACAAAGAATTTGAGATTAGGTCTAAAGGCATAAAGTCGCCTATTGCTCAAGCAAATCTTCAGGGGAAACTGCTTAAGTCATTTTTACGTGATAGTGAAGGTAAGCTGCTAACCAAAATGCTGAAGATGCAAACAACCTTTGCTAAATGTCCTCTTGATGTTTTTGTTGCTATTGCAGAGAAGACAAAGATAAAGAGGCTTGAGAATGTGGAAGTGCCTGAGCTGAAAAAGGCAGATCAAGTTATCTCATCAATTCTTAACTTAATGAAGCGTCATAAAAAGGCTAGTGGTTTATTGGCAAAGCCGGATGGCCAGTTTGGGATGTATAAGTTTAAAGAAGAAGAATTGCACAAGATAGTAGATCATTTAAAAGCATCTCATGTTCCAAGTGCAAGAGCTGCTTCTCCAAAGAAGTCAGAGCCTAAAGTCACGAAGAAGATGCCGACATATATGTGTACGCATTGCCATGAAACGAATCTGACTATTGTGTATGGGCGTTCTTATTACTTTAAGTGTCATAGTTGTGATGGGAATACGCCTATTAAGAACCGATGTGACACATGCAAGACCGTTACACGAACTCGTAAAAGCAAGAAAGAGTTTGCATCAGTGTGTAAAAAATGCGATACAGAAGAATTGTTCTTTGTGAATCCTTAAAGTCGATTTGGCAATTCAAGCATTAATAAAAGCAGGGGAGCAATGGCAAAAATAAATGAATCAAAAAGAAAACCCTCGATGAGTTAATCGAGGGTTTCTTTTAATCTAAATTAAAAATGCAGTTACGGACATACACCCCACGCGCCAATAAGTAGTAACAAGTCAGCGACTTTTACTTGGCCATCGCCGTCAAGATCTGCATCGCATGTTTCTGGAGGTGCAACGCAGTCATCGCAACTTCCATCCAGGGTCCATACGCCGCCTGCATTCTCGCACTCAACAGCTTGTCCATTAACTGTTACACAACCAGCTGGAAGACAGCACGAAGCCTCTCCGCATGTCAGCCAGAAATCGAAATACTCATTAAGATCATTAGGACAAGCCTCTGCAAAAATGTTGCCACCAAGATCATTCCATTTTCCATCAACTCCAACAGTTCCAAAATTTCCACACACAACAGTGTCTTGAATGGAGAGGACACCATCGCCAAGAATCTTGACCTGGTAACCTTGAGGATATGAAGGCATGCCGCCATTGTCTGTAGACAAGCAGTTGATCATAGTAGATTCACAATCCCAGCAGAGAATATTGGTCGAGCTTCCCGCAACTGGGTCATCTGCTGTGCCACTGTTTTGTGTAATCAGCAAATTTCTAACTTCGATTGTTGTATTGCCCAGATACAGGGCTGAACCGCCGCCCTGTCTATTTCCACCTGTGAGTATCAGGTCACTCATCGTTCCACCTTCGCCATTAATAATGTAGAAGAGGGTATCTGCAGGAGCGCCATCCCATTGACCATTGATGGTCGTAAGAAGTTTGCCACAATCCCCTGTCTCACCCATGATGTTGATGTCCTCGCCATTTCCCCTAATATTGTTCTCATAGTATGTGCCAGCATGAATGAATACAGTGTCACCAGTGTATGCGACATTGATTGCATCCTGGATGCTTGTGAATTGGCATTCATCACAGACGTGGATGGTTTCAGGCTGACAAGAGCCAATGCCACATTCGCCACTTACATAGTCGGCACAACTTTCTCCACCACCTAAAAATGTTCCACCCGCATTTTGGCAAGCCATTTCGCTATAAGAATCTCGGCAACATTCGCCCTGCGAAGTGTTTGGGAGGCAACAGGCGCCAACATCGCCGCAGGGCTGGTCATCGCACCACATGCCCGGGTGCCATTCGCCACCTAAATATTCCACACAAAAGAAATCCGGCACCATATCTTCCTCGCACACTCCATCGACACAGCAAGCGCCGTACCCTTGGGATCGGGGTGATTGATTAGCTGATACGGGGGTCAGGATAAAAGCGGACATGATTACGACGATAGGGGCAAAGAACAGTTTCATAGTTTTCTCTCCATAAATGAGGATTTAATATTATTTCATTGCGCTAATCAAGCATAAAATAGCAATTGTCTCAAAAATTTTTAAATAACCATGCTAACTAGGTAGGGGTTTCCTTTTCCATAAGTGCAGGCAAAATCCGGTGCAGCGTGCGCGCGCAGGGGAGTGTTTTGAGCGGAATGATTCTTGCGTTCACGGATGAACTATTGCTTAGTGATGATCTCACTAGAGTTGAAAATAGAATTGGGTACATAAAGTGAATCGCCAGTTTCGGTTTGTAGATGGGTGGCATAAAGGCCAATCCGAATAACTTTACCGTCAATTTTTCCAGATACTATGTGGTCGCCAACTTTAAATGGCCGGTTGAGCATAACAACTATGCCGCCAAAAAAGTTAGCAACAACATCTTTTGAAGCAAATGCGACCCCTGCACCACTGATGCCACCAATGGTAATTACAGCACTCATGTTTATTCCAAGTGCTTGAAGTGTTACGATAAATCCCACAACCCACGTTACCACTACGCCTACACTGGCAAGCGCTTGTATAGCTGTTGTGTCTAGGTCAACATTGTCTTTATTGTGATGCCAATTATTTAGTATTTTTGAAAAAGACCGAATGCTTCTTGCTATAAACCATGTTCCAGTGATGATGAGTAAACCAATTCGGCTCATCGTAAGAGCGGAGTCAATAGTGAACGTCTCTTCTCCTGATTGAATTTCAAATGGTGTCCAGCCAAAATTTTCTATAATCTTCTGCGCAGTTAACGTTAATGCTATTACCCATATTGCTAGGCTCAGTGGAGCGGGAAGGGATGATCCGATTGCAGTTCGTATATCGCCGAATGTGCCTTCTCCGCCTTTGCCAAACAGTTTTGTTAGTACAAAAAGAAAAACATTTAGAGCAATCGCCAATCCGATAGTTGTGGAGATGAATGTAATCATTTATGCATTGTATCAAAATACTATTTTTATCTGAATTATGAAACGATTACGCTATGAGTCGTTTAAAGCAAGATGATTAATGTAAGCCGTGAATAACCCGTACTAATTCCGATGAGAGATCATCAACTTGTTCTTGGATTTTATTATCTGAAATCGTGAGTTGACCCTGAAGGTGGGCATGGCAATTCGTGAGGCAGACATGCCTTGGTAGCACAAAAGAACCCAAGCTTGAAAGTATCATTCGTAGATGATGTAAACCTCGGCTTCCGCCAGCGCCTGGTGCAGCACACATAAGTCCAATTATTTTTTTATTAAAACATGCCATGCGCTCTTCGTCGTCGTGACGAATTGTTGCCCAGTCGATAGTATTTTTAAGAGTACCCGTAAGAGAACCGTTGTATTCAGGACTTGCGATCAGAAACCCATTATGACTTTTCATGAGTTCTTTAAGTGCAATGGCTTGTTTAGGAATGCCTTGATCCTCATGCAAATCGCCACAGTACATGGGCAGTTTGTAGTCCTGCAAATCAATAAAAGTCACTTCAGCACCAAATTTATGAGCGCTTTCCTTCGCAACCTTTACAAGTTGTTTATTAAAAGAATTTTTTCGAGTGCTGCCTGCGAACGCAAGTACTTTTGGTGAACTCATAGAACCTCAGCATTTGATGCAAGGTAGGAAGCAACGCCATCGGCGGTTGGTTTCATCCCGTCATCACCTTTATTCCAACCCGCGGGGCATACCTCGCCGTGCTCCTCAGTGAATTGAAGTGCATCAACCATTCGAAGCATTTCGTCTACGTTGCGGCCAAGTGGCAGATTGTTTATAACCTGGTGTTGCACGATGCCATTCTTATCAATGAGAAAACTTGCTCGAAGCGCAATGCCTGCATCATGAAGAATGCCATAAGAATTAGCTATTTCATGAGTAAAATCAGCAATCATTGGAAATTCAACCTCACCAATGCCTCCTTTTTCAACGAGTGTGTTGCGCCAGGCAGCATGAGTAAATTGAGAATCAATGGAGCAACCAAGGAGTTGTACGCCACGTTCAGCGAATGCTTTAACTCGTTTGCTATGCGCAATGATTTCAGTGGGGCATACGAATGTAAAATCAAGTGGCCAGAAAAACAAGACAACGGCTTGACCTCTGTAATTACTAAGCGAAATTTCAGTGATTTCACCATTTGGCATAACCGCTTGGGCATTGAAATTAGGTGCTTCTTTATTGACTAAAACGGGCATAGTAGACTTCCTTTTGTACTTACAGATTGTATCATTCTCGATTATGCAGATAATAATATCATTATTAATATCTACAAGTTTAGCGCTTCCTGAAAGCGAAGAATCATATCCTAATTTTTCCTTGAAGACAATGGTTGCTTGGACATATCAGCATGCATCGAAAACACTCGATGGAATGCCTCATGCTAAGGCTTCGTTCTATTTTGACATGAGCGGTGCACTCACCACTTGGTCTGACGATCATTCCTTTGGGAAAATAAATTATGACATTCAAGGCGCTGTCGCAGGTGGAACCCCAATAAATCCAATGATGGCAGATTTGCTTGGAAACTCCATGAGTAGTAATAACCTAATTACTTCGGAAGAACTTGAGTTGTCAACCTTGGTTTGGGAGCAACAGGTGCATGAAGGATTCACATTTCGAATAGGTAAATTTCGAGAAGCTGCACATTTTGATCAAAATGCAATTGCATTCGATTCAGTCAGTGGTTTTTTAGCAGAAAATTTTAACCAGTCAATAACCAATCCATTTCCAAATTATGGTTTTGGTGCAAATGTTGATCTGGCGTTGAATGATTCTACTTTGCTTGCCTTAGGTGTGGTAAATTCAGAGCCGCATGGTGTGCATACATCAGGCATTGCAGGAATTTCTTGGGAGCATTTATTAACAACAGCACAGCTGACATTTACTCGTCATTTAAAAATAAATGATACAAATCGCCTCGGTCATTATCGATTTCTTATTTGGAATAATGGAGTTAACAATCCAAATGGGACAGATAATATTAATGGTTGGGGAGGATTGTTCAACTTTGACCAAGAAATTTCTGATGCTATAACGGTGTTTGCTCGTATTGGTTGGTGTGATGAGCAGGTGACGATTTCAGATTTCAGTGCTTCTGCAGGGTTTCAGTTAGTGCTTGACGAAAGTAATGAGAAAAGCATGGGTTTGGCGTATCAGTACGCTGATTTAACTTCGGGTGGTCAGCAGAAAGTTGCTGAGTGGTATTACCGTACAAGGTGGGAAGATTCAAAGTTATATATAGGTCCAGTCATTCAGTATTATGAAGATGAGAATATCAATGGGTCTTTGGTTTTGGGCTTTCGCTCAACCCTGAGTTTTTGACTGCTTTTAGAGCAATTTTTGCAACAGCAAAGCTGACACCGACCGCAATAAGCAGACCGCCATAGACAGTAATTTCATGAACTACGGAATCTCCTGCGGGGAGTTTTCCAGTCTCTTTGTATGTTTTTGCAAGATCCGCGGCATGTTTTGCGGCATACCCAATGTAGGTAGTCGAAAGAAAACCAGGAATCATTGCAATTGAAGCGTAAGTGTATGATGAAAATTTTAATTTGCTAACTGAGGCTAAATAACAAAGTGCTGAGTAATTAAATGGAGAGAGCCTCAGCAAAGCGATAATTTTAAAGTTTGAAACTGCCTTGTTGAATGCTTGTAATTTAGGGTGTTTTTGAAGTAATGTTTCAACAGGTAATTTTAGGATGTTTCTGCCAATAAAAAACATCACCAAAGAAGCAATAGTGCCGGCGATTGTCATCCAAATTAATCCCCACCAGATACCGAAAATTGCTCCTGCGGCAAGCGCAAAAATTGCTTCGGGAAATAGAATGGTTGTGCCAAGAATGAATAGCAAGATGAAAAGTATTGGGCCCCAGACACCTAGTGCCACGATGAAGTTTTCAACTTTTGGCATGTATGGTTCAAGCACAAAATGAAATAAAGAAAAAACAGCAATTAGCGCAATGAAGGCAATGGTGATTCTGAGTCCTGTATGGTGCCAATTAATCTTGCGCAAACTGTATTTCCTCTATTGAAATGAGTGTGTCAGTTCCGTCGCGCTCTTCAATCATATCTTTGATTATATTTTTATCAATTAGGTATTCTTCTTTTTTCCCTCGAAACAATACAGTGTCATTGCCCTCACCACCGTCAATAATGTTGTCCCCTTTGTTGCCTTTTAGTGTGTTATCTTCAGCATTTCCTAAGAGGTTGCTATCCTTTTGTCCGGTTAGTGTCGCATCAACGTAATATTGTGACTTGTGTGTGTAGGGGAGATCTTCATTGAACTGTAGTGAAAATGTGCCGCTGAAATTTGGGTCGATAAGGGATTCATATCCATGCATCATTGGCGGTAAAAAAGATTCAATCAGTGCAAATCCACTTGGATCTTTCTCTTTGATTTCACTTCGATTTTTTGCGATGTAAATGCCCCACATGCCTCCAGGATTTTCATCAAATGCAGCCCATAGGCCATAGTAGGAATCGATTGCAGCAGCGATATATTCTTGTGCGAGTGAATCCTCTTCCGCAAGTTCATTAATCCATTCTTTTACATGTGGATCAATAGGAATGCCCCATCGGCCGTCTTCCAAAGCTTTGATCGCTTCTGTTTTAATTTCTTGCTGATATTGAGGCAGTGCGCCTTTTATGTATGTGCCAATACCTGTGTCATGAAGTAGATGGAAAATTTCTTCAAAAGCAGCGTCGCGATGTTCCCAGTTATTATTTATGTACCAACGAGATCCATCCACTGGGGTTTCGCTTTCGTATTGTGGTTGCGCATCTATGCGAGGTTCTTTGCCTTCTTGATGTTCACCTTCTGGCATCATCAGCATTGCGTTGTTGTTTGCCATCGCATTCGCAATTGCAGTTTTGTCAGAACCGTATTTTGATTCTGGAACATCAGTCAGGTAGAACATCAATAGATTCCTGCATCGGGCAACGGCAATATCGCGCACACCTTTTTGTGCGATGATTGGAATTGTTTTTCCATTTGGTGCAAGAATTTCTACATACTTGGTAAACCCCTTGTTTCGATAAGGTGAATCTTCAGGTAATGGCTGTAAGTTAAATTCAAGTGGAGCCGCGAGAGATAGTGCAAGAAGTAGAATCATCGTATTTCCTTAGAAGTGCAGGATACACGCTAATGAGAGTGAATAGAAATAGCGCAAATCCACTTGTGACACACAAGACGTGGTGTTCATGAACGAGCAATGTTGAAATAGAGACAAGAGCAGCCCAAGTCATGAAGAAGAAAAGTGATATTGCCCCAAATCGCCGGCCAATAATCCATCCAATGGTAAAGACATATGAAACATGCAATGAAGGGGCATGATTCCATCGAGACATATTGTCCATGTTCAAGTAATCATAAAAATAGGGGCCCCAGACACCATTTGTCTCATAGCTTGGTTCAATTGGAACAAGTACAAAGAAAATTGCTGCGATAGCAGTTTGTGTAAGTAGCGTCCCAATTGGAGCAATCGCATCTCTCCAAGAGCGAAATAGAAATGGAAATATAATTACTGCAATATCTAGTGAAAAGTAAAAGGGTAAAGCCCAACTTTGAAATTCGATGGTTCTTTCCCATTCAAAATGCAGTGGATATCGAATCAATCGCATGTCACTTAGTTCGTGTGACACCGTCCAAAGAAATAGAAAAATGATGTAAAAGCAAAGCGCAACACAGAAAATGCCTGCTTTAGATCTTGCTGTCACGCAGTTACTTTAGTCATAGCAATATCTTCAATGGGGCGGTCACCTGCGCCTGTTTGCGTTGCGCCAATTTCTTGTACAACTTCGATACCTTCTGTGACTTGTCCAAATGCAGTGTATTGGCCATCAAGGTGTGGACATCGCTCAAGACAAATGAAGAATTGGCTTCCTGCAGAGTTTGGATCTTGTGAGCGTGCCATAGAAAGTACTCCAGGGTGATGTTCGCGTTCATTGAATTCAGCGTCAATATTCCAGCCTGGGCCACCCATGCCGGTGCCGTCGGGGCAGCCCCCTTGAATCATGAAACCTGAGATGACTCGGTGGAATATGAGATCATCATAAAAACCATTTTTGGCGAGCTTCTGGAAGTTTTCGGTGTGCTTCGGTGCTACATCATCCCAAAGTTCGATGGTGATGGTTCCCTTGCTTGTTTCAATTGTTGCTGTTGGATATGTCATGCGGGGCATGATATCTAATATTTTGCATGGAAACTTGATAGTAAGTGATTTTGGTTTCCAAATACCTGCTTTTTTGTACGGGTTTTGTTAGTATGCTGTTATGGCGGAAGAATTTCGATTACCCTTAGTTGGTGGCCGGGTAGAGGCTGGATTTCCGTCACCGGCGGATGACTTCATCGATCGTTCGCTTGATTTAAATGACGAATTAGTTGTAAACTCGATTGCAACGTTCTTTGTGCGTGCAAGTGGTCACTCCATGGATGGCGCAGGAATTCATGATGGGGATCTTCTGGTAGTAGATCGATCTGTAATTCCATCAAATGGAAGCGTTGTTGTTGCTGTTGTCGATGGAGGTCATACTGTCAAGCGTTTTTTAAAACGTGGAACGATAGTAACATTGCAGCCAGAACCAAGCGTAATCAATGAGGGTCATTACTCGCCTATTCGAATTGAATCTGAAACAGATGCAAGAGTTTGGGGTGTTGTTACTTATGCTATTCATCGTTTGGAACGTGTATGTATGCACTAGCGGATTGCAATAACTTTTACGCTTCATGTGAACGGGTGTTTGATCCAAAACTTGAAGGAAGGCCACTTGTAGTTCTTTCAAATAACGATGGCTGTGTGATTGCGCGTTCCCAAGAAGCTAAAGCAATTGGCTTTAAAGTTGGCGATCCAATTTTTAAATTCAGAGATTGTGTTCGAAAACATGACGTTATTGTTCGCTCTTCCAATTTTGCTCTTTACGGCGACATGTCGCGTCGTGTCATGAAAATATTTAGTTTATTTTCACCAGATGTTGAGGTATATTCAGTTGACGAAGCATTTATTCAATTGGATGGCCTTAGAGGGAGAAATTTTGAAAAATTGATGCGAGAAATGCGTGAGACTGTTTTGCAATGGACCGGTATTCCTATTTCAATTGGAATTGGCTCAACGAAAACTCTAGCAAAAATCGCGAACCATTATGTAAAACAAAAACCAGTAACTTGTGGAGTTGCAGCAATACCTTGCAACCCTGAAGAGATGTTAAAAAGTGTTGAAGTTGGTGATGTCTGGGGCATTGGTCGGCAATGGTCAAAAAGATTGCGTATTTATGGAGTTAAAACTGCGCATGACCTTTTATTGCTCGATCCGGTCTTTATTAAGGAATCATTTAATATTATGGCAATGAAAACGGTTATGGAATTGCGAGGCGAAAAATATTTTAGTTTTGCGCAATCGCCTAATCGGCGTAAGACGTTACTCCGTTCTTCTTCGTTTGGTTCGCCTGTAGAATCGTGGCAAGAATTATCAGAGGCAATCGCATCACATGTGACATCTGCGAGTGAGAAACTGCGTAGCGAAAACCTTGTCGCCAAATCCCTGCGAGTTTTTTTTAACACAAGTGCTTTTAGCAATCGAGACTCAATGCATTTCGCCTCAGCTTCTGTGCAATTGTTGCCAGCAACTAATGTGACCCATGCAATTATTAAAGAGGCGCTTCGTCTTGCAGAGCCGTTATACAAAGCGGGGTATAAATATAAACGTGCAGGGGTTTATTTGCAGGAATTTTCAAATGGCCCAGTAAAACGAAGTTTATTTGATTCCGTTAAAAATCAGGGTCGTGATGATCGCATGATGGCACTACTGGATGGCTTGAATAAAAATATGGGCAAAGGCACATTACACTTCGCTTCAACAGGTTTTACCAAAGTGATGGAGATGGAACAACTTTGCCGTTCACCACGATATACAACACTCTGGGATGAAATTCCGAACGTTATTGCATGATGGTTTGTATGGTTTGCTCAAATCACGTGGTGTTCCATACCTCGTATCCCATTTACATAAAAACACAACCAATACCTTTGTAAATTTGTGATTCAAATACGGCGACATAAGTAATAACGTAAGGAGCAAGCCTATGCGCATCGCTATTTCCATTTTTTCAGTTGCATTAGCATCAGCTATGATTGCAGTTTCAAATCCTCCGCCTCCCAGCACGATTGAATTGACAGGGACCATTAGAGATTTTAAGGAACGTTCAAATAATGGTGGGTGCGGTGGTAATACTGATAATGGTCATCCTGATTTTGAAGTTTATCCATCAAAGGGATTCGGGCAATATTGCAAGAATGTTTCCACCCAATTAGGAGCAGATTTTAAACCAGTTTTTGTAGGCGGCGGCAAAAAAGTACGCTGGCAATGTACAGATAGCAGTTGGCGTCCCATTTGTTGGACGTTGTACGATCCATCACTTGGTGATCATAACATTCGTTATCGACATGGAAATTCAACTGGTGGTATTGAATCAGAAAGTTCATTTAATCAGTGGTATAACGATGTTGATGGTGTGAATATTGTTCTCCCATTGACGATAACACTGCATCGGCAGCAGGATGGGACGTATGTATTTGATGATACAGTCGATTCATACTATCAACAGCTTGGAGGGTTCTTTCCTATTGAAAATGAGGGTTGGGGAAATCCTGGAGGAACGCCAGACAGAAACTTTCATTTCACCTTTGAGCTTCATACAGAATTTACGTACGACGAAGATGGAGAGCAGTTCTTCAAATTTGTAGGTGACGATGATGTGTGGGTATTTATCGATGGTTATCTTGTTATCGACTTAGGTGGAATTCACAGTTCGATTGAACAGTATGCAGATATCAGTCGTCTTAATTTAGAAGATGGTGAAACATATACACTTGACTTTTTCTTCGCAGAGCGACATAGAACCGAATCGAATTTCAGAATACAAACAAACCTTGTGCTAGAAGATGCACAAGAACCAGAAGGCAACGGATACGATTGAATAGAGCTTCAATAATATTTGACTAAGACATTTCCATGAAGATTATGTGGTGATACGTATGCACTTTAGTGCAGCAAGTCAATTCTATTTTTAATACTTTGGTTTGGCTTCTTGGATTGGAATGCTCACCATTCGTATTTGAGTAAACTGCCGGTGACCATCTCTACCGCTGTGGTAGCCATAACCAGATTGGCAAGCGCCAACCCAAGGTGTTCCAGTGGCACCGCCGCAGGTTTTGTTGATGCCGACCATTCCAGTTGTTAATAGCCTGGCAACATCTACTGCATGCTGCGTCTCTCCATAAACAGCACCCCCAAGTCCATATGGGGTGTCATTAGCAAGTAGTACCGCTTCCTCATCATTTGAGATTCTCTGAATGCAACAGACAGGTCCAAACGTTTCATCATTCATAATGCGCATATCATGGTTGCAACCAGTCAGTACGGTTGGCTCAATGTAATTCTCGTGAGTGTTACCGCCGCAGCGTAATTTGGCACCATCTCGAAGCGCCTCTTCGAGTTGCGCAAGGACTATATCTCGTTGCATGCTATTCACCATTGGCCCAATTTTGACACTCTCGTCAGTGGGATTGCCTTGCTTCCATTCATTAGTAAGTTCAATAACTTTGTTTTCAAATTCTTCTGCAATATCATCATGAACATATACTCGTTCAGTGCTAACGCAAACTTGTCCAGAATTACGAAAGCTATTGTGGACAGCAACTTTTGCTGCTTCTTCAATATCAGCATCTTCTAGAACAATCATTGCATCTTTGCCGCCAAGTTCAAGTACGACTCTTTTTAGATCAGGTCCACATGCCGTTAGAATTTTTGCTCCAACTTCTCTTGAGCCGGTGAAATTCACAAGGTTAATATCACTATTTACAAGTGCTTTCCCCTGATCATCTGCGCCATGTATGATTTGCAATACGCCATCCGGCAATATTTCATTAAGCACATCAGCATAAGCTTGCCCAACAAGTGGTGTCTCTTCGGATGGTTTGAAGACAACGCAGTTTCCAGCCATAAGTGAAGGTAAGATGCACTGTTGGGGCATAAGCATTGGGAAGTTCCATGGTGTAATTGCCGCACTCACACCAAATGGATCTCGGTACAAAATCGAACGTGTGTTTTCATCGACAATTTCTTCAGGTTGGAAAGCTTCAAAAGCGCTTAGAAGATCTTCAGCAAATTTTGTTGCACCATATGAACATTCACCTTGTGCTTCTGGGGAACTTTTGCCCATTTCTGCTGTCATAAGATTGCCAATATTTTCCGCTTCTTCAGCAAGTCGCTTAGCGATAGGCTGCATAAGTGCAAGGCGCCCCTCAAGGCCTAGAGCGTTCCAATCTCTCTGCGCTTGCCGGGCTTTCGCAACTATATCTGGAATTTCTTCTACAGGTGTAATGGGGACCATCCCAACAACTTCACCAGTGGCCGGGTTTATGGATTCGAGCATTTTTGTAGCAGTAGTCGTCATTGTTTTTACCTTTTTAAAGACGAATTATTATAGTTAAAAGTTGTATGTTTACGAGTTAATACATCCTTTATAAATAATAGTTTTGCTTAAATTCTATAAAAATTACACACTTGATCTGCTAGCTATTTAAGATGCTGAAATGAGTGAATTTTCTGTCGCAGCTTTTTATAAATTTGTTAAGTTAGAAGATTATTCTGCCTTGCGGCAGCCTATTGAAGAATGTTGCATAAAGCATGGTGTTAAGGGGATTATTTTACTAGCGGAAGAAGGTATAAATTCAACAATTGCAGGGACGTATAATGGTGTTAATGAAGTCTTAAATTTTCTCCAGGCCGACTCGAGATTCAGTGATTTGACATGGAAGAAATCTGATTCAGAAAAACAGCCTTTTAGAAAACTTCGAGTTAGGCTGAAAAAAGAAATTGTTACCATGGGTGTTCCTGGAATAGACCCTGCGTGTCTAGTTGGAACTTATGTAAAGCCTAAGCAATGGAATGAATTAATTAGTGACCCTAACGTCATTGTTATTGATACCCGAAATGATTATGAGGTTGAGATTGGCACGTTCAAGGATGCAATTAATCCAGACATTGCTTCGTTTGGTGACTTGCCTGATTGGATTGACGAAAACATAGATTTAGCTAATGAACCTCGAGTCGCAATGTTTTGCACTGGCGGGATAAGATGTGAAAAATCGACTGCTTTACTTAAAGGTATTGGGATCACTGAAGTCTATCACCTCGAGGGTGGAATATTAAAATACCTTGAAGAAATACCAGAAGATCAAAGTTTATGGAACGGCCAGTGTTTTGTGTTTGATGAACGAGTGTCTGTTGGCCATGGTTTAGAAGTTGGTGAGTATGAGCTTTGCAGAGCATGTAGATTCCCGATTAATAATCTAGATAAGTTGTCCCCTAACTTTAAGGTAGGCGTTAGTTGTGAACGATGTTACGACCAGACCACCGATGAGCAAAAAACAAGATTTGCTGAAAGACAGAAGCAAATCGAACTTTCAAATCAGGATGGCAAAAGTCATCTAGGACGTTAACAATTTACTACGCCAATTATTTGGTATTTCATTGCTGCATTTAGTGAGCGATGGGATTGAATCGAGGGTAAAATGGTTAATCTATGTCTAATAAACCAAAAATTATATACACCCACACTGATGAAGCTCCTGCACTAGCAACTTATTCCTTTTTGCCAGTAATTAAGGCTTTTACGGCATCGTCAGGTATAGAAATAGAAACAAAGGATATTTCTTTATCTGGGCGAATTCTGGCCCATTTTCCTGATTGTTTGGCGGAAGACCAGCGAGTCGATGATGCGCTTGCTCAGCTTGGTGAACTAGTTAAAAAGCCCGAAGCAAACGTAATTAAATTGCCCAATATAAGTGCTTCAGTAACGCAACTTAAAGCGGCAATCGCCGAACTGCAATCAAAGGGCTTTGCAATCCCTGATTATCCTGAAGAACCATCAAGTGACGCAGAGCATGCCACTCAGGCGACTTACAACAAGGTGAAGGGGAGCGCGGTGAATCCAGTGCTCCGCGAAGGGAACTCAGACAGGCGTGCGCCAAAAGCTGTTAAGGAATATGCTCGGCAAAACCCACATCGTATGGGTGCTTGGTCTCCTGAAAGTTCGACACATGTCTCTCACATGAATGGTAATGACTTCTTTTCGAATGAGCAGTCAGTTACAATTCTTTCTGAAACAAATGCGCGAATTACTTTTGATTCAGGTGATGAGAAGATTGTTTTAAAAGATGATCTTAAATTACAAGCTGGCGAAATTGTTGATGGTACATTCATGTCTAAAAAGGCACTTGTTTTGTTTTTAGAAGAGCAAGTGGAGGCTTCCAAAGAAGCTGGAGTACTATTTTCATTACACCTTAAGGCGACAATGATGAAGGTGTCTGATCCAATCATTTTTGGTTATGGAGTGAAAGCATTTTTCAAACCGTTGTTTGAAAAATATGGCGATTTATTTGATGAGATTGGCGTGGATGTGCGAAATGGTTTTGGGGATGTCCTTTCGAAAATCTCTTCACTTCCTGAAGATCAGCAATCTGACATTCAAGCGGACATCGAAGCAATATATACTTCAGGCGGTGGTGTTGCGATGGTAGATTCTGATCGGGGAATTACAAACTTACATGTTTCGAGCGATGTCATTATCGACGCGTCCATGCCAGCAATGATTCGTACTTCAGGACAGATGTGGAATGCAGAGGGGAAACAACAAGATACCAATTGTGTTATTCCTGATACTTCATATGCTCAAATGTACTCTGCAATTATAGATTTTTGCAAAGAACATGGCGCGTTTAATCCAACAACTATGGGAAGTGTTTCAAACGTTGGATTGATGGCGAAAAAAGCAGAAGAATATGGTTCGCATGACAAAACATTTGAAATTCCAAGCGCTGGAATTGTCCGTGTGACGGATGGTGAAGGCAACGTCATCATGCAACATAAAGTTGAAGAGGGTGATATTTGGCGAATGTGCCAAACTAAAGACGCTCCAATACGTGACTGGGTTAAACTTGCAGTTAACCGTGCAAAAACAACCGGCAATCCAGCTGTGTTCTGGTTGGATAAAAACCGTGCGCACGATCATGAAATTATCAAGAAAATCGATGCTTACTTGCCAGATCATAATACGGAAGGTCTTGAATTTCACACAATGGCGCCAGCAGATGCGTGTACGTATTCTTGTGAACGATGCAAGGAAGGTCTTGACACAATCTCCGTCACAGGCAATGTGCTCCGTGACTACCTGACAGATTTATTTCCAATTTTAGAAGTTGGTACGAGCGCTAAAATGTTGTCAATCGTTCCCCTTATGAATGGTGGTGGACTTTTTGAAACAGGCGCAGGTGGTTCTGCACCAAAGCACGTCCAGCAATTTGAAAAAGAAAATCATTTGAGATGGGATTCTCTCGGAGAATTCTTGGCTCTTGCCGCCTCTCTTGAGCATGTCGGTAATGTATTTGATAATAAGCACGCAAAAATGCTTTCGGAGACGCTTGATGATGCTTCGACACAGTACCTATTGAACAATAAGGCGCCATCTCGAAAGGTGAATGAGGCGGATAACCGAACTACCCACTATTATCTTGCATTGTATTGGGCGCAAGGCTTGGCGAGTCAAACACATGATGCTGAACTAGCCTCACATTTTTCTAAAATTGCAACAGAGCTTGAATCAAATGAAGAGTCAATATGTAAAGGTTTTATTGATTGCCAAGGTGACCCCCAAAACATTGACGGGTATTACATGCCTTCTGCTGAGCTGGCTACAAACGCAATGCGGCCAAGTGAGATATTTAATTCAATAATAGACGGGATCTCTGTCGAGATTTAATCTATTGTAGATTCCCAAAACGGGACAGTAACGTCTTGTTGAAGTCGTTGAATTAATGGTTTTGGTAGTAGATTCTTTTTTTGTAGATCGTTTTTATGCACCCATAAAAACGCTAAGTGTTCTTCTTCAGAGGATGCGGGCTTTGGTGTTTCTTGAACCGTTAAGTTGTGCTGGACATCAAAGAACATCGAAATCTCACACTGATTTTCCCATGCGTTTTCAATCGCTCCACGGAATTCTCCGACCATAATATTTGCACCTATTTCTTCTTTTATTTCCCGGGCAAGGGCGAACTTTGCTGCTTCACCAAAATCGATATGGCCACCAAGTAGGAAAGTGTAATCCCCATCTTTTTGTTTACATACTAAAAAGTGGTCACCATCAGAGATGATTCCTCGTACGATATAGTGAAAATTCATATTCATTTAAACAGTGTAACAGAGGAAAAATATGTTTACTCTTCTTGCAACAATCATATTAACTCAACCGTATTCGTCTAATTTTGCCGAACTTCTAGATATTAATGGCGACGGGATTATTCAACCCATGGAAGCCTCTGATGCTATTGAAATGTGGTCCGAAGATGTGGGAGTTGGTTTGCCAATTAAAGATATTCCAGTAGTTCTTCGAGAAAATAAAATCGAAATAGAAGAGATGGCAAAAACATATGAAGAAGATTTTGATACCAATGGGGATGGAGAGGTTTTTTTAAATGAAGTTGATGGCGATCTATATCTCCTTGCTAAGTTGATAGATGCTAATCAAGATCAAAGGATCACAACTCAAGAAATTATTGAGGCTGATCCGGATTCAGATCAAACTTTTGCAAAGTTAGAAGTTGCTCTTATTTTTGAAGATTTGGATGAAAATCGAGATGGAGAAATTGAATTAGATTTCTTAATGGAAATAGAGCCGGATTTGGCTGAATTTGCTGTTGAGTTTGATATAGATAAAAACAAAAAAATTAGTGAAGAT
>Ga0163179_10001441_pt1 | contig 16825 bp, 18 predicted proteins | sample AtlANTMetagenome_FD_109643 | JGI IMG/M metagenome (GOLD analysis project Ga0163179, IMG submission 109643) | Marine eukaryotic phytoplankton communities from the Atlantic Ocean - Atlantic ANT 2 Metagenome | ecosystem: Environmental > Aquatic > Marine > Oceanic | place: North Atlantic Ocean... | reverse complement strand
TGAAGGCGCCCCGTTTGCCACGTAAGGCGTCGTGGACCTCCGGAGAGGGCCCGTCGACAGAGAAGTGAATCTCGTCCCACTTCCAGTCGAGCGTTTGTTCGATCAGTTCATCTGAAAAGCGTGTGCCGTTAGTGGTCAGCACACCTTCCATTCCAAGCGCTTTGGTGCGTTCCATCAACTTGGGGGTCGCTGCCGAGAGAAGCGGCTCACCGCCCCCGAGTATGAACACGCGCCGAACACCCAACTCTGCGGCTTCGTCAATGAGCGCTATCTGCCGCTCGACGGAAAGCTCATTTGTAGCGGGGCGGTGTCGGTCGGTCGTATCGCAGAAGGTGCAGTTCAGATTGCAGCGAAGCGTTGGATAGAGTTCTAGGGTGAACGGACCCTGAGCCCCGTCTGAGTCCCAGCGTCGAATTCGTTCGGCGATCGCTTCAAGTTCGTTCAACTGTGGAAAGGTACCATGTAGGTTGCTACTTTGGCTGCTAGCTCGTTGTCCTTGGAGGCCGGCATTTTTCACCTCAGAATCGTATTGATGGCCGCTTTAGCGGTGTCAGTTTCATGCGTAGGTACCGGTTGGAAGGACACGGGAGTCGATCCGTTTTGTGCGAATTTGGACGATGCGAACCTGTATCTCATCGACGGAAATACGGACGGATCGGCGAACGGGACGGTAATTGGACAGTTAATTTCTTCCGATACCCAAGATCTGTTTGATTTCGATTATGTCGGCTATGTCGCGTATGCGATGAAAAACACCGAAACCGGTGGTACCCAGACTACAGGACTGACAGATAATCTCGGGGAGTTCAGCGCGACGCTCGGTGAGGGCAGTTGGTCGTTTACCGCAGGTGCGCTTATCAGGGGCAAATCGTGTACAGCGACCATGAACTTCGAGGTCGAAGGCGGACGCCAGACCACCGTATGTCCTGCGATTTTATGTGAGGAGTAGGTCCTTAAGGGGTCGACGTTTTGGACACAGATCTAGGGCTCATACTGAAGGATATCGCACGACTTAGGGGTCGACGTTGGGTGCTTTCGCATATTGATTTGCAGATACCCCCCGGAGAGGTCTGGGCCATAGCCGGGGCCAATGGAGCCGGAAAAACGACCCTTCTCCGTGTCATCGCGTCGCTTCTTCCTCCGAGTCGAGGGACTGTTCGGTTCGACGACCGGGACCCAGAGCAAGATCTCGAAGCATATCGCGCCAAAATCGCCTTTCTGTCTCACCGTATGGGCATGTATGAGGAGCTGAGCGCCCTCGAGAATCTTGATTCGGTCGCGCGCTTACTCGGCGCCCCGAGATCTGAAGCAGAACTCTCGACGCTCTGCGAACAGGTCGGCATTCAGGGCGCGGCGGACATACCCGTCCGAAAATATTCAGCGGGGATGCGTAAGCGGCTCGCACTGGCGCGCCTGACCCTGCAGAAACCACGTGTCGTTCTTTTAGATGAACCATATGGTCAGCTCGACGACGCCGGCTTCGATTTGGTCGATCGGATGATCCGGCAATGGAAGGACGAGGGGTGTGCCGTAGTTCTCGCCTCACACCTATTGGAGCGTGCAGGCCAGGTCGCGGACAGGGGAGCCATCTTGGCCTCTGGTCAGATCCGCTGGGTTGGCGCTGCTGCTGATCTGTCGAATGCCTGGGCGCGACTCCAGGCCGAGGTGGCTTGATGATCGGATTTAGCGGCCAGGTTCGAGAAGTTTTTCGGCGCGAGTTGCTTGTGGCGTGGCGTGGGAAGGCCCGGATTCTGGGCATCGGCTTCTTCGGGATCGCCGTAATGCTGCTTTTCGCGGTCGGCGGCGAGGCCGCCGGCGCACGATTGACCAAGAGCTCAGCGGCATATTTTATTCTGGCTGAACTGCTCGCATCCACGCTCTTGTTCGCGCTGATCTTTCGCATTGAGACCGAAGATGAAGCGCTAGAGATGTTGATGATGCTGCCAATCTCTCCGAGCGCTCTGTTTTATGGAAAGGCCCTGGCAGCCACGGTCCTCTTGGGCGGCCTTGCCTGCGTGCTCGCGCCCGTAGGCGTTGTACTCTTCGGGGTCGGTCTCGTTGAGCCCGCGTGGATGCTGATAGCGGTCTGCGGCCTTATCGTCTTCGGACTCGCTGCACCTGGGACCCTGTATTCGGCGCTAACCGCGAGAGCTCCAGCTCAGGAAATTGTCCTTCCTCTTCTGTATTTTCCGCTTCTGCTTCCGGCTTTATTGGCGGGGTCTCGTGCGTTGACCCTAGTACTGACCGGGGATGTCATGACACAGGTGCCGTCGTGGTGTTACCTGCTGGCGTGTTTCGACATCCTGTATTGGGTGGTATGCGGTTTGTTGTTCGGCCGCGTCGTGGAGGGGGTTTGATCGGTAAACTGCGCCGGTATGGCGTCGGAGTTGTCGGCTTCGTGGGTTTGGCGGTAGCGCATTACTTTGGGCTATTCGTCGCGCCTGGCGAGGCGATGATGGGCGATGTAGGGCGTATTCTCTACATCCATCCACAGACGGCACAGGCGTCAATGATCTGCTTTTTGGCTGCGTTCGTATGCGCGGTAGGTTCGCTTTGGACCGGGAAGAGCGGGTGGGATGACGCCATGGCGAGTTTCGCCGAGGTAGGCGTACTTCTGGGCGTGCTTTTGCTGGCTCAAGGTTGCCTCTGGGCAAAGCCGACCTGGGGGGTGTACTGGGTCTGGTCGCCACGGCTAATCACGAGCGCCGTGATGGTCCTCTCGTTCGCCGGTGTGCTCATCCTTCGCCGCCTGGTAGAAGACCCTGCTCGACGGGCCACATGGTCTGCAGTAGCGGCGATCATCTCGGCAGCAGACGTTCCGATAGTTTGGTTCAGCGTCAAATGGTGGCGTGATCAGCACCAAATGCAATCGGACGTCGCTAAGGACTTCGCACAGACTTTTGCGTGGGTCGCGCACACCTCATGGTTCGCCGTCATGCTTTTGACGGGTTGGCTGGTGTGGTTGCGGTACCGGCTTGCTCGCGTCGAGCGAGCGCACCTGGAGACGGCGGCCGACTTGCCGGCTCGGGCAGCCCCCTTGAATCTCGATGGCGGAGGTGAAGGATGACCGGCATAATCGAAGGTGGTTGGGGGTTCGTGGCGGCCGTATATCTGCTCACTTGGGGGGCCTTGCTTGGCTACACCGCGTGGGTAGGACGCCGGCTGGAGCGCCTCGAGTCGACCACGGAACAAGGAAACGACGCGTGACACCACTCGCCAAGCGCCGCCTGACATTGATTGGCACCCTCGCCATCGCCGGGGCCGTGCTTGGTGCAGTGTCTATGAGCGGAATTGGCGAAAACCTGGTGTATTACTGGGGGCCTGCCGATATTGCTGCGGCCGGGGAAAAGGCTGTGGGTGCTGAAATTCGGCTCGGCGGCGTGGTGGAAGACGATGTGGATTGGAATCCAGACACCCAAGACCTACGCTTTTCGGTCATCGACAAGGGCGTCTCGATCGTTGTTGAGGCCGAAGGGGCTCCACCGGATATGTTTCGCGTGGGCATCGGCGTTGTGGTCGAGGGCACGGTAAATTCGGCCGGAACATTCGTCGCCGACCGCGTACTCGTCAAGCACTCCAATGAATACAAAGCGCCCGAAGAAGGGGTAGATCGAGAAACGCTCTACCGGACCGTCGAGGATATGACTGCGCAATAGCGGGGGGTGAGGCCTAAATGTTCGCGATTTCGACGATGGGCACGCTGGCTGTACTCGCCAGTCTTGCGGCAGCTGCCTTTGGCGTGTTTGCCGGTTTGGCGCTGGTGTCGGGACAACCGGGAGCGTTGGCTTGGGCTAAGCGCTGTGGGATAGCTTTTGGCGTCGGAATGATCATTGCGAACGGGCTCATGGAATGGGCGCTCATTACGCACGATTTTTCCGTGGGCTACGTCGCTGAGGTCGGTTCTCGGAGCACGCCTCTTTCATTCACGATCGTGTCGCTCTGGTCTTCTCTTGACGGGTCAATTCTATTCTGGGGCCTCATTTTGGGCCTTTACGTACTGGCTTTCGTCAAGTCCGTAGGCTCGACATACCGACCGCAGCTAGGCTTTACGTTCACCGCGTTGTTTGCGGTATGTGTTTTCTTCGCCTGGCTCATCGCAGGTTTGGCAAGCCCCTTTGATTTGGTGTCCCCGGTGCCGGCGGACGGGCCGGGTCCGAATCCGCTGCTACAAAATCACGTGTTGATGATCATCCATCCCCCGATGCTCTACGGCGGGTATGTCGGCATGTCGCTCCCGTTCGCGATGACCGTCGGAGCGTTGGCTTCTGGTGCACTCGACGCAGAGTGGATGCGTAGGATTCGGTTCGCCTTGCTGGTGCCCTGGCTTTTCCTTACCGCCGGCATTCTTCTCGGTGGATGGTGGTCGTACGAAGTGCTCGGCTGGGGAGGGTACTGGGCTTGGGACCCTGTAGAAAACGCGTCTTTCCTGCCATGGCTTACAGCCACGGCGGCTTTGCATTCATCGATGGTCACCGAACGCAAAGGCGCCCTTCGCGCATGGACGCTCAGTTTGATCCTCGCAAGTTTCTTGCTGACCATCCTCGGGACGTTCATGACGCGGTCGGGGGTATTCAACTCAGTACATTCCTTTACTCAATCCCCGATAGGTCCCGTCTTCCTCGTGTTTTTGGGTATCGGAATGCTGGTCTCGGTAGTTCTCGTAGCGTGGCGCATAGATGACCTCGGTCCTGATCAGTCGCTGGGCGGCGCGTTGTCGAGAGACGCCGCTTTCCTGGCGAACAACCTTCTGTTCCTCGCGTTCACGTTTACGGTGCTGTTGGGCACTATCTACCCGCTGCTAAACGAAGCCCTCACCGAAGCCCGGGTGTCTGTAGGTGAGCCGTACTTCAACAAGATGGCGGTGCCGCTGGGCTTGGGGCTCATCGCTTTGATGGGGTGGGGGGCGACCGTGCCGTGGCGACCAGCCGATCCCAGCGTGCTGAAGTCTAAGCTCTCGATCGCCTGTGGTTCGGGGTTGGCTGTCGGCATTATCGCTTGGGCAATACGGGGCTTCGAAGGCGGCGTGCTCTATCCGAGCACTCTCGCGGCGGCGGGTTTTTCGACGCACCTGACGATCGCGGAACTCTTCCGACCGGGAATGGAGCGCGCCAAACGTAGCGGCCAAGGTTTTGGAGACGTCTTCGTAGGTATCTTGAAGGCGCGGCGCAGAACGGGCGCGTACGTCGTTCACATCGGGATTCTGCTCATCGCCGTTGGGATCGCGACGAGCTCGACCTACCGCCAAGAGCGGGGCATGACCATGTCCGTGAACGAGTCGGGGGAGTTTGCCGGGTACCGGGTGGTTTTCGATGGATTCGAGCGTGACGTTGAACCGCACCGGACCGGTAGGGTGGCGCACCTGAGCGCATTCCATGGCGACGAAGCGCTGGGCGCCATGTCGCCGCGCCTCAACCACTACCCAACACGTCGCGAGCCCATCGGTACACCGGCGGTGTACACGACTTTGGCAGAAGACCTATACATTTCACTTGTACAGATCGATGAAGCGGGCGGTGAGGTGTCGATTCGGGTGATCGTTGAACCGCTCGTCTCCTGGATTTGGCTCGGCGGGGGCGTCCTGGTCTTCGGTGGGCTGCTCATCCTTTCAGAACGAAAGACACGGCGGCGACGTAAGGAAGACGCGGCGTGAATAGACGGGTACTGTTTGTCGGATCCGCGTGCGTCGCCGCAATGGTCGCACTGCTCGCGGCGGGTTTCGGTCGAAACCCGAGCGAAGTGCCGTTCGTGCTCCAGGATCAACCCGCAACGCCCTTTCGACTGGAACGGCTAGGCGGGGGAGACCCCATCAGCCTGGAAGCCCTAAAAGGACGACCCGCGGTCATTAACTTTTGGTCCACTTGGTGCGTGCCATGCAAAGTTGAACACCCCGTCTTGCAAGCGGGGGCGAACCGATACCGGGACGTACAGTTTGTAGGCGTGCTTTACGGAGATGAGCCGGAGGCAGCGCAACGTTTTCTACAACGCACCCCGAGCGTGTTCCCGACGATCCTTGATCCAGGAGGGCGCATGGCCGTCGATTACGGGGTCGCGGGTGTGCCGGAGACCTTTTTCTTGGACGCAGAGGGCCGGATCGTGAGGAAGGTTGCGGGGGCTTTGTCAGCGGCTGCTCTGGTCGAAACGGTTGAAGCGATTTTAGGAGAGAGCAGCTAATGCACGCGCTCCGTCTCCTCGCAATAGCCGTCATGGCGTTTACCTTTTCGGCAAATTGGGCCCTCGCGGAAGAAGCGCCTGACCTGGAGGAAATCGTCGGCGCACCAGCGCTAGGCGAGCCGATGGAGCCGGCCCTCGCGATGGTCGAAGGTGCCCGCATCGGAAAGAGTCTACGTTGCCCGGTCTGTCAAGGGCTCTCGATCAGCGACTCTCCCAGCGAGGCGGCACGCGCAGCGCTTCAGCGCATCCAAGATCTGCTGATGGCCGGGTACACGGAAGCGCAGATCGAAGACTACTTCGTAGATAGGTACGGTGAGTGGGCCCTGCTCGCACCGCGCGCGGCAGGGCTGAACTGGATCGTTTGGCTCGCGCCTATCGTCTGTGTTCTTGTGGGCGTATACGTTGTTCGAAGAAGCCTCACCACGGGGTCAGGCCCGGATTCGGAGAACTCGGTCAACGCGGAATCGCGAGCCCAAAAGCCAGTTGATCCTTACGCGCAGGAGGTTCTTGCGCTCCTTGAGGAACGAGATCGATGAAGACGCTGGGGTTCGTATGGAGCAGTTGACGCTCGCCACGCCGTGGGTGCTCGCAACAGTCGTTCTGATCGCAACGCTTTGCGTTGGTGGACTGTGGCTACGGCAGTCTAAAAGACCGAGTGCGGTCAATTCCGATGGCATCGATCGGGATTCGCTCGAAGCCCGCAAGCGTTCGTATCTACGCCAACTCGAAGAACTCGAATTGGAAAAGGACCGCATCGCTGAGCACGTGTACCAAGCAGAACGGTCGCGGCTATTACAGGAGGCAGCTCAAGTGCTCAAAGATTTAGACACTCCGGAAAAAACGGTACCAAGCGTGACGCAGACCGTGACGGAGATAGCGCCGGTCCGCCAGAAGCAAAGCCGCTTAGGCTGGCTTGTATCTGGGATCTTATTCTGCGTAGTACTCCTTATGGCAGCGCGTGATGGTGCCAGAGAGCGGGTGGGCGACCAGCCCATGTCCGGCGGCGATTCAATCGGGATGGCGACTGGACCGTCTCCACATGCGCCGACGGATGCGGAGCTTGAATCGCTTGGCATTCCGGAGCTCAACCAGATCACCCAAGGCGCGCTTCAGGACCGGAACTTCGACTTAGCAATGAAAACGGTAGAACGCGTTCGTGAACGTGACCCCAAGAACGCTGAAATGCTGACCCACCTCGCGTCGCTGCAGGCGGCTGTGGGGATGACGGACCGGGCACTCGCGAGTGTAGAGACAGCGTTAGAGTCCCGGCCAGACTACGACCAAGCACTCGTGATGAAAGGCCTCCTGCTCTTGAGTCTCGGCAAAGAAGAGCAAGGTGTCGCTGCGCTAGATCGTGCGAAAGAGGTTTCGGAATCGCCTGAAGACGTCACGATGATCGAACAGATGCTCGCCCAGGTGAAGCTTAGTACGCCAGCGGGAGGCGCAGCTAACGCGCCGGCGGCGCCAGCGAACGAGCGCTCATCATCCGCCGGGACCGCGATGATCGAGGGTACGGTGAGACGCGCTTTGGGCGAACCTTTTTCGGGGGGCACGTTGTTTTTGATCGTGCGGCCCAGTCCAGTGGCGGCAGGACCACCAACGGCTTCGAAAAAGCTAAATCCGCAAGGCGGCGTAGTCGCGTTCGACCTGGGAGCGCAAGATATAATGCTTGGGGGACCGTGGCCTGATCAAGTATGGATCTCGGCCCGACTAGACGCGGATGGTGATCCGCTCACGAAAACAGCCGCAGATTGGACCTCTCCAACGCTCGGACCGTTTGAAAAGGGCACCAAAAACGTTGAGATCGTACTGGAACCCTCTCAACAGTAGGGCCGTTAGGCTCGCTCACCGGTCAACTCACCCGTCTCGTCCAACAGAGGCAACGTCGAAGCCGTGCCCGGGACTACTTCTTCCGTAGATTGGACAGGCAGGTCCACGTCGTTTCCGAAAGCTATTTCCGGCGGCGACACCGGCTCCGAGAGCGGCAGCGTCACAATGAAGCGGCTCCCTTCGTTGGGACGTGTGCGGACTCGAATATCGCCGCCGTGTGCCTGCACGATGCGTTGGCATATAGGCAGGCCCAAACCCGTTCCAGACGCTCGCGTGGTGAAGAAGGGTACGAACAGTTGATCGAGGTCTTCGCGCGAGATCCCACGACCGTCATCCTCTACACTCACTTGGATACACGCACGGTAGCTGCCTTCGGCGCTTGCCACCCGACCGCTACGGCTCCGTATTCGAATCGTTCCGCCAGGCTCGATCGCTTGAATAGCGTTTTGGACGAGGTTCAAGACGACCTGAGCGAGCTTGTTCCTATCAGCGTGCAGCGTCGGTAGCGGACGTTCGAGCTCCATCTCGATGGTCACGCCTTCATGGTCTTGTTTGGATGTCAGTTCAACGACCCGTTCGATCACTTCGTTGATCGCCATCGGGCTGGCGTGAATCTCAAAGGGCCGGGCGTAATCGAGAAATTGGCTCACTACGACGTTGAGCCTGTCGATTTCATCCACGATCAGATGAAGGAACTGGGTGTTCTCTTCCGGATCGTGGTCCTCTCGAAGATATTGTGCGGCGCCCTTGATGCCGGCAAGGGGATTCCGGATCTCATGCGCTAGGCCTGCAGCCATCGTGCCCAGGGCGGCGAGACGGTGTTGTTCCTTCAGCGCCTCAAATCCTCGAAGGTTGTCCAGGACAATAGCGGTGGTGCGCATGCCGCGTTCGAGGTGCTGGATCTCTTCGTAGGCGAACCCGTCAGACCACGCCTCTTGACGCACGCCTAACCAGCCTAAAGTGAGTTCATCCATTGCGATCGGGATCAGCGCGTCAACGCGCAGCCCGTCGAGCAACCGGAGCGATTGCTGCGCGTATTCCGCGTTTCCGCCGCGACGCCTCGAGATACGCTCAAGCGCCGAACGGTGCAAAGAAGACGGTGGCTTACCCGGTTCATGGTGGACAGCACTAGGAGAGATAGCGGCGAGCGGCGGGGGATCAGCAGGCCCCCGAGAGATCGTGAGTCGAATCTTTCGCTTGTTCGGATCCCACAAATACACGCTGGAGAACACTATTCGGCCGCTGCCGACCAGCGCGTCTACAATCACCGCAGGGACGTCTTTCGCATCGAGAATGCGCGGCAGTTGCTCGCGGAGTTCAGCGACGGTTTCCGATATGCGCTCGGCACTGGCGAACCACGCCCCGATACCCGACTCGACCCGCCGGCGAAGCGGCTCGTACGCAGCCAAAAAGAGTACGCTGGCAAGGAAGATCTGGAAAGTGCCATGGACTGGATAGAGGGCCAAGCCTCCTGCCCAAAGCACGAAAACGCCATCTACGACAACAAGAAGGAACCCACAGATGGCGAGCGTCACCACGCGGCTGAAGATTTCGTGCAGGTCGAGTAGCCGGTACAGAGCCAAAACCTGGTGCAGAAAAAATACCAAGGCGCCGGTAAACAGAACCCCGATAGGGGGGAAGGCCCCCTGCAGCGCCATACCCCCCGTGAAGAGGTTCAGGGTTTGCGTCGGCGGGGGCGCGACGAGTCCTCGAGCGGTGGCCTCAATAGCGCTAAAGAGTATAGCGCCGCCCAAGAGTACGAGCAGATATCGAATACGGCCGCGCTTCACTCGGTCGGTACTGTCTTGGTACACCCGATAGAGGTGGTATTCCGCGTAGGCAACGCCTCCGAAGACGTAAACACCCAGACACACCGCGCCTACACTCGCTCGCGGTTGCCCTTGAAAGATGGTCAGTTCGCCGAGCACTGCCAATGCGGCGATCAGGGGGCTTAATAAACGCAACCGACGCAACGCCCGGCCAGTGCCCGCACCCTCTCGCGGAAACATCTGATAAACGAAACCGAGCGCGGTCAAAGGAAGGAACGCCGCCGCGATGAAGTACACCAGGCCGAAAAATGACAGACCGGGGATGAGGTAAAGCCCAAACCCCGCGTAGGTGATCGCTAGATTTACCCCAAGCGCCACGAAGGCACGACGCAGTGCGTCAGCACGGTCCTCACCCCACATACGGAGTGGAAGCGCGGCAGCGAGTCCTGCGATTACGGCGTAAAGCAGGGTATGCATAAGAACCCCATTGAGGCCGCTCTAACACTTCAGCGCTAAGATGAAGACATGACAAAGCAAACAGCGTCAATTCTCGCCGCTCTTCCGTCAGTGGACCGGCTTCTCCGGGACGATGAGATCGCGGAACTCTCTGCGAACCTTGCACGTCGCGCAATTCGCGATGAACTCGCAAGCGTGCGCCGGTCTGTATCGCAAGGCGACGCCGCTGTGCCCACCTTCGAAGACCTGGTCGCGGCGGTTTTGCGACGGGCGGCGACACTCAACGCGCCATACTTTAAACGCGTAATCAACGCGACGGGCGTAGTGTTGCACACCAACCTTGGAAGAGCGCCGCTCGCTCCGGCGGCCCAAGCGGCTGTCGCTTCGGTGAGCGCTGGTTACGCAAATGTTGAGTTTCGCCTTGCTGATGGACGGCGCGGTGACCGTTTGGATGCAATACGTGAGCACCTATGCGCTCTCACCGGCGCCGAGGACGCAATCGCCGTCAACAACAACGCCGCGGCGGTGATGCTCGCGATGAACGCGCTCGCAAGAGGCCGAGAGGTCATTGTTAGCCGTGGAGAATCTGTAGAGATTGGTGGCTCTTTTCGGGTTCCCGAAGTGGTCACCGCGGCGGGCGGCACGCTCGTCGAAGTCGGAACCACCAACAGGACACGGGTAGGGGACTACGCGAAGGCGATCAACGAGAACACAGCGGCACTACTGCGTGTTCACCCGTCCAACTTTCGCGTCATAGGATTCACGGAGACAACGGATCGCGGTGACCTCGTATCGCTGGCGTCGCAGAAAGACGTGCCCTTGGTTGAAGATCTGGGCAGCGGCAATCTACTCGAGGGGCTTGTTGACGAGCCGACTGTACGCGAAGTCGTCGGAATAGGCGTAAACCTCGTCACCTTTTCCGGAGATAAGCTTTTGGGTGGTCCCCAAGCCGGCTTCATTGTCGGGCATCGCGCTTGGGTAGCGAAACTGCGGCGCCATCCAATGTATCGCGCCCTCCGATTAGACAAACTCACGCTCGCCGGGGTTGAAGCCACACTGCGCGTCCTCCGGCATGAAGACGCGATGCGGATTCCGACCGTAGCGATGCTGAAAGCAGACCCTGAAAAACTCCAAGAGCGGGCCAAGGCCATCGCTACTGCTCTGAACCATGAAAACGCCAGGGTGGCGCCAATGGATGGGCGCGTCGGCGCAGGAGCAATGCCGGAAGAGCCACTACACGGGTTTGGCGTGGAACTCATCGTGCACAACCCGATCGACGTCCAAACCGTTCTCCGAGCGCACGCACCACCAGTAATTGTACGCATTCATGAAGAGCGCGTTTTGGTCGATATTCGCACCGTCGACCCCTCTGACGACCTCACAGTGACAGAGGCTGTCCGGGTGGCGCTGGAAGGAAGTGAGCTCGGGGAATAGAACGTAGAGAACGGAAGGTGGCCGTGATGTCTATGGGCTTCTACGAAATACTCGGCGCGAGTCGCGGTTCAAATGCGTCCGAACTGGAGCGCGCCGTAAGCCTGCGGCTGGACGGTCTGCGCAGACGACTCGACGGAGCTGCGCAGCGGGGGGATCCCGATGTCGCCATTCGCGCGGAAATCGGGAAAGTACGCGAAGCCTGGTCGGTGCTTTCAGACCCCTCTCGTCGCGCGTCCTACGATCGGTTTGCAGCGCTCGGAGAAGACCTGCCATTTACCGCTCAAGAGTTAGCCAAAGAGGTCTTTGCCACCGGCATGGACGCGCCAACACGCACCGCGGCGGCCCTGGTAGGCTCCCTGACGACCTTAAAGGTTAACAGTCCGACGGCCGTCACGGCGCCGTCGACTAGCTACGCTGCGACGCCACAACCAGCGCGTCACACAACACCTGGCGTCCATCCCCATGCAGTCGCAGTCGACACGACGCTCTCCCATGAGTTTGAGACAACAGCGCCCGGTGAAAAAGAGGCGCGCAAGTCGGTTTCTGAACAGCGTCCGTCACAAATCGCTGAACACACCATAAACGACATGGTCGGGCGTCTAGGCTTTTCCGGCGCCCTACTCCAACAGGTTAGAAAAGGCCGCGGCCTATCGCTCGAACAGATCGCGGCCAAGACCCATATCTCTCTGCCGTACCTTCAGGCTCTGGAGGCAGAAGACCTCTCCAAGCTCCCCGCACGTACGTTTGTCCGAGGGTATCTGAAATCCGTCTGCGGCGTACTCGGCTTGGACGAGGACGCACTCGTAAACGGCTACTTGGTGCGAATCGCGGCGCGCAGGCGCGGTGGCTGATTAGTCCGTTGAAAGAAGACCTGCCGCGGCCCAGTCCTGGCGACGTGCACGAAGGTACCGCGGTCGAGGGTAGGCTCGACAAGGTACTCGCGGGCTTGTTTTCGATGTATTCGCGGTCCAGGCTCCAGAGCTTGGTTCGTGAAGGTGCCGTCGAGATAGATGGGACGGTCGTTCAAAAAACCTCTATGCGGCTTTCTGGTGGCGAGTCCGTCAGGGTGACTGTTCCTGAAATCAAAACCGGGCGGTTGGTCGGTGAAGACATTCCCCTCGAGGTTTACTTCGAAGACGGGGATGTGGCTGTGGTGCTGAAACCCCCAGGAATGGCTGTTCACCCCTCGAAGGGACACGGTCAGGGCACGCTCGTTCACGCATTGATCCACCGTTTTCCCGGGCTCCTTGAGATTGGCGGGGAAGAACGGCCAGGGATCGTTCATCGGCTGGATTTGGGCACGAGCGGCGTCATGGTTGTCGCTCTGCACGACATCGCACTGCGAAGGCTTCAGGCGCAGTTTTTCGTGCACTCGGTAAAGCGTCGGTATTTCGCCTTGGTGTATGGCTCGCCGCAGGAAGAGCAAGGCACGATTCGCTCCAAACTGGCCCGGCATCCCAAAGACCGGCTCCGAATGGCCTCCACACAAGGCGAAGGCCGACAGGCCGCGACCCACTGGCGCGTGCGAGCACGCGGCGACGGTGTTTCATGGGTGGAATGCCAGCTCGAAACGGGCCGCACACACCAGGTGCGCGTTCATCTCACGGAGATGGGGCATCCACTATTGGGAGACCCCACCTACCACAGAGGGAGCCGTCAACTTAGAGCGCCGATACGAGAAGCATTAGCAGGCGTTCAACATCAATTACTGCACGCCGCGCACCTCGCGTTTGATCATCCGCTCTCGGGAGAGCGCCTCCATTTCGACGCCCCTGTACCCGAGGACTTTCGGGCTGTAGCGGACGCTGCGGGCTTCACGCTTCCCTGAAAAGCAGGCAAAACAAAAGAGCCGACCCCAGTTTCGCCGGGGCCGGCTCTTCAAATCTGGGAAACGTACTCTTATTAGTCGAGCACGCAATCCTTCGCGTTCGAATCACACAGCTCGTGGCATTCGGAATCCGCGACCGTTTCAAGCGTCAAACCTTCGACCGCGGTAGCGGTGATTTGGTCGACTTCGATTTGAAGGCAGGCGATTTCACCATCTGCGGTGCAAGCTTCGCAGCTTGCGCCAACGCTGGCAGCGAGTGCGCATAGGGCTTCAGCATCTTCGATCTCGTCGAAGGCTTCAGAAACCTCGCGGCCATCGATTTCGCCCGAGAGGACGCCACCACCGAAGTAGGAGCCGTCAGCAGCGAAAGTACCGCTCACCAGCATGTCGCCGATGTTCACGGAGAAACCGGCGATGGTCAGTGCCGTTGTAGACGGGCCAAGCTCGAAGAACGGCGCCTCGGCGAAGTCCGCATCTGGGAAATCGAAGGTTTCGGTGCAGTAGTCTTGAGCGATCGGGTCACTTTCTTCGACGGCGATGGCTCCGAGCATTGCAATGGTGTCGGAGACCGAAGTCACACCAGCCAGCAACTCTTGCGTGACGTACTGCTGTAGAAGCACACCGACACCTTCGGGGCGAACGAAACGCGCTGCCGCGAGGTCAAGCGCGTAGGTGTGTCCGACAAGGTCAACAGCGGCGTCGACGTCTTCGCCGAGACTGCTCGTGCTAAACGCAACGCTAGCGTCGCCCGCGCAATAGGTCAGTCCAGCGGTGTAGGCCGAAGACGGGCTCAACGCTGTCTCGGGCTCAAAATAAACCACAGTCGAATCTTCCGAGAGCGTGGAAGCTCCGGCAACGGCAGCGCCACTGGCGTCTGTCAAAGAAGCGACGGCGCTTTCGTCAGCACCGGTCAAGTGAAACTCGACGGAGGCGCGGTAGTAATGGTTTGTCGCGTCGGTCGCAGGGACAGACTCGTAAATCGTAACGCCACATCCCTGTGGCCCGGTGTCGCCCGTTTCTGTGGTCTTTCCACCACATGCTGCGAGGAACGCAGCCGGCACGACGAATAATAGGTTCCGAAGGTTCATCGGTGTCTCCAGGATCATCTCTTTTGATTACACATTCAGGTTGAGAACGAAAAATCGCCCGACCATGTATGCGCTTTGGACGGAAAGCGCACGGTAGTTGGGGATTTGCCCGGTGTCAAAGGGATCGGGCGGACGAAAAATGGGTGACTAGGCCCTATGAAGCCGAGTTTTGCGACGATTGCACGTATTTCATTCTTAAGTCACCAAGTAAGGTCGATAGCAACTTGTCTTCGTCCTCATCCAGGTTTCCGGCGGTCTTCTTCGCCAAGACGTCGAGCAGATCGATAGTCTGACGCGCCAGCGGAAGATTCGTGGTTAACGCGCCAACTGTGGGGTCTGGGATTTCTCCGAGATGAACCAACGCGGACATCGCGAGGCTGTGCACAAAAGATCCGAATGTGACCGTGACGCCGTCACTTGAACCCTCGGTCGCGGCCGACTCAGGCGAACCTTGCTCGGACATAAGCTGCTCCTTCGAAAGGTAGGAAATAGACTACTGTGCGTAACCAATCTTCCGGTCATTTCCAGAGCGCAGGCCCCTATATTTAACCGCTCCGACTCGCGAACAGCCTGCAATCGTTGGAAAGCGCGCGAGGGATGCGCTAATAGCGGAAACCTAAGGATTCGCCGTGTCCAAGATCTGGATTGTCTTACTGTTCTGCTTAATCGGATCACCGCTCCAGGTTCCGACCGCGGACGCCGCCACGCGGCTTACTGCGGAGGAGCGTTACGAGCTCGCGCAGAGGTATCTCAAGCGTGGGTACTATACGAAGGCGCTTGAACAATTCAACAGGATCCGAAACGACTATCGAAGCGATCCACTCGCGCTCAAAGCTGAACTCGGTGTGGCCGATGTATTTTTCGCGCAATCCGAATGGGATCAAGCGCGTTTGGCCTACCAGGACTTCCAAAGACTCCATCCGAAATACGACGACAGCGATTATGTCGTGTATCGAATCGGTTTGTGTCTCTGGCGAAAGGCACCGAAAATCGCCGCGAGAGATCAGACAGCGACACGCCAAGCGGTAGATATTTGGGTGGGGTTTGACCGGCGGTACCCGGACAGTGAATGGCTCGACGACGTCACGAACAACCTCACAGAAGGTCGCGCACGCCTTGCCAAAAAGGAATTGGTCATCGGCCGATTCTATGAGCGCCGGCGCGCCTGGCGGGCGGTCAGAGGGCGCATCGAAGGAATGCTACGGCAATATCCAGACAGCCCGGACCGGGCCGAAGCCCTCTACCTACTCGGACAGGCGTACGGGCATCTCGGGGACGAAGACGGGGCTAAAGACTGCCTGCAGCGCCTGAAAGAGCTCGGCGCTGAAGCAGGGGAGTACGAGGCGAAGCTGGAGAACCTGCTTTCGACACTTTAGTGCTGATGGGCGTTGGTTAGACGACCAATCCGCCGTCCACGTCGATACAGCGGCCCGTGAAGTAGTCGCATTCCACGATGAATTTCACTGCGAGGTAAATCTCCTCAACTTCGCCGACACGGCGAAGAGGGACACCCTTAAGCATGCCCTCTAGTACATCTGGGCGCATGCCCTGAAGAATAGGCGTGTTCACGAACCCGGGGGCGACTGCTCCGGTACGAATACCGTAGCGGGCTAACTCACCGGCCCACAGCTTTGTATCGGCCACAAGGCCGGCTTTCGCCGCGGAATAGTTCGTCTGGCCTTGGTTCCCATGTCGTGCGACCGAAGAGATATTCACGATCACGCCGCCGTTTTCGTTCTCGACGCACTGTGCGGCAAATTCGCGCGCACAAAGGAACGGCCCAGTAAGGTCAACGTTGATGACGGCGTTCCAATTCTTCAGCGACATCTTCTTGATCTCGCCAGTCTTTCTGTCCTTGCGTACCAACAGACCATCTCGGAATATCCCGGCGTTGTTTACCAATACGTTGAGTTTTCCGAAGTGGCCGACGACTTGCGACACAAGCGCAATCACACTGTCCTCATCGGCGACGTTGGCCACGAAACCCTTGACCTGTCCCGGGAGGTCTGCTGCGTCTGCTTCGACAGCTGCGATACCATCTTCATTCAGATCGCAAAACGCGACGTTCGCGCCATCGCGGGCAAGGTTCAAAACAAAGGCGCGGCCCATGCCGCTAGCGCCGCCAGTAACGAGCGCGGTAACTTCTTGGAGATTCATAATGCAGTCCTTAAAAAGGGTAGGGAAGTAAAACTAAGTGCGTTGCGCTTCGACCAGTCCAATCACCGCTTCGAGCGCGGCCGGAAGTGATT
>Ga0163179_10001440_pt1 | contig 16854 bp, 16 predicted proteins | sample AtlANTMetagenome_FD_109643 | JGI IMG/M metagenome (GOLD analysis project Ga0163179, IMG submission 109643) | Marine eukaryotic phytoplankton communities from the Atlantic Ocean - Atlantic ANT 2 Metagenome | ecosystem: Environmental > Aquatic > Marine > Oceanic | place: North Atlantic Ocean... | reverse complement strand
TAAAAAAATGGGTGGGCATGGCGGTATGGATTTTATGATGAGGTATCGAATAATAGAATGTCTTAGAAATGGCAAGCCTTTAGATCAAAATATGTATGAAGGATGCTTTTGGAGTGCAGTAACTGAGCTAAGTGCAAGATCAATTGAAGATGGGGGAGCACCTAAAAGATTTCCCGATTTTACTAGGGGGAATTGGAAAAAAACTAATCCTTTATCTATAATTTCATAGATTACTTAAATAAATTAAGCTACAGGACTTTCTTCAAAATCCTCACAAGTATATTTTTCAGTTACTTGAATATTATGAAAACTACATAATGAGTTTACTGAAATGTTTTCACAGTTTATACAACTGTTACTTAATAATAAATCTTTCATAATTAAAATTTTCCTCAAAATTATGACCAGAAGTATTTAGAAACAATATAAATTGATGATTATAAGAAATTGTTATTTAGACTAAATATTAATAAAGAAAAGGTTAAAAGTTTTAGTTAAAAATCTTACCTGGATTTAGAATATTATTTGGGTCAAATATATTTTTTATCTGTTTTTGTAATTCAATCTCCTTTTTAGAAAATGCTATACTAATATAGTCTTTTTGCACATAACCTATCCCATGTTCACCTGATATTGTCCCTCCTAAACTGACAGTTAATTCAAATATTTCTTTTATTGCTTTTGTTAGCTTATTATTCCATTTATCATTACTCATATCTCCTTTTATAATGTTTATATGAAGGTTTCCATCACCTGCATGACCATAGCAAACAGATTTAAATCCATAATTTTTGCCAATCTCTTTTACTCCTTTTAATAGTTTAGGTAGTTCTGCTCTAGGAACTACAGTATCTTCTTCTTTGTAAACAGAATTAGATTTAACAGCTTCACTAATACTTCTTCTTAATTTCCATAACATATCCTTATGAGAATCATTATCTGCCATAGTTATTTCTCCACATTCAAATTGTGATACTACCTTTTCAATTTTTTCACAGTCCACATAAAGTACTTCAATATCATTGCCATCAACCTCAATTAATAAGTGTGCATTAATATTATCTTCTATGGCTAGTTTAACATCAGAATACTTTAGTGTCCAATCAATAGCGTCTCTTTCTATGAATTCAACTGCGCAAGGTGTAATACCTGCCATAAATATCAATGAGACTGCTTTACAGGCATCTTCAGCTGATTTAAAAGGAATTAATAGTGTAATAGATTTTTGAGGCAAGGGGATAAGCTTAAATACAATAGAAGTTATGACTCCCAGTGTACCTTCACTTCCAACAAGAAGTTGAGTTAGATTATATCCTGTAGAGTTTTTAGCACATTTGCTCCAGTCCATATAATCTCCCCAGTAGGCAAGACTACTTGTAAGTTCAGAACAAAGTCTTTTGTTACTCCATATTTTAATGCTTTAGGACCACCTGCATTTTCTGCAAGATTTCCTCCTAAAAAACAGCTTCCTTGACTAGCAGGATCAGGGGGATAAAACAATCCTTTTTCTTCTACAGCATCTTTAAAAACCTGGTTTATTACACCTGGCTCAACTGTCGCTTGTAAATTATTGGTATCAATTTCTATTATTTTATTTAACCTTTCTGTACTTAAAGCAATTCCGCCATGAATAGGAAGAGATCCTCCGCTAAGGCCTGTTCTAGCGCCGCATGGAGTAACAGGAATTTTATTTTTATTACAATGAATTAGTATTTCTGATATCTCTTTAGCTTTTTTAGGCTTAACAACTACTTCTGGAAGAAAAGACAAATCTTCTGTTTGATCATGGGAGTATTCTTTGATAATTTCATCATTTGTAAACACATAGTTTTGTCCAACTATAGATTTAAAATGTTGAATATCAGTGGAAGTAACTCTTGAATACATTGCTTGAATTTAATTTAAAAATACATATTCCAATTGAAATTAGAATTTTTTCTTCTAATTATATTAACTTATTTTTACAATAAATGAATTCTATTTCTGCTAATAATAACTTTAGAATTAGTGACCTTAAATATTTAATGGCATATTCTATACCCTTAACTGCACTAGTTGGTATATATCTGAAAGGAATATGGGTTTTTGCTACACCTTTTTATGTGTTTGTTATGCTTCCTTTATTAGAACTCATATCTACTAGCTTAGGACACGATACTATAGACGAAGATGAAAATAAGAATTTAGTACATTGGGTATTTGACTTAATGCTATATTTAAATTTACCTATCATCATAGGAATATTATGCTATAGTTTAATGACTGTATTATATACAGATTGTAGCAGTATGGAATATATTGGTTTATTCCTTACAGCAGGAATAGTTTTAAGCTCAAACGGAATTAATGTAGCACATGAATTATGTCATAGAGAAAATATCTTTGAAAAGTCACTTGGAAAATTAATGTTATTGCCTTCATTTTTTATGCATTTTTATATTGAGCATAATTTTGGACATCATTTAAATGTTGCCACAAAAGAAGACCCTGTAACAGCTAGATATAATCAATCTTTATATCTTTTTTGGATTACTGCTCCAATAAGAGAAATTATTAGTGCTATCAATATTCAAAAAGAGATCTTAATAAGAAGTAAGTCCTCATTTTTTTCATTTAAAAATGACTTGTTATGGTATTTTCTATTTCAATTAAATTATGCATTATTTATAATACAATACTTTGGAATAAATGGATTAATTTTTTGTTTGCTTTGCGCTATGGTTTCAATACTTTTATTCGAATCTGTAAACTATATTGAGCATTACGGTTTATTGAGGCAAAAAACAAATTCTGGAAGATATGAAAGAGTACAATCTATTCATTCGTGGAATTCAAATCATGCATTAGGTAGAATTGTTCTATATGAGCTTACTAGGCATAGTGATCACCACTATAAATCAACGAAAAAATATCAAAATTTAATTTCTTTTGATCAAGCACCCCAACTGCCTTACGGATATCCTACCTCAATATTACTTGCAATGGTTCCTTGGCTTTGGTTCAAACTTGTAAACCCAAGAGTACCAAAAAATATGATTGTATAATTAATCTTTTAAATTTTATGAAGAATCTAGCATTACATTGGAAAATATTAATAGGAATGGCACTAGGTGTTGTTTTTGGTCTTATAATGGCAAACTTTGAGTTTGGAAAAGATTTTATATCAGATTGGATAAAGCCTTTTGGAACAATTTTTATCAACTCTTTAAAGCTAATAGCAATTCCTTTAATATTAGCATCTCTTGTAAAGGGTATTTCAGATTTGAAAGATATTTCAAAGCTCTCACAAATGGGTGGAGCTACAATAGCTACTTATATGATAACAACTGTTATGGCTGTAAGTATTGGTTTAATAGTGGTAAATGTTATAAAACCAGGTGATTCGATTTCTGAAGAAACACGAATAGAATTAATAAGCGCATATGAAAATGATGCAGATGAAAAAAGAGAAGTAGCTGCAAACACAAAAAACTCAGGACCTCTTCAAGCTCTTATAGATGTAGTGCCATCAAATATAGTTTATGCGGCTTCTAATAATAAAAATATGCTTCAAGTAATTTTCTTTGCAATCTTATTTGGTATTTCAATGATCTTAATTTCGCCAAACAAATCAAAACCAATAAAAGAGTTCTTCGATTCTCTAAATGAAGTTATATTAAAAATAATTGACCTAATTATGTCCTTTGCGCCATATGGTGTGTTTGCATTATTAGCTACGTTAATTGTAGAGGCACCAAAATGGGATTTATTAAAAAGCTTGTTGTTGTATTCTATGACACTTATTCTAGGACTATCAGTATTAATTATACTATATGTAATAATTGTAAAAGTTCTTACTGGAAAAGGGCCTAATTACTTTTTAAAAGGTATTCTTCCTGCTCAATTAGTTGCATTCTCTACGAGTTCTAGTGCAGCAACTCTACCCGTTACTATGGATAGAGTTCATAATCATTTAGGAGTAAAAGAAGAGGTTTCAAGTTTTGTATTACCTATCGGAGCTACTATAAACATGGATGGAACCGCATTATATCAAGCTATTGCAGCTGTATTTATCGCGCAAACATTTGGTTTAGATCTATCATTAGGAGCTCAGCTTGGTATTATTCTTACTGCAACTCTTGCTTCTATAGGAGCAGCAGCAGTACCTAGTGCAGGTATTATTGTATTAGTTATTGTTTTATCCCAGGCTGGAATACCAGAAGCTGGGTTAGCATTAATTTTTGCTGTTGACAGACCTTTAGATATGTGTAGAACAGTAGTTAATATCACTGGAGATGCAACTGTGTCAATGCTAGTAGATAAATTAATTAAAAAGAAATGAATGTCAACCTAGATTCTTCTTGGAAAAAAGAATTAGAAAATACATTTATTGAGCCTTATTTTTTAGAATTAGTAAGTTTTATAAAAGAAGAATATAGTAGTTATACATGTTACCCTTCAGGTAAAAATATTTTTGCAGCACTTGACAATTGCCCATTAAACAAACTTAAAGTAGTAATAATTGGTCAAGATCCATATCATGGTAGAGGTCAAGCTCATGGATACTGTTTTTCTGTACCTAAAGGAGTTAACCCTCCTCCTTCACTAATTAATATCTTTAGAGAGCTTGAAAAAGACCTTAACATAGCTATTCCTGATAATGGTGATTTAACCAGATGGTCTAATCAAGGAGTGCTGTTATTAAATTCAACTCTTACTGTTAGAGAAAACCTTGCTGGAAGTCATCAAAATAGGGGATGGGAAATTTTTACTGATAAAGTAATAGAAACAATTTCATCAAATAAAGCCAATATAGTTTTTCTGTTATGGGGTAGTTATGCTAAAAACAAATCCAAATTAATAGATAAGAATAAGCATCTTATCTTAACAAGCGGCCACCCTTCTCCATTAAGTGCAAATAGAGGTTACTGGTTTGGCAATAAACATTTTAGTAAAACAAATACCTATTTGAAATCAAAAGGTTTAGATGAAATCTTATGGTAGCTAGAGCCTGTTAAGTGTGTATTCTATTAAGCCTTCAATTGTTTTTTCAGGATTTAAGCTATACTCTTCTAGATTTCTATTAGCAAGTATTGCATTTAATGAAATGGCTTTATGTCCTAACAACTTAGACATTGCATAAATGATTGCCGTCTCCATTTCTAGATTTGTAGCACTATAGTTATTGTATTTTAACTTTTTAATTTCACGAAGATTGTTTTTGTGAGAAGTGTTTAATCTTATAGATCTTCCTTGCGAGCTATAAAAACCACTGCAAGTTATTGTAATACCAGTACTTAAATTAACTGAGTTAAACCTATTATATAACTCATTAGAGCAATCATAGCAATATAATTGATCTTTAATTTTATGATTTTCATATATGTATTTTCTAAAATCCGTATTATCTATAGATGATAGGTCATAATTCAGCATAAAACCATCAATATCGATCGCCATCTTACTTAATAAGAAAGAATCAATATCTATATCATCCTGGATTGCACCTGACGTGCCTATTCTTATTAACTCCAAAGATTTTTTAGAGTTTAAAACTTCTCCTGTTTCTAAATTTACATTAACTAAAGCATCAAGCTCATTTAGAACAATATCGATATTCCCTGATCCAATTCCAGTTGAAATAACAGTAATTCTTTTTGATTTATAATAACCTGTAACAGATTTAAATTCTCTATTCTGAGTTTTAAACTCAATCTTATCAAAATATTTAGTGATTTTATCTACTCGAAAAGGATCGCCAACTAAAATCACTTTAGAAGATAGGTTTTCAGTTTTGAGTTTCAAATGATAAACTGAACCATCCTTGTTTAATATTAATTCTGATCTATCCATGAATCATAATTTAACCCCCAACTCTTTTAACATTAAATCCTATTTTTTTTAAATGATTCATTATAAAATCTCTATTATCTCCTTGAATAATAATTTTTCCTAATTTAACACTACCTCCCACACTCAGCATTCTTTTTAGTTTTTTTGCAATTTCTTTTTGTTTGCTGTCACTGACATTTATAAAACCTTCAATAATAGTAACAGGTTTTCCTTTTCTTTTTTCATACTTACAAATAAGAGGCTCCTCTTGAAATATAATAGGCTTAGTGTTATTTGTTTTATCCTTAAAATTATGCTCAGGAAATAAATTTTTTAATTGATCTTGTAAATTCATTATTTCTTTAGTAGACCTAATTCTACTAATCTTTCATTTAAGAACTCTCCAGCAGTAATATCCTCATATGCTTTAGGATAATCTTCACAAATACAAGATTCTAAGACATTTAACTTCATATCACTTACTGGGTGCATAAAAAATGGAATAGAATATCTAGATTTTTTTAGTAATTCTTTGTCTGGATTGACTACTCTATGTACTGTAGACTTTAGCACGTTATTAGTATGTCTAGACAACATATCTCCAATGTTTATCATTAATTCATCTTTACTAGCCATTGCATCAATCCATTCGCCATTTGAATGCTGAACTTGTAAGCCCTTGCCATGAGCACCCATAAGTAAAGTAATAAGATTTATATCTCCATGAGCAGCAGCACGAACAGCTTCTTTAGGGTCATCTAAAATAGGAGGGTAGTGAATAGGTCTTAATATTGAGTTTCCATTCTTAATATACTGATCAAAGTAATTCTCCTCTATATTCAAATACAATGCTAAAGCTCTAAGAATATATTTTGCTGTTTTTTCTAAAGTTGAGTATAATTCTCTACCAACTTTGTTAAATTCAGGCAATTCATCAACATGGATGTTAGGGAAATAATTGTATTTGTATTTATCTTCTTCTTCAATATATTGACCAAAATGCCAATATTCTTTTAAATCACCGTGCTTACTTCCTTTAGCACTTTCTTTTCCAAAAGAAACATAACCTCTTTGACCTGAATATTGCGGATATTCATATTTAGTTTTTATTTCAGTTGGAAGATCAAAAAATAATTTAATTTGCTTGTAAAGTCTTTCAACAAGGTCGTCAGACAAAAAATGACCTTTAACTGCACAAAACCCTATCTCTTGAAAAGCCTTACCTATTGATTGAATAAAATCTTCCTTATGTTGAATGTCTTCACTTAAAAAGTCTCTAAGGTCTACTGATGGTATTTTGTTCATAAGAATGTTTTATTAGTATTTAGCAAATATACAAAATGTTGATAATTAAATTTTTTGAGACTAAATTATAAGTGAAAAAATTATAGCTTTATTTCAGCATAATATTGGTACTTTTATATTAATCTATATGGAATAGATATTTAGAATGAATTATCAAAAATCTTCAATAAAAGCCGTAAAACATTTAGAACTTTATACTTCCATGTTAAAATCAAGGATGATTGAAGAAAAAATGCTTGTTTTACTAAGGCAGGGCAAGATTTCAAAATGGTTCTCTGGCATAGGGCAAGAAGCAATATCTGTCGGCGTTACACTAGCATTAGATAGTGATGAATATATCCTCCCTATGCATAGAAATCTTGGAGTGTTTACTTCTAGAAATATACCACTACATCGTTTGTTTTCTCAATGGCAAGGGAAACCTTCTGGTTTTACTAAAGGAAGGGATAGATCATTTCATTTTGGAACAAATGAATACAATATTGTTGGAATGATTTCACATTTAGGACCTCAACTTGGAGTAGCTGACGGAATAGCATTGTATAATTTATTAAATAGTACTAAAAAAGTTACTGCAGTTTTCACTGGAGAAGGAGGTACAAGCGAGGGTGATTTTCATGAGGCATTGAATGTAGCTTCTGTTTGGAACCTTCCTGTAATATTTATTATTGAAAATAATGGCTACGGTTTATCAACACCAATAAATGAGCAGTATAATTGTAAAAACCTTGCTGATAGAGGGATAGGATACGGAATGGAATCTCATATTATAGATGGTAATAATATAGTAGATGTGTATTCTAAAGTATCCTCAATTGCTTCTAAAATTAGAAAGAACCCTAAACCTGTATTAATAGAATTCAAAACATTTAGAATTAGGGGGCATGAGGAAGCTAGCGGGGTTAAATACGTTCCAAAGAAACTAATAGGAGAGTGGAAAAAAAGAGATCCAATTTCAAATTATGAATCATTTCTTATACAATCTAAGTTAATTAACAAGGAAGATGTTAAAGAGGTTAAGTCAAAGATTAAAGAGGAGATAGATTCTAATTTAGAATTAGCTTTTAATGAGATGACTTCTCATCCTAAAATTAAGACTGAGCTAGAGGATGTTTTTATGAAATATGATCATAAAAACTTAGAACATTCTAACAAAGTGTCTAATTTAAGATTTGTTGATGCTATTTCTGAAGGCTTGTTTCAGTCTATGAAAAAAAATAATGATTTAATTCTAATGGGGCAGGATATTGCAGAATATGGAGGTGTTTTTAAAGTAACAGAAGGTTTTAGTGATATGTTCGGGTCAGAAAGAGTAAGAAATACACCTATCTGTGAGTCATCAATAATTGAAATTGCTATGGGACTATCTATTTGTAAGACAAAAAGTGTTGTAGAGCTTCAGTTTTCAGATTTTATTAGCTCAGGATTTAATCCAGTAGTAAACTATTTAGCTAAATCCTTTTATAGGTGGGGTCAGAATGCTGATGTTGTTTTAAGAATGCCTTGTGGAGCAGGAGTAGGGGCTGGGCCATTTCATTCACAAACAAATGAAGCTTGGTTTACTAAAACTCCGGGATTGATTGTACTATACCCTGCATTTCCTTATGATGCAAAAGGGTTATTAATTTCAGCTATTGAAAATCCAAATCCCGTTTTATTTTTTGAACATAAAGCATTATATAGAAGTCTAAGACAAGAAGTTCCTAAAGATTATTACAATCTTCCTATTGGAAAAGCTTCATTATTGCGATCAGGAAATAATATTACTATTATTTCATATGGAGCTCCTGTACATCATGCCTTAGAAATTTTAGATAAAAACCCTGATATAGATGCAGACTTAATAGATCTTAGAAGTCTATGTCCATTAGATACTGAAACAATAACAAATTCTGTAAACAAGACTGGAAAAGCAATAATCTTGCAAGAGGATTCAATGTTTGGAGGCTTAGCTTCTGAAATATCGTCTATAATAATGGAAAACTGTTTTGAATCTTTAGATGCTCCCGTTAAGAGAGTAGCAAGTCTTAATACACCTGTTCCATTTGAAGCTAGTTTAGAGAAACAATACCTTCCTTATAGCAGATTTGAGAAAGAATTAATTAATCTATTTAATTACTAGCTTGAATATCTTTAGCAATCTTTTCAACTTCAGTCAGCACTCTTAAAAGATTACCATTCCATATTTTTACGAATCTCATCTTTTTTATAACCTCTTTTAGACAATTCTTTAGCAACATTAAATGTTTCAGAAGAATCTAAATTATTAGCAATTAAATACATACTGTAACATTTTTTTCATAAATATTGCTGAATAACTAAGAAAAGTTCATATTTTTGCAAATCTGCATAAAATAAAATGACAACAAAAAAAGAGAAAGATCTATATACCTATCAAAAGGGAGCAATTTTTGAAATCTTTAAGAGATTTGACAATGCTCCTAGTGATTATCATCTTCTATATCAACTTCCAACAGGAGGTGGAAAAACAATTATTTTTTCTGAAATAGTTAGGCAATATTTAAAAACACATAATAGTAGAGTAGTGGTAATGACTCACAGAATTGAGCTTTGTAATCAAACATCTAAAGTCCTTACAGAGTTTGGTGTTGAAAATAAAATAATAAATAGTAAAGCTTCCTTAGATGATCAGGGAAATTACAGCTGTTTTGTAGCGATGGTTGAAACATTAAATAACAGGCTTCTTGATGACAAGCTTGATATTTCAAATGTTGGATTAGTTATTATTGATGAAGCTCATTACAATTCATTTACTAAATTATTTAAATTCTTTAATACGTCTTTTATGCTAGGGGTTACAGCAACACCATTGAGTTCAAATATCAATCTTCCTATGAATGACAATTATGATGAGTTGATTGTAGGTGAGTCTATAAAAGAGTTAATTAGTAATAGGTTTCTATCAAAAGCTAATTTATTTACTTATAATGTTGGTCTAACTTCTTTAATTGTTGGAGCTAATGGAGATTATACTGTTAAATCGTCTGAGGACCTATATACAAACAATGATATGTTATCAAAATTAGTATGCGCATATGAAGAACGTTGTGTAAATAAAAAAACGTTAATATTTAATAACGGCATTAACACCTCATTAATCGTTTACGACACTTTTAAAAACGCAGGATTTCAAATTAAACATTTAGATAATACTGCAACAAAAAAAGAAAGAGCAAATATTTTAAAATGGTTTAAAGAAACTCCGGGTGCTATTCTTACTTCTGTTAGTATTTTAACTACTGGATTTGATGAGCCTACAGTTGAAAGTATAATTATTAATAGGGCTACAAAATCATTAACACTGTATTATCAAATGATAGGTAGAGGCTCTAGGATTTTAGAAGCTAAGGACAGTTTTGATGTAATTGATCTTGGTAATAATTTCTATAGATTTGGCGAATGGGGGTCAGATATAAATTGGAAGCAAATCTTTAAATTTCCTAACAATTATCTTGACAGTATTATTTCTGATGAAGAGATTGAAGGTAGGTTTAGATATGAAATGCCTGAAGAAGTATTAAACTTATTTTCAAACTCAGAAAATTTATATTTTAATGTAAATGAAGTTTATGTAGATTCTATTAGGAGTGGAAAATCATCTAAAACTGTACTACAAAAAGCAATAGAACATCATTCTAAACTTTGTGTTGAAAATTCTAGTGATGTGTACGATGCTTTAAACCTAATTAAAGAGCTGAGTGATGATATAGATTATCTTATAAAAAGATATTCAAAATGCATCAGCAAAAGCACTCCCAATTTTCTAGAATGGCTTGCTGAAGATTATAAAAAGAGATTAAGGTCATATATTAGAATTAATTTTGAGAATGTTAAAAGCTTAGTTCATTAAATTAATTCTTAATTTTATTTAAATTTAAATTAATATGAGAAATTTAGTAATATTTATAAGTGTTTTCGTTGCATTAAGCTGTCAACAAAACAAAAAAACTGAAATAATTGTTGTGAAGCAAGAAGTTTCAATTATTGACCCAGATATATCATTTGGTGTTAGAGGAAATTGTGGTATGTGTAAAACAACTATTGAAAAGGCTGCTTTATCTGTTGATGGAGTAGAGGAAGCCTCTTGGAGTATCGCCTCTAAAATTCTAGATGTTAAAACAGAAAGAAATTTGGATTCAGTTAAAATTCATGAAGCTGTAGCAAATTCAGGATATGACACTGAATTAATATTAGCATTAGATGAAAACTATAATAATTTGCCAGGATGTTGTCAATACAATAGAGAAATGGAAATACCCTCAAAAAATTAATCGTGCATAGATTCATTTCTAAATCTTTTATAATTACAATAATCACAGTATTATCATGTAAAGGTGACATAAATGACATTCCTTCAGGAAATGATCCTAATTTTACTATAATTAGTCATTCAGATCAAGGATTTTCATCAACAAATAGAAAAGTTTCTGTTTTTGGTATAGATATTTATGCAGTTCCTGAAGTTAATGATGTTAAATTATTACATGCAGCAAATGTTTTAGCTCAATATTTAGATAATAATGAAGATGGTAATGTAGATAACACTATAGTTCATAATATGATGATTGAGAACAAAGCATTTGTAATTATGTGGAAAAATGATAATGATTTAGATATTGATCCTCCTAATAATAGAATTGGACAGGATTTAGGTGATGATGAAACCAGTCCAAATTTTGTTATAAATAATAAAAAAGGACAATTTGATGCTTCATTAGAAGAAATATGGCATATAATTAGTCATTCTGGCTATGCATATGCTTATCCAGAGGTTTTTGGAGAAAACCCAGGAACATCTCTATCAAATGCTATGGATATAGCTAGAGGTGGTTTTTTTATTCAAATACCAGATTCATACCCATCTAATGCATGGTATTCATATTATGACTACACTTGTGAATATAATTGTATGGCTACAGAATATATATATTGGGCTATTACATCAATTTTGGGTGCTCAAGAGAATAGACTTGATGAAATTGGAGATGAATGGAAATTAAATACTGCAGAACTAGTAGAATCCATAGATAATAGTATTTATACATTATTAACTACAGATGAATACAATTTCCCTACAGAATTACCTGACGGCAGTTACAGGCATTAAAAGTAACAGATTGTTTGTTCTATAATTTATATTATGTAAAATAGAATATTAACCCATATACCCTATCAAAATAAATTATTATTCCAACTTAATCCTATAGAAAAATAACTGAGACTATTATTTAATCCTTCGCCAAATGATAGATCAAACTGTAAATTATTTTTAATTAAATATGTTATGCCAGAATCAAAATTTGATTGAATACGATTATCTTCTTGTTCCCCAAAAACTTCTACATAAAAACCTAATTTATTAATACTTTTAGCAATAGATAAAGTATAAATAAATACACCTTTTTCTCTGTAAATCTTATTATATCCTACATTATAACCAATTGAGAAATTTTTTGATAAATCATGAGCAACCAATAATCTATTTAATGTTCCATACCCGTTATTAGAATAATATTTCGATGCTGTTGGAATAGACAAATGTGTTAGAAAAGCTATGGTAGTATGTTTTTCCTCTAAATTAAGAATTTGGATTTTAGCTCCTAATTCTAAATCCCCAAATTCTGGAGAATCTAAGCTTAAACCATTATAACCATCTAAAAAAAGAAGATTAGTATTAAGTCTCAACTCTATACTGCTTGATATTCCATACCTGAATAGAGTATTAAAAACCTCTTCATCCTGATGAGAATACCCACTTTCAACCTGTAATATATTTCTGGGTAATGTAGCAGAAGATTCTGTCTGATCTGGCCTATCAGTTATAATTTGCCCCCAACTAATAACAGGAATAAAAAAAAAGATTAATGGAAAATTAAATTTCATATTGTTATAATCTAATTTATAAATACACCTGTTATAAAATAATATCTCTATGATTTTATAATTCTATGTGACTCTGAATTATTATTAAATTTAAGAGTAATTAAATAAATGCCGTTCATTAACTCATTAATCATTATAGGCTCATCAATCATAGCATTTCCTTTAAGAACTAGTCTAGAATTTAAATCATATATCTTATATTCTATTTCACCAGAATAATTATTTCCTTTTATATGAATAGAGTTTTTAAAGGGATTAGGAGTAATTCTAAAATATTTTTTTGATTGTGAAGAATCAGATAATGTATTTGTATAACAGTTAGAAGCAACAGAATATCCAGGTTTAACTAGTTCAGTAATTTTATTATTAGGATCTGCAAAACTTTCCATAGATGTATGATTAAAAAAAGTTGCATCTATAGCTAAATTATCTGCTCCAAGAAAATCTTGAAATAAAGTGCCAATAGTTTGACGATAATCATATTGATAGGTAGTTATCTGGTAATTATTACTTGATGTAGCTTCTGTAAGATCAACATTAGTTCCAGAGACTCCTCCGTTAACAGGTTCTCCAAAAACAAACATTGGAGCAATTTCACCATGATCTGTGCCAAGATTTCCATTTTCAGCAGCTTTTCTTCCAAATTCAGAAAATGTTAACCCAACTATATCTTCTTCTAGACTTTGAGCATTAATATCATTCATAAATGAAGTTACGGCATCATTAAGCTCTGACAACAATTCATTATGTTTTCCAATAACTCCATTAGCTGATTGTATTTGGCTAAAATGAGTGTCAAAACCTCCTAATCTAACCATATAAACCTTTGACTCTAAACCTCCACTAATTAATCTTGCTACAGTCTTTAATTGATCAGAAATATCAGTATCCTCATAAGTAGCTGAATTAGAACCGTTATTGAAAGCATTCTCAATTGCTTGAGAATAAATGTTAGATAATTGGTCTGTTTGAATAATATATTGTAACTCATCCCCATAATCAGAGTCTGGTATATATTCTGGAGGTAAACCTCCTAATGTACTTAAAATAGAATAGAATCCTGAAGGATCTTGCCCTTGTATATTAACTGCCAAACCATGCTCCTCTTCTCCATGGAATCCTAAAGAACCACTCTTTGATCCAATCTCAACTCCTACTGGAAAAGTAGATTGAAATAAGTCAGCATAAAAAGACTCCATGAACCTACCTATAAATCCAGAAGATGATCCATTATTCCAACTATTCCCATCATTACCTGTCATATATATATCTTCAGATGCAAAATGACTTTTATTCTGAGAAGGATAACCTACAGATTGAAGAATTCTTAATAGACCTTGATCATATAATGATTTAAATCCAACTAATGCAGGATGCAAACCTAGTTGTTGATTTGCGTTAAGTGAAGTGTCTAAGTTTATATATGAATCCGGTCCTGTTTCAGGAATTTTTAATGTTGGTCTAAGGGTTGCATATAAACTATAGTTGTCTAATGGGATTAATGTATTAAGACCATCATTTCCTCCTGCTAAATTTATTAAAATTATCTTCCTATTTGTTATATCACAATTAAGAAAATTCTTTGCAATATTAAATGCGGATGTTACCTGGTGAGGTAAAAGTCCTATTGCGCTTGCACTACTCGTTAATTTTATAAAGTTTCTTCTTTTCAATTTTTTTATTTTATGTTACATTAGCTGGAATTCAGGTGCATTAATCATTGACTGTAATAATAGATCTAATCTAGCTTTTACTATTGTGTCATCTCCAGTTGCAAGATAGTCTCCCCATGCATCTGACCAATAGTATGAAGGATAGCCATCTAATATAAGTTGCGCAAAATATTCTTTTCTGTCAGTATCAATTGGGTGAGGATAAAGAATGTCTGATAATTCTTCTATTACAATATATATTTGAGCTGGAGTAGTAGAAAAATTAGTAATAAATGCTACTGAATCAAGTTCTGAACCAATTAAACCATTTCCCCCTACTCTATTTCTTCCTGAAATTAAACACTCCATTAATCTATATCTTGCAATAATTGTATTTGTATTAAACCAATGTCTATCATAATCAGGGGCTTGATATACACCAGGATAACCAGCAACAGTAACTGGAGCGTGAATACTCATTCCAGCCATAGGAAACCAAGTATTACTTGCAAAATAAACCCAAAACCTATAAAAATCATCAACTGAACCTGAAATAAACTGAGGAGCTACAGGTATGTATCCTAAAGTAGAAATTGATTCAGAAAATAATTGTAATGGTGATTTTACAATTGATCCTAGTATTTCATCTGTTGGATCAGAATCTACATCAAAAAAGTGTTCAGAATATAATAACCTTCTAATAACTGGCTCAATCTCATAGCCATTGTTATATAAATCGTCTGCTAATGGAATTATAATGTTTTGCTCAACATCATTATCCCACTCACTTTTTACAAAAAATTTATATAATTTTCTAACATATGCTATTGCTGTAGCTTGCTGATTAAAAATCATATCAACAAACTCATGTAATTCTTGAAAAATTGTTGATTCATTTGTTCCACCAGTTAGCACATAATTATTAAAAGCATGGCTAAATGTTTTATCGTTCTGATCATGGTTGTTTACAGATAATCTGCCCATAGGGATATTTGTGTCAGGATCAATTATAGTTCTATCTAGTTTAGTTTTAAATCCAGTAAATACTTTAGCAGCTTGCTGAACATCTGTTTCTGTATACGTTGTATAATCTCCAACTGCAATTTGCTGCCCTTTAGTAATTGTAAATAATTCTAGAAATTCTCTAGCATAATTTTCGTTTGGATTATTAGCATTATTTTGAGTATTATCTAAGTAATTAAGCATTGCATTATCTAATGTTATCTTTTTAGCTAAATCTTTTAAATTACCTATAGAATAAAAATCTAATAATAGTAAATGATCTAAATAATAGTGAGATGCACCTACATCACCCTTGGAAATTGTAAAAGTTGTATGTAAAAAGAAACTCATTTTATCTCTAAAATTGTTTCTATTTATCATATTATACCACCACCATCCTGATATCAAATTTCTTTTTCTTCCTTGATTTGGAATATCAGGAGGATATATTCCAGATGAAAGCCAATATCCATGAGGAGCTTCTAATGGTAGAGGATCGTATGGCTCTGCCCATGTTATTGTATTGTCACTAAGTAAATGATCTATAGCTTGTTCAGGAGTTAAATTTGAAAGAACATCTATTAAATCTTTATTGTAATGGAAACAACATCTTCTAGCTAAATGCTTAGCTCTATTTTGACCTAAATTTGAAGTTAATGGATCTAAATACATAAACTATCTTCTTTATTGTTTTTCTATATATACCGAAGTAGACGGAAAAGCAAACTCACTATTATGTTTATTTACTATTTCAATTATACTGTAATTTATTTTCTGTTGAGCATTGATTAAATCTTCCCATTCAGGACTATTAACATAATATAAGACCATAATATCTAATGAGCTTGACCCAAAGTTAAGGAATCTAACTCTTCCCTCTTCATTTGTCATTGGATGATCATCAACAAGCTTCTGTATATCATCTACAATTTTCTTTATCTGTTCAATTTTAGTATTATATGTAAGGCCTATGTTAAATTTCACTCTTCTAACAGGTCTAACACCTAAATTATCCAGCTCTGTATTTATAATATTTTTGTTAGGGACTGTTACTATACTTTTATCAAATGTTCTAATTCTAGTACTCCTAAATCCAACTTTTTCAACAATACCAGTAACTCCACCTAAAGTTATGATATCTCCAACAGCAAATGGTTTGTCAAAAAATATTGTAAATGAT
>Ga0163179_10001439_pt1 | contig 16859 bp, 14 predicted proteins | sample AtlANTMetagenome_FD_109643 | JGI IMG/M metagenome (GOLD analysis project Ga0163179, IMG submission 109643) | Marine eukaryotic phytoplankton communities from the Atlantic Ocean - Atlantic ANT 2 Metagenome | ecosystem: Environmental > Aquatic > Marine > Oceanic | place: North Atlantic Ocean... | reverse complement strand
CCTCGGATGACAAGGGCTGATACTTGGAAAAAAAGACCATGTGTGGTTAAATATTGGTCTTATAAAGATGAATTAAGGAGACTTATTGAAGAAAATAATATTGAAATTGATAAAGAAATTTATCTTGAGTTTCACATACCAATGCCAAAATCTTGGAGTAAGAAAAAGAAATTATTATTAAATAACCAGCCACACGAACAAAGGCCAGATATAGATAATATTATGAAAGGAGTAATGGATTCTTTGTTTCAGGAGGATTCTCATATTCACACAATATACGCTAAAAAAATTTGGAGCAATGAACCAGGTATATTGTTTATAACAAAGAATTATTTGTCCGAACATTTGAGTTAATATAAAACTTATCTCTTTGTTTATATACAATATTCTTTGCTTGCTTCTCTGATATATCATACTTAACAGAAAGGTCAATAAAAGTGTTTCCAACATGACCCCTGTTTAATATAATAAATTTATCAAAATCATGAATCATCATGTAGTTTCTTAAAGTCTTTGGGGGTATTAATCCTTCTGATGATAATTGATATATAACATCACCCAAAACAAACCCATCTCCAAATCTTTTTGATAGCTTATTAAATAAAATATCTCTAAACTCAAATACAACTTCTTTTTTATTCGCCATATTCTTTTTTTACTTGATTTGTAAAAACAGTAACAACAGTACGAACACAAGTTCCACATGTCTGTGAAGAAGCACGATAATTACCACCCATATAAAGGTTATACATTTCAAAAAGCTTATTTAAAGCATCTTGTTTATTTTGTGATTTATTTTTAAAATCTAATAAAGATTGCTTTATGATTTCTTTATTATGATTAGGTATTAATTGCCAACCTCTTTCCATAAATACTTTTGCTATTCCCATAATCCCTTAGGGCATTTGATATAAAACTCATCTATTCTATTCTTTACATTAAGAAAGCAGCCACACTCACCGCACTTTTCTAAAGACTTAATATTAAAGGGTTTTTTATAGGATTCACAAGTGTTAGCTCTACATATAGACATTCTTTCTTGAAATTTCTTTTCTGACGCTTTTTTAACCCCTTTACCTATAAAGTAGCTCCAAAATATTCTTATTACATCTTTCATAAAACAAATATATGTAAAATATTTAGAATATGGAAGCGGTTAATTCAGAAACACTAACATTTTCTTGTGTACTTGTTATATCTGACTCTGATACTGTTACTGTTTTATTGTTTATTCCATTAACAATATTTCTTGCTAAATCTTCCATTCCCATATTAGAGGATGATGTTGCTGTTGATTGTAAAGCTCCAGCTATACCACCTTCAGCAAATCTTTTTCCACCACCAGCTGCGTTCATAGCTGATAACTGAGGTTTAAACATGGCTGTTGACCTTTTATTTATAACAGCCTCACCACCTTCCAGCTCCACAACTCTACCCCCAGCATTAAACTTAACACCACCTTGTGCATGACTTGGCCCATAAACCATACCTCCATCAGCAAATTTATCATCTGGTATTATACCACCTTTAGCACCAACAAACTTCTGTGCTGCAATAGCTGCTATTTGAGCTCCTGTAAGGGCTGCCATAACAGGTACGGCAGCAACAGCACCAACACCAGTTTGAGCAGCTACTTTTGTAATAGCTAAAGCACCATTTATGGTTGCCATAATTATATCATTAGCCTTTTCCATTTGCCACTCTTTCTTAGCAATCTTTCTAAGTTCGGCTTGTTTTTTCCTTTCTAACAAATCCTGCCTCATTGCATAAACCTCTCTAATATCTTCTTGTGCGGCAGCATTACCTTCAAACATTTCAAGCTCGGCCTCCATTTCAGCGTTCATATCTTCTTTCTCAGCATCCCTCTCTTCTGTAATCTCCTGTCTTTGAAGTTCAAATCTATTGGTCATATATGTAGAAAGAGCATCAAAAGCCATTGAGTAATATTCTTTTATTTTCTCTAAAGCTTGTTCTTGTGCAGCAACCTCTTCATCAAGACCTTCTTTAACAATCTTAACTCCATCATTAGCGGCCTTAGACTTTATTCTTAATACATTAGCAGCGTGCTGTTCTTCCGTTATCTTACCCTGTTCTAATAAATCATCCTGCTCTTTAATATCAGCTTTTTCTACTCTTTTTATTTCATTTAAAGAAGCCTGAACAGCGGCCACTCTAAGCTCTCTCATTGCTTTATAATTTTTAAATAAAGCAAATTCTGATTGAGTTTGTTTAACTAACTCCATAGCATTTGCTGCATCTAAATCTAAAATTCTATTTTGCTGTGCCTGATTAAATTGAGAATTAGCTTCATTTTGATTTTGAATCTCATTTTCTGCATATTGATTATCATAAGTTTCTTGAGATTTTAATTTAGCATCATTAACACTATTTAAGTTGTTTAAATCATCCCAATATAATTCTTGTAATAAATTATTAAGCTTTTTACCAAAAGTTGTTCTTTCTTCCTCAGTCATTGCTGATATTTCTTCTTCTGTTTTTTGGTACTGCTGAAACTCTTCGTCATTCATGTTTTTTAATATATCAAGCTTATTCCTGCTTAATTTTAAAGTATCTACAATACGAGCTGCATCACCCTCTTCTATTAAACTTTGAATATCCTCCAGGTTAGCTTTTATTTCATCCCTTTGAGTGTTTAAATCAACTTGTAATTGAGTAAAATCTGCCGTTAATGAAATCTGTTCTCTTGTGGCAACATCATTAATACCATCAACTAAGGCATCAAATAGTTCATCTACAGCATCTTTTGTTTTCCTTAATTTAATACCAGCAACCTCTTCCATTTCAGTAAATTCAGTAGTAGTATCATTTATAACACCCCCTAATTTACTAACAAAAGAATTTAATAGACTTAAATCAACACCTAACTTTTGAACACTCCTTGAGTTTAATGATGATACAAGATTAAATCCAGCCGACTCTTCTTTAAGGTTTTTCATTTTTGCCTCTAAATCAACTAATATTTCTCCAGTTGCACCTTCCATGGCTACTAATAAATCAGCATACTCTTGTGTCCAAGTCATTTCTTGAAGCAACTTTTCGTTTTTTTCTATAAAAGCATTAGCTTCTTCACCCTGTAGGTTTCTGAAAGCTTTAAGTTCTTCATCATAATATTCTTGTTGCTGTTTTCTGTATGAATCTTCTCCCCTTAGTCTTTTGTTTTGAAATAATAGACTCGCTTCAATTTGTCTTTGAATACTGGCTTCAAGGGCATCTATTTCTTTTTCAGCTGCTTTAACTGGATTTAATCTTGCATTTATCTTCTTATTATGAACATCAATCTTTCGGTTATATTCTGCTATTGCGTCACTATTACGGCCATAAGCTCCTTCTTCTTTATCTAATTCTATTAAATAGTCTCTTTCTATCTCCATGCGTTCATTAGCCGACTCCAGAGCCTTTTGATTTTCAGCAAGCCAATCTTTATTTACAGCTATTGAGTCTTTCAATCCAGCTATTTCTTCTTTTCTACCTTCTTGACTTTTCAATATGCTCCTTATTTCTATAAGCTCCTGGTCATTTGCTATTTCTATATCAACCAACTCAGCCAACTCACCCATTTCATCTTTAAGCTCCCTCATTGCAGCAGCCCTTTTACTTGTTCCTTGTTCTATTTCTAACACAGCATCTAACTCCTCTCTTATAGCTTCATTTAATCTCCTTTGTTTTAACTCAGCTTCTCCAGTTTCTTTTTGAAAAAGAACAAGGGCTGATATAGCTGTTGATAATAAAACAACAAAAGCACCGATAGGATTTCTTGCTAATGAGGCTGTAAATGAATTTGTTGCAGCTGTAGCACTTGTTGTTGCTGTTCTATAAGTAAGTAAAGCTGTTGCAGCAGATTTTATACCTCTCGCAAAACTTATTACACCAGCAACAGCCATTCTTGATAAGAAAAATGTTAATACAACAGCAGCTGCTTTTAAACCATTTTTTATTAAAGAAAGAGCCCAGTCACTCTCAGTAATAGCTTTAATAAAGTTTGTGAAACTATAAATAATATTTCTTAAACTTAAATCAAACTCTTCTCCTAAAGCTATAGCCAAACCCTCTGAAGCAGATTTTAATAAAGTCATATCACCTTGAAGTGTATCTAATCTTATTGCTGCCATTTTAGATGTAGCACCTTCAGCATCATTTAAAACATCAATACTTTCTTCTAATCCATCTATATTCTGCATTAAAGCTAAAAATGCAGGAGCTGCCCTTTTATCTAATAACTCAACCGCTTCTGTAGCACCAAAACCTTGCTCTTTCAACTTAAGCATTGCTTCACCAAGCTCATCAATACCCTGAATTGGGCCGCCAATTTTTTTAGCAAGCTTTGAGTTTGAGTCAGATAATTTTAATAGTATATTTTTAAGAGAGTTTCCAGCAATAGAACCCCTTATACCATTGTCTGCCAAGTTTGCTAAAATAGCTGTTGTTTCTTGTAGTGTAAACCCTGTTGCCTTTGCTACTGGAGCTACAAACTTCATTGATTCTGTAAAAGCGTCAAGATTTAGGGCGGAGCTTGTAAATGCGGCAGCCATGGTATCTGTAACCTCTTTTGTTAACATAGCATCCATACCATAAGCTCTTAATGTAGAACCTGCTATTTGAGCAGAATTAGCCAAGCTTTCACCAGTAGCAGCAGCTAAATCAAGAGTTGCTTTTGTTGCAGAAATTATCTCATCTGTTGTAAAACCTAAACGAGCAAACTCTTCTTGAAGTTGAGCAACTTGTGTTGCAGTAAATACTGTTGTTCTACCATATTTCATAGCAGACTCCTCTAACTCTTTAAACTGAGCAGCTGTAGCACCTGATATAGCTTTAACGGCAGCCATTTGTGCTTCAAAATCTCTAAATGTTGTTACAATACTTTTTAAACCACCAACAATAGCTCTAAAGGCAAATGCGGCAGCAATAGCAACAGCAGCAGACTTAAATGTGTTAATAAGATTTAATCCAGATTTATTTAATTGGTTTGTAGCTTTTTCAGTTTTACGCATCTCATTAGTGGCATTTTTTAATTGACCACTAATACCTTTTAGTTTAGCTTGGGCGGCAGCATATTCTTCTGTTTCCTTCTTTAAGCCCTTTAGCTCTAATTTAGCTTTAGTAAATTCCTGTGTTAATTTAATAACATCCTGTAGTTGTGCTTCAAATTTATATACTGTTGTTATCATATTATCTATAATTATCTGTTCGTTTTTCTAAATACACTTTTCTTTTATTGCCATCTGAGTCTGTATAATACACGTCTCCACATATTGTAACATCACCTACTTTAAACTCTGCTACAACTTCTCCTCCATAAACACAAAAATCACCTTTTTCATTAACACTTATAGAGTTTCTCCTAACATATTTCTTTAATTTCTTATCATAATAACCACCACCAACTTGAAATATATCACTACCCTTAACCTCATTAAGTTTACCTAAAACAATTTGCTCATTATAGGCAACTAAACTTTTCCCTAAAGCAATACCTTTTGATTTTGTAACATTACTATCTATTGGTAGATTTGAATTATAACCCACACTAAAACCATTACTATCTAAAACCTCCATTGTTCCTTGTTTTGGCTCAGATTTTTCTATACCAGTACTTTTATAAATACCCAATGTTACACTATTAGTTACATTAAGTTTAGGAGTAGCGTTAACTGGTTGGTTTGGTATTATTTGACCTTGAGAGTTAAGTGTAAGTCCTGTTCCTGGGATTTCTTTATCTTTATTAATATTAGGATTAAGAGTAATTTGATTTCCGTCTGAGTCATTCCAATTAGGGCCAGGAGTTGCTGTAGCACCAGGCTCATTAATATTACCATATCCAGGTGCATAAATACTATTTGGTGTACCTGATACAGGTAGTTCAAACTTCCATTCTACTAATTCAACTTTTGTTAAAGAGTCTGCTGCTGGCTTATAGTCAATTATTTTACTAACAGTCCAGTATGTTGGATTACCACCATCTAAGTCAATCTTTATAATATCCCTAAAATCAAATTGAGCTATATCACCTGGATTAAGATTCATATAACAAGTCCTCAATTTAGCTCCACCATTAATTTTTTCATAATATCTATTCCAAAATGTATCAAAAAGCCCTCTTTGAAAACAAGTTCCATCAGAACCCCCTTTATTATACCAAATAAGATTATCAGTAGCACCAGGGCCATTTGCATCATTATATTCACAAGAATGATTATAGTTATATGTGTATGCGTATGGGTATGTATTGTGTTCTATATCTTCACCATCTTCATTTTTTAACTTCCATGTACCACATTGATTACTTAATCCCCAGTAATTTAAAATTCTTATATTAAAAGAATAACTCCTATCAGGTCTGGTTATATTTGACAACCAATCAAAAGAAATAGTATTGCTCCACATAACAGGCATGATTGGAGCTTGCTGAGTTGTGCTTATGCAAAATGTTTCATCCCCAGGATTACTAAACATCTCGTATGTTGGTGAAAATACAGTTCCACTTAAGTCTGTTAATGATTTTCTGTATTTCTCTTCATTAGTAAAATCAATAGACCAAAGCTGTGCCTCTTCTCCGTACACATTTGTTTCATTTGTAGCCCATTCATTATATCTCTCAACAAGTTTATCAGCATTATCAACCTTATATCTAAACCTTGTAACCTTAGCAAGTTCATCTATTAAAAACTTATCCGTCCATCTTGAGTTGTCTAATTTTTTCGTCCAATCAACAACCTTCCCACTTCCGTAAAAGTCATCATAAGGTTCTACCATTACCTTTCTTGAAGAATCATCTGCTGTCCAGTATAGATTAAACATTTGTGTTAATCCTTTTAAGAAGTCTTTTTGTTTAACACTACAACCAAGAACATCACCTGTGTTTATAACATATCCTCCTGGGTCAAAATTTTGTCCTGGAGTTGGATATACAAAGAATTTTTGTTTTCTAATATTACCCCATAATCCATAAGCGTTAGAGCCATTACGACCATAATAACCTATCTGAACCTTATCACCTTGATTAAGCTGAACACCCTCTATCATCATGCTGTCTGGCATATAATCACCATCACTATCATCTTCAAACCAGCGAACATTACAATCACCCTCACCACCATTATAAGTTGGGTCATCCACATTATAATATGTACTGCTTGACTCCTCATTTATTGAACCATAATTGTTTTGCTTCATTCCTTGACCATTAACATGCCACCAGCAAGCCCATCTACCAGATTGATTACCCCCTTGGGATTGACGAACTTCTGCCTCATAGTAAAAATTGTATAAACCAGTAAATGGAGCTGTATATCCATTATTACAAGAGCTTGTGGTGTAATTAGCACTCATATATGAAGTACCTTGAGATGTTATTAGTATAGGATAATATTTTCTTCCTGTATAAACAATACTATATCCTGTGGCTGGAACTTGAGGGAGGCTAACACTACCACTTCTTTCCCCTTTACCAGAGTAATCTCCATCTTCACCAAAAAGGTCTCCTAAGTCCGCATAATTATTACCAGAAGTATATGGTACTATCATCTTTTTAAACCTACTTGAGTTAAAAAAATTACTTTCTATAGTATAGTCAATGTCATTAAATATTTTATCTACAATAGCTTTAACAAAAATTGCTGGATGAAAGTCAGAAATAAGTTTTGGTTCATTAGCACAAGTAGAGCTTAACCCTTCACCAGGACTCCACTTGCCATAATTTATTGCTGGATAAACATAATGTTGTTCATCAACTGTTTTAGTCCAACTGGAAACGACAGTATTATAATTTTTAATATGAGTAGGAAAAGCTAAATCACAAAGTTTTTTATCCCCAACTAATTCTGGCCAAAGACCTGTATCTTGAAGTATATGGCAAGAGTAATAATTACCCTTTCCTTTATGACTTTTTTCTATTCTGGCAAGACCTTTAAAAACAACAACACCATTAGTTTTTATTCTTGCATCTCTCCAAGATATTGCATTTTCATTATGAACTGAATTATCCCCACCTATAACCTTTAAAATTTTATTATTATGTGGGGTTGCTGGTATTTCAAATGTCTTTGAATAACCTGCTGTTTTTTTACCTGGGTCTGTTAAGTCACCACTTTGATAATTTAATGCAATAGGAACTTGGTCTCTATTATAAATGTCTAAATAATTAAATTCATATTTAGGTACTGAAGATGTTAATTCTGTGTAAATTGGTATTTCTTGTTCGGCCATTATTGAACCACTTTCAGTAATTTCAAGCTTAGAGATAACTAAATCAGAATTACCAGAAAAAGTAGAACCTGTTTGAACGACATTAAGAAATTTATATTGATTTGTTGCAAAAGATTTAAGACCATAGCTACTTCCTCCTGTTTGTATTCTTGCACGACCTGTTGGACAACCATCATCACCACCACCTAAGCCAGAAAGGGCATCTTCTGTGTAAACTGTATCTATATACCAAGGAACACATATATCATATTGTCCAGCTTGTGTTATTTCTTGCCAAACCCATTGAATATTACTATTTGTATTAATCTCTAAAGCCTCTAATCCAAATGTCCAATCTTCTGCCACTTGTTGACTTTGAGAGTTTACATCTGTGTACGTTAAAATCTGTAAACGACAGTTTGTTATTGCATCAACAGTTATACTTATCTTATAACCTTGTGTAGCATATTGTTCTCCACAATTATTAAATAAAGCACCAGCACTTCTAATTCCTAATATTCCTTTATTTTGAAATCCCCCCATTTGAGAACCATAATAAACTCCTTCATCAGTCTCTTTAAAAGAACAATGTATAGACTTATCATTACTATCATCATCTCCTCCACCATCAGAATTATATCTTATAGCATTATTTTCATAATTCCAATATCCACCATGTATATATGGAGAAAGAGTCCATTCAAAATTATCCAAGAAAGCTGCTGTTTTTATAGAATCTATATCCCAATCATTCAACTCACTACCACCCCAATTATCTTTTATAAATTGACCAAAATCTTTTTTCCCACATGATAAGACTAATAACTTTTGATTCCAACTACTACCATTCCAACTACCCCTTGTTCCTTCAAAAGCCTCAAAAACTAAACTTCTTGAAAAACCACTACTTGCTTTTGGCTTGCCATACAACATTCTACCCTGCTCTGTTAATTGCCTATTTTCACTAACTCTGTTTTCAGTACATTGCTCTCCACATTCTTCAGTTGACCATTCAGCTCCATTAAACTCCTCTAAAGTCTCTCCAGGCTTAGGTTTAAATTCAAACCACATTATTGGAGTAGAACTTGAACTTGACATTAAGTTGTCTAAAGCATTTTGAGAGTTTGCATTAAAACTGTAATTAACACTATCAATATTTAATGATAAATAATTCCAATCAGGACTTCCCCCTCCAAACCATTGTTCTAAACCAATCCAACCAACATCTTCAACACCCATATCTTTCCAACTATTAAATTGAGAAAAATTTGAATTATAATTTAAAACATTCTGATTTGAACAATTTTCATTCTCACAACCTACAAATGTTTGAACTGTGGAAGTACCTGTTTGTGAATAGGTTGTCTGTTCTACAGTTCCAGTAACTTCACCTATTTCTAATACCACACTTTTTTGACTTGAAGAATTTGGCATATTAAAGTTTTTGAGTTAATGAATTTTCAGATAAAGTATATTTAAACTCAACATAATGAAGGTTTTTTTCTGTTGAATACATCTTATATGAACCTTTTATTATGTTTATAGCAAGAAGCATTTTTCCATTAGCACTTGACATTCCTGCTATCATATAGTCTTGCCACCCTTCAACCTCTCTACAAACCCAAGCCTGAGGGGAAACAACAAGTTCCTCAAGCCATTCTGCATATTTTCTTGTTACTGGCTGTGTAAACATTGTATAAACCTCTTTCTTTGTGTTCCATAAACTTGATGAAGCGTGCTGACCTCTTATTGTACCAAAGGGCATTGAGTCAGTCGTTTGACCCCACTTTGTATTTCTATTAAAATCAGTATGTTTATCATACTCTCCTCCAGAAACAGAAACTTCTTTATTTTGTGTTCCTGTTGCTATAAACCAATCAAATCCACCCCTCATGTTTCTCCAAACAAAATGCTCTTGTTTACAACTTGATTTACTGCTATCAATTAATCTATAATACATTTTTGGTGAATATCTCTCTAATGAGTAGGTTGAGCTATTTTTATACTGAAGCTGAACACTCATTACGTCAGTAGTTAAATCACCTAAACCATTAAACAATAAACTTTGAAAAGCGTTATTATTTGACGCTAACACATATTCTAATGTTGGAGGAAATATATTTACATAGGTGTGCCTTGCATAACTTGAATCATTACTAAGAGCTTCGTAATCTTCACTATTTCCTGTTGTTTCATTCCAGACCCTAAGATAAGCAATTCTACCTGGAACACCTCTATAAAGAAGAGTCATAAAAAAATATTGACCACTATTAATGTCAATAGTGTTGTATTGAGGCATATTTGTAGTTAATTTAATAAGCTCTGTGTCCATTAATGGAGCTGATGAATTATTTTCTCCATTATTTACAAATTTATCAAGTCTTATGTTATCATTCTCAAAAGATGTTGACTCACCTGCTTTTGTTATTAATGGTACAACTATAAAAGGTTTTGATTCAAGAGTTTGCTCTTCATCAACATTTAAAATTCCAGAAGGTGAAAATATAGCTGGATTTATTCTTAGCATAAATCCTCTACCTATCATCTTGTGCCAAGTACCACAATAAGTACCATCATACCAACTTGTTATGTCCTCAAAGTAATATTTGCAAAAATCTGCTGCATTAAGAACAAAATAACCATCAGATGAATCTGAATATTGAGAATAACCATCAAACTGAACTCCAGTATCTTCATACTCACCACTACCAGGGCCTGTCTCTATTAAAAGTGTAGCTCTAACATGTGCTGGTTGATAATTGCCTTCAACTTGAACACCAATTATAATAGGTCTATAACATGTAACAAAAAGGCCATGAGGTTCGTGTTTTATTTCCCAATCTAATGCTTGATTTGCCATATTTTAGTATTTTAATTCTGTCATTATAAATTTGTTTATTTCCTGGTTTAATAAAGTTGCTATATCACCCATAATTTGTTTATCTAATTGTGCTTTAGCGTCATCAAGCCATCCTGTAGAATCTACAACTCTACCTCTTTTAACAGCTGTGTGAGCTATTGAAAAAGCCATTCTTTTTGCTGAAACAGAATCTATACCATATTTAGTTATAGCCCATTTAGTTAAAGCATCAATATATTTACTTGTTTGTCCAGATTTTCCTGACTTACCACTATAAGGAACATCACCTGGGCCTTTTAGTCCACCACCAGTATTCAATCTTACAGCTGAATCTTTACCTACAAACTCCCAAGTCAATTTTCCTCCAGAAACATCTGGTACTTTAGCACTTAAACTTTCTGCTGTTCTATATGTGTTTGATTGAGGTAATCTATTACCCCCTCTAACACCTGTGTTTAACTTACTTCTCATTATGCCAACGACATTTTGACCAGAGGTGTATAATACTTGAGCTAATTTATTTAAAATCATAATTATCCTGGGTTTTCAGTTTCTCCTGGTGGATATGTTGGTGGGAATGATGGGTTACTATCAAGGCATGGGTCAGCATCAGCACCATAACAACAAGTTCCATCATCTACCCCAGCTGAAGAATCATAATTTAAAGCTGCTGGGTCTGTACATCCGCAAGCTCCAAAGAAATCTTCACATGGGTCATTACAACCACTATTACTACTACCACCACCACCACAAGGGTCAACACTTACCGCAATATTTGCGATAGCATCAAATTTAACCCTAAGGACAACAAGATTATCATTAAAAGTTCCTTTATCTCTATATATTTGAACTTTATGTTTAGGTATATGAGCTTTACATCCACCACCACCACTTATACCAAGAGCAAGGCAAGATAACATATTCCAACATTTTAATTCAAGTTCAGCGAAAATGGAAACAACATCATCATCAAAAACCTGTATTCCTTGTGTTGAACCTAAACTAAGAGGTCTTGCTATTACAAGGTCAAATGAATAAACCTCCTTTACACCTTCAGCAATAAATGAACTTGGATAACCTATGTTTAATAAGTCATAATCAATATTGTGGTCAAAATTTATTTCTTCTGGTTTACCAAGTTTAACTGTATCAAAACCTGCGGCTGTAGCACAAGATTTAAAGTCTGTCATTAAACTAACTAAATTGTATGTTGTTGTATAACTCATTTTTTATTTTTTAATTCTTTATCATAAGCACTTTGACATCTAAAGTGAACATCCTTGCCATCCATGCCTTTAAAATATGAAGGCTCGTCAAAAGGAACTCCACAATGAGCACATGTTGGAGTTGTGTGTTTTTTACCTTCCTCATATTTTTTAACACAACCCTTATGAGCAAGACTTCCGTCTGATGTCTTTCTCCAACTACAAGGGCAACCCTTTAACTCTTTCCCACAATGTGCACAAAGTTTAACCTCTTTACTCATTATTTCCTATTCATTTTATTATACAGTCTCTCATATTCACCACAAGCACTTTTCCAAGACATATATGTCAAAACCTCATATAAATTTGTTATTAAAACACTATTAATAGCATTATAAGGCTGTTTTGTAAAAACCCCATCTTTGGCTAAATCATAAATACTATTTAACCATCCATATCCATCTATTGTTCCTTTAGCTGCTGCTGCTGCTTTAGGGTCTCCACCTGTTTTAGATAAATTAGGAAAGAGCTCATCAATTTGCTCTCTCGTTGAGACAAAAAAAAACCTATATCCCAAATTGTAGCCATATCAAGGTTTTCAAATTCTTTTGCTCGCTTATCTACAATTTCATCATTTATTAACCCCCTTTTCTCTCCTTTCTTTTTAGCTATTATAGCAGCTTGCTTTGGTAAAACATCTAAAGAGCCTTTCTCTAATTGCTTATTATTTATTTCAACTTGTTCTGCTTCAACAAATGTTCCAAAATTCTCTTTTGCCATACCTATTTCTGGCAAGTAATAAACCTCATCTTTATATTTGAATTTTGAAAGAGGTATTGGTTGATAAGTTTCATTTAAAAAAGACATTTCTTTTAAAATTTTTTCAACATCATTAAAATCACACATAGATATTTCTTCATCACTAAGGTCAGTCCAAAAAGCAACCATCTTTGTGTTAAATTTTATATTATCCAAACTCATCTGCAACTCTCTAATATCCTCATCCATTTCATCATACTTCTTATTAAGCTCTTTTTCTGAATCTTCAGATTTTGTTATTTTCAAGAAACTATTAAACTGCCTGAAGCTTATATCACCCCAAGAAGATGGTATTTCTACCTCTTTTCCTGCTATTTTTACTTTTTTCATTAATTTAAACAAATTTTATGGTAATCATCTCCTGAACAATCTATATAATCTAAACTATCAAGCGTTTCATTTACCAAGTTATTAAGTCTTTCTGTTGTGTCTATTAAATCTAACAATGTAACGTCAATCATGTGCATATAACCAATAACAGCGTAATAAACTGTCATAGGCAATGTTTTCATCCATTTTTCTGTATATTCACCTCCTAAAAATGAAAATACAACATCATCATTACTTTTTTCTATCAATTCCTCTAAAACATTTAAAAACATTTCAAAATCTTCATCATTTTCAGTTATTTCATCAATGTAATTTTGAATTTGCTCTAAAAAATGCACAAGAACAGTTTTATGACCTTGATTTGCACACATTATTTTAGTATTTCCCCTCATATCATGCAATAATAAGAAAAAGTTTACATTTTCTCAACCCATGTTTGGAATATTCTAACCCCATGCAAGTATTTTATTACCACCACCAAACAAGAATTTCATCCTCATCATTAAACTATCAGCATAATCAGGAGACCTACCAATAGCTTGCTTTATCTCTTTTTTAGATAAAATAGCTAATTTTCCATCTAAATCTATATTTTTCCTTCTAACAACCTCTAATTCTTCAATAATTTTGTTTCTTGTATCAATATCTTTGCATTTTATACCAATATTACCTGCATTTATCTGTTCCGCAAGCTTATAATAGCATTGACTCTTTAAATTCTTGTAGTTTTCCTTTTTCATTGGTTTACTATTGTTTATAAAGGGAGAAACACCCTTCATGTAGTGAGAAAGGTATTGCCCTACACCATCTGAGTCAATTACAATGTTTTTTCTTGGAATATTGTGTTTTTCCGCTAAATTCTTAATTAATACCTCAATAGAGTTAGCAGAGCTCTTGTTTTTTGTTATAATCTCCTCAACAACCAATCCTTTCCATCTTGTAATCACCATTTTATCACTACCCATAAGAGCTACATCACAAGAAAGGTAAGAATCTTCTCCTGGACTAACCGAGCTTTTAAAACAATCAAGCAAAGCTTCATAGTCAAAGAGCCTATCCTTACCTTCATCATACTCCCAGTTACCATGCAATAATCTCTCTCTTGAAACTGGGTCAAGTGTTTTTAGTTGTTTTTCGTAATATTCTGATATATGGGGGTTGTCTTTTAATTTTGCCTGAATAAATTTCTGGTGCTCTGGTAAATTATCATCCCTCCATTGTTTATAAAAATCATAAACCCAGTTCTTAGCTGGATTACAAGACATAAGTATCTTTGGCCGAAGGCCAAATTCGCCAAGTTTATAACGAATCCTGGAAGCAACCACATTCTTTGCTTTCTCTGTACATTGATTTACCTCATCCACAAAAGCTCCAGAAATCTCTAAAGAACCTAAAGAGTCAAAATTAGGGTCAGCTGGATATTGATAAAGGTCTTTTAACAGGATTTGACTGCCATTAGTAAATTCAATAACATTAGATTGAGCATTGAACTTGTAATGCTCTCCTTTTTTAACTTTCCAGTCACCACAAACAGAGAAAAATGAATTAAGAGTAGTTTCTTTTAATGTTTTTAATACGGCACGACCCATTAACCACCTTGTTCCAGGGTATCTTAAACAGGAATATAATAACCAAGCAGCACCAAAATAAGATTTACCTCCACCAGCAGAACCCCCAAAAAGAATCTCAGAGGTTGTGTCATCATGTAGGTAATCCCAAGCCTTATGTTGTTTTATAGTTGGCTTGAAATCAATCTTCATTTTCTTTTGAAATACTTTATTGGTTTCATTATTAGATTCTCAGTAAGGTAATATACTAATATTACTGGCAATAACCATATTACCGAAATAATAGCGAATACATTTAATAGCATGTCTGCTTCTTTGTTTAAAATGTTTTTAAAATTCATAGTTTTATTTTTAAATTAAGACCAAAAGTCAATTCCATAAATATTATTACCAAAAGTTCTAACCCAAGCTTTAAAATCAGCATTAGGCACAGTTATTTGAAGGCTATTATATGAAGGGTCTGTTTCACTTGGGGTTTTTGCAATAATACTAAGCTTATCCCAGTTTGAAGATGGAACACCCACAAGCCTTCTAATTTGAGAAAGTTTTATTTTACCTAAATGATGTTTTTTCTCAAGGAAGAGAACACTAACCATAAACTGAGCCACAGAGTCTTTATTACGACCATCAGATGATGGGTCTTTTGTTACTAAGTCAAATTGCATATCTATATTAAATCCTGATTTTGCCATATCTTATAATTTTAATTTGTGAAAAAAGTTTCTTGTATTATTCATTTATTTTTATTAAATTGAGAACTCATTTGTTTTTTAGAGTTAATAATTATTTCTGACAAACAAAGATAATTGTTTTGCTTGTCAAAACAAACTAAAAAATTATTGAGTACGGATATATTATATCTATTTCTCATCCTCTGGCTTTGTGTAGTTAAATACAAAACCCTCTCCCCCACTTGTTAAATCAACCCTATCAATACTCATCCCCTTCATTTTTGCAATATCCTGTAAAAGCAATCTACATATATTCAAATCACCACTTCTATAACCCTTAGTATATAAATCATACAACATCATTGTATGCTTATCAACTTCAAATTGCTTCTCCTCATCAAACTGTTCCTTAAAATACTCTAAAGCCCTTTTGTAATATATTGAAGCCTGTCTTTTTTGTATTCCCCAGTTCTTCTCGCAATACTCAACTATATCAGTATATCTAATCCCTTGTAAAACTAATCTAACAACCTCAGAAGTCCTCTTGTGAGCCTCTAACTTAGTAGCCTTACCTTCAAATTTAGTCTGAATCTTTCCAGTTCCAGTTTCAATAATCTCAGTTTTAATATCGTCCTTTATATCCATAATTTCTTGTGCATAATAATTATTTTCCAAATATATATAAAAGAGCCTTAAATGTCAAGGAAATATATTACACAATGTGTATAATAATTTGAGTAGGAAAAAGTAGTGTGAATATCAGACCCCTCTCAAAATCAGCCCTTTTTTCGTAAATCTAATATAATTTGACCTAAATATTAATATAATTCATTAGAAGGCTTGTAAATAGGCTTAAATTAATTGTATTAGTGTTGTATAATGTATATAAATTGCTTATCTATATATATTTTATTTTATATCAATCAACACACACACACCACACACAAACCCACACACCACCACACCACACACACAAAGAAACAACCCAAACAATAAGACAAAAAAAAACCCTCTAAAAAATAGAGGGCTAAAAATTATATATAGTAGCTATATTATATATGTTTTTTTACTTCAACAATCAACAAACATTTAATTTTATCGTCTCTATATGGTGATAAACTTCCGATTGTTCGCACTTCTTTTTGATATACTTGCAAAGCTTTAATACTTCCGTTTGTGTTTTGTCTGTTATTATTTCCAGCTT
>Ga0163179_10001438_pt1 | contig 16861 bp, 9 predicted proteins | sample AtlANTMetagenome_FD_109643 | JGI IMG/M metagenome (GOLD analysis project Ga0163179, IMG submission 109643) | Marine eukaryotic phytoplankton communities from the Atlantic Ocean - Atlantic ANT 2 Metagenome | ecosystem: Environmental > Aquatic > Marine > Oceanic | place: North Atlantic Ocean... | reverse complement strand
TTGTGTCCGCGCAACAGGCAGCGAGGCCTTCCTGTTCGACCTCAGCCTTAAATGTGTCGCCAGCCAGGCCCTCCTGCTCCGCCGCATCCCCCAATGAGCCGGAAACCCCCAACCCGGACAGCCCCCCTCCCGCCTCATATGCCGGGACGCTTAGAGTTGGATTACCCCTTGGAAAACCTCAACCCACCAATGTGATCACTAAAATCACAGTCCTCGAACGCAATGTGGCATCCCATGCTGAAAATTTTCGTACATTGTTTGATTCGCAGCATGCGCTTTCTAGCAAAGTGACTCATCTGGAAAATGGCAATGGTGCATGGCAAACATACGGCAAGCAATGCATCAACCACAAAAAGGTGCAGTCTAATAGCCAGCACTTGAAGAGGCTCGAAATCGATTTGGCGAGCATGCAACACCAAATGAAAGAATTTCAACATCAAATGAAAGAAGTCCAATCTTCATTGTTCATGTTAACCAGACAATTAAGCAACCCTGCCCCCAAGGCGCCCCTTCCCCCTAAAGAGAGTATCCCGACCCCTCAAACCCCCAGCAGCAGCACTCTGCCCGCTGATAGCAGCCCCTCATGCAGTAACACCCCTCCTACCCCTCCTAGCTCTAGTTCAGCCGAGTCCTCCGAGCAGAGCACCTTGACCGTTACGTAATTTGAGCGTTCAATCGTCAAGTTCAAGTTGAGTGTACACTCATCTTATCATAGTGAATCATAGTCTATAACAGTGTATAACAGTGCCGTTTATTGTAAAATTTATTGTAAAAATTCTGTGGCAATAATGTCCTCTCCGGAGACGTTCGTATACTTAGAGGCGATCATCGATCACCTCCTAGCAGAATTGATGAAACCCTCTCAAAATCCCTCGTTTATTTCCGAAATGAGAGTGTTGTTTTTACAGCTATCTAACGTTCTCCGTTATTACAAAAGCGTAGTAATTTTGTACCGTCAAAGACATTTATATGTCTATCATAATAAGTTCCTTGTACTCACTATAAACGTGCTCCAGAATTTGATCACAAGGTTAAACATTGAACATCGGATTTACATGTTGCCTCTTCTGGAAAGTTTATCCAGTTTCCACGTCATCTAACTGTGCACACCAAATAAACAATAGCAATAGATTTAGTTTTCGTTTTGTCTACTTACCTGCATAGGAGGGTGAAATAGAAATAAAAGTATGCTGAAACTAATCCTTTAAAGCTCTGTCTCCTCCACCTCACTCTTTCCCAGGCCATTCTCAGCCTCCTTCCCCTTTTCGGCCTCGACCGCCTTCTCCTCCTTCATGTCAGCCTTCATGCAATAGTTCTCATTAGTGACTGACGACTCGTCGCCCGCGACCTTCTCGTATATCCTCTCCTCGTCGGACTTCTTAGCATCCGTAAAGTCCGACCCCCACGAATTGCAGCCGGAGCTACTGACATCCTCGCTCGCCTGTTCAGCCCCGTATCTAGCCAGCTGCTCCCTGTGGTAGAAATGTCTAGTTTTTTCTAAAAATATGATACGTTTGGGTATACAAACCTTAAAATGTCCCAGTGCTCTTGAGACATTATCCCCTTCAATTCAGCTAGAACGTGTGACAGCAACGTCCGACCCCTGGATACAGGGAATTTTTAGAGGACACTGTATAATATATGTTCATGTCCATGTCACATGTGAAAAATTTACCTGAAGAAATGGGCACCAGCCCCCTCCACTAAACCGTTGTGAACTTGCGCAAAGGCGAATAGTGTCAGGCGCAGCCCGTCGACTTTCTCTGCCACCATTCTGACATGAGTGTCGAACAGAGCAAACCTGAGTCCAACATGACACGATTGTTGATATTGGACACCCATTCCGTTAAGTGACCTCACCTTTCATACAACGACTGCAAAAAGAAGCCGTATTGCCGAACACTTTCGTTTGCAAAATGACCTCCAGTTTGAACCTTCTTCGGATCTGGGGAATTGTTGATATTATAAGTGGCTTTACTTTCTTTTGACCTGTCATCACTCGAAGCATTTCTCCCAATGGAGGAGGACGACGTAGTCCACCAGTAAATGTGGCCAGCACCGCTATGGCTGTTTCGCTCAAAGCCCCCAGCAGGTTGAAGTTGGCCTATATCAATATTTTATGTTTACATATTTTGATTGCTAGTCTTCTGTCTAGTCTACTATGTTAAATCTTGTAATTACCTGAGCAATGTCCTTGATCCGCCGCCGCTGACGACAGTGTCCAACCCAGCAGATCACCCACGGCAGTAGGCCCAATACTAAGGCCGCGCCTACTATCAAGCTGAGCGCGATCAGGTCGTTGAACTCCTCGCCGAAAACTCGGAGACTGAACCAAGACTTGTCCTCGTCCATGGCAAACACGGAGGGCTGGACGGAAATCCTCCGTTCCGTTTCGTTCAGCCATTCTTCAAGCAATCTTGTTTGCGACAAGACTGCCTCTTCCACCGCTCCCTTGATGCTCTTCAATCCTTCTTTGTGAGCTTCCTGGTCAAACAGGCACCGCTCACTTAACATGTGGACCATCTTGGCCACCTTGGCCGCTTCCATAGCCACGTCTAACTCTGTAAATGTATAGTGTATCATGTATAAGGTATAATGAATAATGATCAGTTAGGTACTCACTATACTTTAGAAAATATAATCTATATACTTTGGAAAATATAATCTACAATCTTGAGTTGACTGTCAAAACTCTAAGCCGAGCCGAGGTCATCTCGGACCCATAGCGGCGCACTGACTGGCGCACCGCCCACGCATCATTACATGTGTTCCCGACCGTCTGCTTCTGTGCTTTCACCCGTCTGCTTACAGGACCAACGGCAGCCCGGCCAGAAAATGGACGATCAAGCCTCCCACCCAACTCCTGAGCGTGGACGACAGCGTCGTAGAAGCCAAACTTTCCGTAAGCCATTTAAAGCTTTCAAGCAGATACTGACTCGCAAAACTAACCTCAACCGCTCGGCTAGCCGAGATCGTTCGACTAGTGTGCCACGGTTCACCGCAGGCACTATTTCCCATGCCCATAGTATTCCAGATCCTAACACTGTTCCCTTATATCTGCCTATTAATGTTGATCCGTCGGGTTCCATAATTGCACCTGAGCAGACGACAAAAATAGGGCTGGTCATCTGCAATTGCGGAGATCAACACCATGCCAGTAATCAACATAAACAAATACTTTTTTCTACAAAACAGGTAGAACTAGCTGAGGATGAACATTATATCTCCAGCACCTTTGTTGTTCCGGATGTGTCGGACCAATACCAAAGGCTTCATAAGTCTTTCCCCCTTCTTTTCCGCATTGATCTTGCCTTCACGGTTCAATTTGGTGAACCCCTGGGAGAGCAGATTACCTTTGTGTCTCTAAAATCCGCTATACATACTCATCTCCTAGAGATAGAAACCTATTTCCAAACCGACGACGTCTCTCATATATATGAGAAATTGTTCGACGTCTTTCCCCAAGATGACTCTTCCTCAGTTCCGCCACCGCCATCAGTTCATGGCTCTGAGTCCTTGCCACCGCCATCAGTTCATGGCTCCGAGCCTCGGTCAGATCGTTCCACTGGCCCTCGCCCACCCCCAAAAGTGAACGATTACACAGGGATTCTTTTTGTAGCTGACCAGTCCGCCTCCCTCTGTGACATTCCTAGGGCAAAAAAGGTTAAGGTGGTTGAAAAGTGCCTAAAAAGCTGGTCAAAAGAAGGTTTTAAAGCCCTTTTTGTCGTTCGCAATCTATCCAGCAAACAAATGGAATTTTTCCCCTTCAAGGAAACTCCTCTAGTTGATCCTTTCTCCCATTGCGTCTTCTCCCCGGAAAAAATGTTTGCTGCGATTCTGAACGCTTCAGAAGTAGGAGCTATTGGCAGCCCCCAAATTTCTCTACAATTGACCCGTCGCCTTATCAGGTGGTACCGAACCATCTACCAAGGAGTGGTTGACGAAAATTTGTTTTCAAAGTCACCCTCCAGTGCCTTCAGTGCCTCCAGTGCTTCGGATAGTGATGACAACAAATCCGTAAAATCCTCAAAATCCTCAAAGTCTGTTGATGATAACAAGTCGCAAGCAAGTGGCACCTTTAAGCCGCAAGTAGTACCCCCAGTCCCTATGACCCCAGCCGCCCCGGCGGTCTCCAGCTTAGCAGTGGACGTGTATACCCCTCCAGTGTTGAATCAAAAAGATTGTCCTGAGCTTTTCAAAGTTTTCTGGTCCCTTAGGGCGTTTCCTCGCCCCTCATTGTTTGAAAAGGGTAAACCAGTTGCTGAAGAAGAAAGGCCAGTAGCGCCAAGATATCCAGTTCGAATGTTAGAAGTGGCGACTCATGTCAATCTGCCCAACCTACTTGCTGACGAATTCGAGGCTTACGCGAAAGCATATCAAGCCATTGTCATAGAAAGGCGTTACAGTACAGTAGAGTCCAGTCGAGGAAGTATCGTCCATTTAAACATTCAAAATGATGCAGCCGTTTTGGCAAGGCTTGGCAAGGACAAAATCCTCGAGACCCTCAAGAAGAACGGACCAATTTTAAGAGAGCAGAAATTGGAAAGTTTAACTGAGGCCGAGCTCCAGAGTTTTTTCTTCCAAGCCCGAACATATCTCCTAGATAACCAGGCCCCATATTGGAGCTTCCCTGACTATTTCCTGAATGCTAGAACGTTAGGTCCTAACATCTTTAACAAAATCACAGAGCTCTTATGGGGTTATCCCACTTACAAAACTACCCTGAAACAGTTTTCCTCCTTCATCGAAACCAGTATAAGACAAATCCTCCCTATCCAAGAATCCTTCACGGACTCAGAGGAGAGAATTATCGCAAGTCATAGATCCTTGCTCCTAGGTCCAGTACCCTCTGTGGACCACACAAAGATTTCCTTGCAGGCTGATGCTCAAGAACTCTTAATAAAGAGTCCGTATTATAAGCAGAATAAAAGTAAAATCACTGAAGATTTGAAGAGGCAGTTGATAGATATGCACAAGAGTAATCTCATCATCAAAATCATCTCAAATACTCACTTTGAAACGGACCTCATTCAACTCCTCATAGCTAATGAAAAGTACAAGAGTCTCGACGTCGTGCCCTTCCCAGTGTTGATCACTAACCTAGAAAATTTGATCCTAGTTGGTCAGAAAGCCGAGTCTATTGAAGTTAACTCAGCTAAGAAAGGCCGCCTTCCGAGGCCAAAGTCTAGATCTAGAACACCAACGACCACCAAGAAGGCAACTAGCCCTAAGTCTAAATCGCCCCGTCCCCCACGTCCTCGTTCCAAAAACCCCTCTGGAGGCCAGGAGGCCTGTGATATTTGTCTCCTATATGAATTTGACCCCCGGTGGTGCCGGCAACAGAACCACTGTCGTGTCTCCGGGCACCAACCGAGCACTAATAGGTCAGAAACGAGGGAACGCCAAATCAGAAGTGGTGACTTCAGTTGCTTTGTCTTGAGGCACGCCTGTGCCAAATGCAATCCTAGTGTGATGAGTGTAATTTCTCCTGTAATGACTCCTCCTTCCCAACCTTGGCCTGCTTCCCCCCGTCCCCCTCAACCACACCAACCCCCTTCTCGTCCCCGTTCCTCCTCGCGACCGTCGGAAACAAACCCTTGGCCTTCTTGGAATTTCCCTCCGCCTCGTTCTTCTAATAATAGGCCATCATCGAAATCTCCCTCCAGGTTCCCAGGCAACCGGGGTAGATAGCAATTAGCCGCTGGGGAGCCCCCTTCCAGTGCAAGTGTAAGTGCCAGCGCTCCTAGTGCTTCATCTGCTCAGTGCTCTCCAGTGCCCCCCTCAAGTGCGGCGTCAAAAACCAACGAAGGTTCCACAGCTTTAAAATTAGTCAAACATTTCATAGCTAACCCTCAACCTCACCAACAGCCACCCCACGAACCTGTTGCCCAACCAGTAATCCTACCAGTTGCTCCTGCTTCACCCCCTCAATCAAACGTAGTCACAGTCACCTCGGAAGCTCCAGAGCCAGTTAGTCCAACTATCTCCAAAGCTATAGAGGAATTCTTTGCAGAATCATAACTGTCTCCCATACTTGTTCACTTAAATTAGGTTTATCTCAATCCTGTAAAAAGGAGCTGATATGACCCATGTAGTTGAAACATTGATTTTTCAAAAAGGTGTTAACGTCACCCATTTCGTAGAAACGCGTGGAAACATTTTTCTTCACTGCCCCCCACATATCCACCTTGCCCACACTATCAGCGCAGATTATTATATGAAAAAAGGTATTGCAAGGACCTTTAGATTAAAATATGGCAATGTTCCGTTCCTTAAAGCGCAAACCCAATCAATAGGTCAGTGTTCCGTACTGAACCATAACGGCAGATATATTTTTTATATGCTCACTAAAGGACGTTTCTTCGAGAAACCTTCCTATCTTTCAGTATCTACTGCCCTTCAGTCCCTCAGACGTCACATGGAAAACCTTGGTCTTTCTCAAGTGGCAATGCCTAAAATCGCCTCCGGTTTAGACAAACTTGAATGGACACAAGTCAGAAGAATCATTATTAGAACCTTTGCAGGTTCCAACATCAAAGTTCACGTGTACTACCTCTAGAAGTCCTAATCTTACTCTAATTTAAGATAATTAGGTAAAGACTAATGTATAACTTAGGGGAAGGTACCTATATAATAAAATACAACCCAGTATATGCAATCGGAGATCTCCCCACTAATCAGGGCAAACCTAGCCAGAATCCGGTTATCCGTTGGCAGTGGTATAAAACCCATTTTAAAACTATTTACCCATACCCTCGTCCATAACATAATTCCGCTCCTGCCTCTCCGTGTAAATTACACGCAATATGGCAAATCTAAATGATCTAGGAGAAATGGATTCCTCGCCTGATGCACAGATCTGCGCCCTTGAGTGTCCACTTTGCAAAATGCGTTATGTCGTGAAAATCGTTTTTAACACCCACCTTCTTTCCCATGTAAATTACTACTCTAGATATGCAGGAAACGACATTCGAGATATGCATAAGGAATTTGCTTGCACGCTCTGTCCTTTCCAATCCGATGATATATCCGAAGTCGTCACCCATTTGGAGTCTACCCACTCAGCCAAGTATAGAATTGAAGTTGGCTCGGACGATGAAAGGCAGCTCACTGCCGATAACAATTATGAAAAATCACAATTCATCCTGGTGCTTAGCCAAAAGGATCGACCTGCCAATCCATTGTATACTCGATACAGATATTGGTGACCATTAAATGCTATAACTGCTTTATAATCACCTTGCCGCTATATTTGCTCATATTTGCTCCAGTTGTGATGGTTCAGTTTTGAACTCCTCTAACCTTTCGACGCCAATTCCTTAAACATGACTGTTCAACGAGTTTGTGTTTGTAACAAAACCCCTTGTTCCAATAACATTCAACTAATGCCCAACCAAAACCTCCCTCACATTTCAGTGTACTTTGGCAACAGACCTTTAACTGCTCTGATCGACACCGGGGCCCAAGTGCCCTTAATTGATGAAGAGTATTGTCAAATTTTTTCACCAGATGAGCTCCCACCCGTGGTAAAGTTCTCAAACAAAACTATACCAGCCGTTGGATGCAACGGGGCCGAGCTAGAAATCAAAGGAACTATCACTGGGACATTTCAGTTTCACCAGTATGATGATCCGCCGTTGTTTGTTGAATTTTATCTGCTCAAAAATAGTTCCCAGCAATGCATTTTTCCCCACACTTGGTTAAAAGCTCTCAAAATGATTATCAATTATAATACCCTCTCATTACAATATCAGCACCCAATCAAAAAAGGATGTTTCCTTTCGGTCGATGGCGACCTAACTCAAGCAAACCTTCACAAACAGAAGTTTTGGGCAAAAGCCGCCAATGACCATGAGGATCGTCATGATGATGCTGATTGTGATGCCAACCTCAATCATGATCTTAGTGATGACGACGATGATGATGATAACAATGGCGACGATCACAAGCAAGGTGATCATTGTGAAGACAAATGCGATGGTGACCATCATTCTTCTCAAAACCGCAATGACAATGATGCTAAGGATGGCAATGATCATTGCCCCAACAGCACCTCCACAAACATGTCACAAATCCATTCCAATCACCCATCAGTCACAATCCGACCTAAATCTTCTTGCTCCCGTCTGTTAAATCAAGTTGACCTCACCTGCCTCAAAAAGATCTGTCCAGGGTTCTTTCATCACAACGAAGACCTCTGCATTTCAGTCTGGAAATCAGCAAACGATAAATTCATGATCCATTTGGCAAATGATGGTGACCATGCCATCACAGTAAAACTATGTCAGCTCCGGTTTCGGAAATTTCCGTGTGCAGTCAGGCTTCTTCCGGTCGACCTCAAAAAATGGACAGTAAACAGGTGCTCCATACATTCTCCATACAATGTTAATACATTGTCCACTGACGCAATAGACCAAACGACTCAACGGATGCAATCTTCTTATTCAAATTACTCCAAATCTTTAGATAATCTTTCTCTCAACTCAGACAAAATTTCTTTTACAATTCCGGCAAAAATAAAAAATCATCCGTTTGATCAATCCACTAGTCCGTTGACAATTCTTCATGTGTATCTGCTCCTACTTCTAGGATCAAACTTTAAGTACATGTTAAAAAGCCAAGAAGAATTAAAAGAAATCGTGGCCATCTCGGGCCTACCCGTTCATAGGAGAACCTTAACCATAATTGAAAATCTTTTTAGAAAAGCTAAGGTGCAAAAAATGTACTCCAATACATCTCTATACATTGTTGGCTTAGTCCATCTTCTTTTCTTAGACCATCAAAGGCGCCAGGCTGCATTGGAGAATAATGAAACCCGCCAGAACAACCTCCTCAGAAAAACCCGAAGTCTTCAAAAGAATCTGTTGTTAAACATTAAATCAACAGCTGCTCTTTATTTTTTAAATCAAAAACTAATAAATCATTTCTTTCAAAGTACCTTGCAACACCCCTACTTTCAGCAGCTAAATTTACCCTTCTCGTTTGAACAGACTCTGAGTCGGTTAGGAATTGGAAACGAGCAAGATGATCATAGCGAAGATGCTGACGCTAACGCTGATGCTGATGCTCATGCTAATGCTCATGATGATGCTCATGCTGATGAAGATGATGATGAAGATAACGATGATGATGATGATGTTGATCAAGCCGACGACGAGACCTTATATGTCAATGCCTTAATGCTCCACCCGCCATCCTCCTTGCCGAACAAATCTAGCTTGTCACATTTGATAAATGAGCCATCCTCACCTTATCAGCCTCAAAATCTGTCTTTTCGCCAGTATGCAAATCAGACCCATGAAACATGCAACTCCATTTCCCAAATCCAAGAAAAAGAAACTCAAAAAAGTGTATTTTCAGGGAAAGAAATTGACCTTTCACAAATGTCCCCTCAAGAAATAAAAGCTTTCGTTGAGTACTCTAAATCCCCCCGTCGACTAGTTGATTTCCTTCAAGATCAGATCCCAAATCCAAAGCAATCTGAAAATCTTTCATCGGTCCCTGAATTACTTCAAACCATTCCTCTACCCAGATGGGTGATCTACCAATCAGAAAGTCAGATCCTAGATGATTATATTCCAAATTGCCTCAGAAAAGACTTTAATGTCTTCTTTTCACACTTTAAAGACCCAGTTTTCATAAAATACTCCAGTATTTTCCCTCTTCCCTACCCGCCTACCAGGTCCTTGCTACAGACAGATCCCCCTGATGGCTTACATTCAGGTTCTGGCTTAGTCGACCCCAAAGTGTTAGCCAGTACAGTTTCTCAATTTTTAACCCCTGAACATCCGCTTATTGATAACGAGACCTTTTCTTTAGAACTGTTGCAACTGGCGTGTATTTTGTATTCCTTCGGAAACTTTAATGTATCCTTGCATGCCCTCGATACAGGGTCTTTTAGGAAAGAGTTCCAAGTGCAAACACTGCTTGCACCAAACGCTCCGGTCTCATCTTTTCCCTCACGGGCAGCCACTGAAAACACTGACGAGGATCTTGATGAACGCCTGGACTTTTTGATCCAACAGGGAAAGTGTCAAGTTATTCTCGGCTCGCCTTACTTGAACCAAATTTCAAGCGTCCCTAAGAAGTACAAATCAGGCCAGGTCATTCACACAACGAAATCAGACCCAATCCTAGCCTACATTGCTGGTCTGTCCGATGAGTGTAAAACTCAATTGTCAACCAAAAGTCAAGAGATTTCGGACAATCAAAAGTTCCTTATGCAATTGCTAGATGATCCGGCTGCACCAATCTCTGTAGCCGAGCAATCTCCGCCAGTAGTAGTAGCTAGCAGTCAGGTTCCCAGCTTAGGACAGTTACTGGACCCCGCTCTCGCCAAACTGCAAGTTTACGACCTCAGCAAACCTCAAGTTTTACAATTTGAGAGCTCCATCCCTCCCACTCCTACTGAAATTAACATCTTCTCACGCCGCTTGGCTATAATAAATTACCCCAGAAAAGTCAAAAACCGTCGTCGCCGTTTCAAAAGGGTTAAATTTGGATTTAAAACCATTATCCATCTAACCAATTCAGAACAAGACGTTCAAGACAGACTCAGTTTTGTCGACTTCGTCAGGTTCAGAAACAACTACTTTATGTCTCCCACAGATGGTCAGGTTCATGAAAAGAGGTATCATGTAGCCTCAATAGGGACCTATTCAAGGAGGCTTGTAGGAAATGTTTCTGTGCCAAACAAAGATCAACACGACGTCCAGTTTCTCACAATTTCTTCCCCCAACGTTGCCCAGTTAGCCAAAAACAAACTAAATCAGGGCTGGGCTAAAAGCCAGCAGTTCTTAGCCAATGCCAATACAATACACTTCTGTATTGATCAAATCTCCTCAGGCTCCCTATCCAATATGATCAGTAACGATGATCTTTATTATGATTCAATGAAGAAACTTGCTTCGGATCCTTGTTATTTGGATCAAGCACACGTATCCAACAAAACTAATCAAAACAATGTCGATCTCGTAAAATATTGTTCTAATGTAACCTTGAACCAATGTAAGCAAGCTCAACTTTTCAAACAAACACAGATCTTTGGCAACATTCAAATCCCAAAACAAGGATCTCAACTGTTTTCTGGCTTTGTAAACAACATAGTCACAATGATGAGACGCCTAGATCACAACCAACCGCTTAAAGCCGCTCACCACTTAAAAAGGAATGTCCTAGATGTCATTCTCTCACTAGATCCAAATTTAGACCTAAATTCACCCGATTTTGATTATAAAGAAATTTCTCTGAAACAAATGAGGGAAAAGTACGATGATTGGATCACATTTCTCGACAAGATTGCTAACCATTACAAACTCGCCGCAATCTGGCTTTTCACTCAAGTCAACCTGAACTCCCGCTACAAACAAGACATCACCATCTCGGAAGTCGTTTTTTCAAATTTGGAATTTATCACTTCAAATCAGAATTTCATTATCGTTCCAGTAAACTCCACATCATTTGAATTCTACACTATCCGTGCTAACGTTGACTTTTGTAGAGAAGTCCTCACAAAGGCTCTTCGAAACAATTGGAGCAGAAAGCTTTCATTTTCAGAACTGTTGTTGAAGATGCAGGATCAGAACGAATTCGATCAAAATAAAGAATCACAAGAGTCTTCTAAACCAAGGTTTTCCAAGGTCTTGTATCATCATGTCAACAAACAGTTCTATCATAAGAATTCCATCCACAGAATCATTCAAGCATCAAAAGATAGCAATAAACTTGCCCGCCCGATTCTATCTCGAGCAGTTCAATCCCAAAACGATGTTTTGAAAAACCTGGGATCTTCGGAGCTCTTTTCCAATTATGATTTGACAAGTGGTTATGATGCTCTGCCTGCTGACCCCATTAGTTCTCTAACCAACACCGCGAGTTACCGCAACAAGGAGTACGCTTTTCTCTGTGCGAGTCAAGGCGGTTCTAATTCAGTTCTGTTCATGCAACGAGCAGTTTGCAGTTTGATGTACAGAATAAAAGATGAAATGTTGCTGCAAAATTGTTTCCGCCCAAACTCTATTGCAGATCTAGAACCATCGTTACAATCCAAGTTCCGGGAAGAGGAACAAAAGGGTTTTGACCCAAATAACATCTCCATAACGGATTCTTGGATCTGCCGTCCTAATCTAGATTGCCCAGGGCCCCGCTTGTTGAAATCAGCCCAAAGGGTACTTTTGTCCGGCCCTAGACAAATATCTAATCATCATATTCTACCTTTGGATTCTAATCAAAGACAGACGTTAAAAACCCAAAACAAGGAAGATCGGTTTATCTCTAGCTCAGCTTTGGTCGACGATCTTGTAACAAGCTCTAAAGCAATAAATTCTGAAGAATACCGTGCTCTTTCTGAAATTGAAAAACTCAGAATTCACTTCAAAATCCACATTTTCATCCTACTGTCTATTTTTTCGTCTATCGACGCATTGTCAGAAGATCCCGGTGACAAGCAGCCATTCAAGTCCTCACTAAAGCTTCGCCTAGAGAAGTCTGTTTTTGCAGCCACTTCCATTCGTTATCTCAACATAGTGTATGTACGTGGGTATAAGGCTATCGACTTACAAAACTTCAAGAAAAGTGTGGCCTACATCTCCCAGTTGCCAGCTAGCGGAGACGAGTTACGGTCGGCGATTGGTTTCTTTGCGTTCTTAATAAGTTTTGTCCCCAACTTAAGATTCCATTTAAAAAGCCTATCATCATTAGCCGATAATCACCCTGCCAAAAAATCCATAACGTGGCAAAATTTCCCCGATTTAGAATCTATATATCTCAATTTATGTCAAGTTGTCCAAAACAACACTGCTCTACACACACTGCCGGACGACTTGGGTCAAATTCACCGATTCATTCTCAATGCAGATGCGTGCAATGCTTCTCTGAGCTATTTAGCAGGATTCATCTTGTCCGCGGATGTCAAGGGTAGCCAGTCGGTCCAAAATATTCGCCCTTTTAAATTCTACAGTGCTAAATTGCCGGACTATACTCTAAACCTCGTCATTTTAATCAAAGAGATCTTTGCAGCACTCTTTGCCATTCTGGATAATTTGCCACAAATAAGGCTCTTACCGCCCTCTGTCCAAAGGTGTCTTATTATAGATTCAAAGCCTCTTCACAATATACTTTCAAAATTCCAAAAAAATGGTTATTTGGACACTTTCTTTACCTCCCATCCCTCAGTTCCGCTATACCTCAGTCGCCTCCATCAGCTGGTAACTGAGAACGAAATCCAAATCTTCGTCATGCCAACCAAGCATTCTCCGCCAGCAGATTTTATTACCAGACCTACCCAGGTCAATGCAGTTTACCACCTCGCAAACAAAAACTCAGAAAAGGACACAAATGAAATATCGTGCTCAACCAATGTGACCACGAAAAAAATTAAGTGCCAAATTTGTCCTGGATGCCAACTATGCTGTGTTCGAAAAAACCCTCATTCTGGGTGTCCCTTTTCCATATCAGCCGCCCCTAGTCATCAACCTAATCTGTTGTCGACCAACAAGTTTGAAGAGAAATCTGTTATTGTTGATGGGAAAACATTGCAGTTCAGAGATAATCAAATATCAGTCGACTGGGATCAGTTGGAACAAGTCAGTTTCCAAACTATCCTAGCAGACTCTTGTTACAAAACTTATTTACAAAATTTCTCAGAACAAGACCTGTTGCAGCTCAGCTCAACTGATCTAGATTTTAACAACATGCTTGGTGAATCCGATAACAACCTGCAACAATTGAAACTGGCGCAGAAGTCAGTCTCACAGTTGCTTAGTCAATGTAATGATGATGATAATAATATTAATGACCATGATAACGAGGTTGTCAGTGGTCATGTTAACAATGATCATGGTCATGATGATTATGTTCGTTTGGGTGACCGTCAGTGTGATGACCACCATCATGATGATGCTACAAGCAAACCAAGTGATATAGCTGTATCTAGTGTAAACAATGTAGCTAGTGCTAGTGTAAACAATGTATCTATTGTAAACAAAGTAGTCCATTGTTCCCAGCTTAGTAATCATCAATGTTTCCAATCTAATTTCACTACTATTACAAGCAGAAGGCCTCATTCCTTTAGCTTTCCATCGAACTCTACTGTGATTGTGTTTGTAACTCAAAAGAAAAGGTGGCATCTGTCGATATCACATTTTGTCTCTTCGCTAAGCCAAACTGCTGCCGCCAATCTAACCATGAATCCAAATCAAATCCAGGAGCTCATTTTGGAGAAGGTAAAATACTTAATTCTTTGTGTCGCTACAGATATTCAAGAACCAAATTCATTGCAAATGAGTTCACTTTTACCTAATCTTCGTAGATGCGCCAAAATGACGGATAGTCGCAGCCTTTACTATGATGGAAATTCTATGATGTTAAATTATCAATGTCAACCACAAAATGTGATCCAGGCAATCCAGCTAATAGCCCGTTTTCATCCTGCCCATCATTGTGTGGTGTTTAATTCCCACGAAAAAGTCACAAAATTCCTCTCTGAACAAAGGCCGCTTTGGCTTCAGTTTCCCCTCCTATACAATGCAACACGTCAGCAAGTTCTATCCGTTCAGTTAGATGACTCCGCACAGTATGCTTCCCTTTGCAAAAGCGTCAGAGACCAAATAGTCCAACAAATCTCTGAAGTGCTTCCTCCTTTAGTCGGTGGACACAGAAAATGTGCCCTTATAAATTTCTCAGGAAAACTGAGTGACTTAACAAGTTCTCCCGCTCCGTTAGATTTGACGAATATTTCTGCTGTTCTCGTCAAAGATAACAAAACAATAAAATGTTTTGAAATGAAAAAAAGGAGCCGCAGTAAAAAAATGGAGCCAACTCCTCAGTTTGTGACTGACATCAATCTTATTCAACTTGTAGACCTAACAATCACACAAGAGATTCAAATCAAAACGGGACAAAACTTTCCTACTTTCATGATCCAATTGAAAACCCCCTTAAAACACGATTTTTACGCAGGCCTAATATCTCTCCAAAAGGGGCATTGTTCGCCAATATTTGATGGTAGAAGCATTTCTCTGTCCCAACTGAAACAATTATGTGAATATTACCCTGAAGTTGAAGAAATTTTTTTGTATTCCCATGCTTTTAGGTCTAAAAATCCTGAGTTTGGTAATGTTAATATCAATGATGGTGGCAATGTCAAAGAACACCATACCGTTACCGTCAATGCAGTCCAACTACTTTCAGAAACTACAGGGGACATTTTGTGCCAATTTCTTGGCGAATTCAGCCTTCTGTATTTGTCTCAAGCAAACAATCAACTAATCCAAACCATCCTCAATCAAATACGAGATCAACCGGAAAAGCAAATAGTAATAAAAAACAACCTTTTCCAAGTCTTTGACGATATTTTGTATGGCAAACCGCAAGACAAAGAAGGTTCTTCAGATTACTTTAAGCCGGTTCTCCCGGACGATAGGGTATTGCCTCTAATCTTAAAGCTCCACTCTCAGAATTGCACCCCGCCCCGTCGAATAATCAAACAAATAAAGCAAACTTTCTGTCACGTTTATGGCGTCACGTCAAATATTTCTCTGGAAAAAATCACAGCGGCGCTCCTTCCTTGTTACAAATGTCTTGCCATGAAGCCGGCTCACATGACCACTTCATTGAGTATGCAGTATAAAAGTATTGGATTACAAGCGCAGCGGAAAAAAATCTGTTCAATTGTGGCAATTGACGTGTTCTACTTGGCGGACGCCAACAGTAAAGTGTTTGCCAACAATTTTATTAGTTTTATAATCTGCCTCTCTTGTAAGTTCCTTCATCTAAAACCAATCAACAGGATATCCTCCTATGTTTTAGCTGAACACCTTCTAGAGTTCGTTAGAATAACAGGGAAAACGCCCTCAATTCTTGTGTCCGACGCAGCTACAACAAATCTTTTTGGCCAAATGCAACTTCTCTTAAAAGACTTTCAACTAATGCACGTAACAGCCAACCACAACATGCTGAAAAAATCTGAACCTAACGATCACGACAATAACAGTAATTATGATGATAGCCACAAGAACACGCTAGCTCTAAATCCCTCCCCTTCCCAGCCATCTACTTATTTGTCAACTCCAATTCACTTATTGAGTCCTGATCAAAAAAGCTTTCTTCTGCAAGACTTAAGTGCTTCTGATCCCCCGCTATATCCTCCAGTATTAAGACATTGTCCTGTGTCTTACAAAGCAACTCACCTATATAAACAAACTTCTCTCGGGTCGTTGGATAATGCTTGTAAAAGGCTTCAGATTTTTCTGAAAAAATCCGTAACCTGTCTCCCAAACCACAGAGATTTTAAAGACCAGATTGAATTTTTGGTTGCCAGTTTCGAATATCAAAACAATTTTTGCCTTGAAGCTCAAGCAACAAAGATAATACCAGCTTCTCTCCACCTAGGCGCAATAACCACCTCAAACATTTTAAATCTAATGCAAAACATTCAAGAACTAAAAGAACCCAAAAGTCAACAGTTCCTAAAAATTCAAGAATTATTAAATCATTCTAGAAAGATTCTAGAAGCTGAAGAGAACACTATTCAAAAGGTGGCTCATCAACAAGCCACACAACTAAGAGAACACGGAAAATTAAAACGACCAGGAGATATTATTGATCAAATAAAACCCTTAGATGTTCTTTTCGTAAAATCTGAATTACAAGATCAACCAAAGATGACCCTTTTCGTAAACTTTCATGGCCCTTGTCTAGTTTTGGGTGTTCAACCTAAAAGCGAACACTTAATTTTATTTTCCCTTTTATCTCGTATAGGTGTTTCTTATAAGTTATAGACTGTAACTGTACCTCTATCAAATACAGGAAATTGAAACAGTAGAGTATTAAGAAGAAGGATGTTTTGTGACACTTGAAGTGG
>Ga0163179_10001437_pt1 | contig 16861 bp, 7 predicted proteins | sample AtlANTMetagenome_FD_109643 | JGI IMG/M metagenome (GOLD analysis project Ga0163179, IMG submission 109643) | Marine eukaryotic phytoplankton communities from the Atlantic Ocean - Atlantic ANT 2 Metagenome | ecosystem: Environmental > Aquatic > Marine > Oceanic | place: North Atlantic Ocean... | reverse complement strand
GGATTTACTGGTGAAATGATTCTTACTGTAGGACAGCATAGTTTGAAGACAGGAGATAGAATTAGACTTGCAAATGAATCTTTAATATTCACATGTTCTAGTGATAACTATGGTTCTAAGAATCCATATCCAAGAAGAACTGATCCAATTTATGGTGGTGTAGGTATTGCTTCTACAACTCCAACAACAATCAGAATGAATGTTGGTATGGCTCCTATTGGTAAGAGATATGCACATCAATTCGTTGGAGTTGGATCTTTTAGTGAATTCCAGTTAACTGTTGATGAGACTTATGCATCTAAGTTCTCTGGTTGGAACGTTGGTGACTTCTTAGTTCTTGACGACATTACTCCATTCTTCAATGGTGACAGAAGACTATTCCCACTAGCAATTAATGGTGACAGAGTATCATTCTTTGCAAGAGCAAGTGCAGGAATTACATTACAAGCAAACTTAATTGTAATTATTAATGATGTTCTACAAACACCTGGTGAAGGTTATACCTTTACTGGAGGTAGTACTCTTAGATTCTCAGAAGCACCTAAAGGTGGTCTTGCAGGATTTACTACTACAGGAGATACCTGTAAATTAATGATGTACACAGGTACTCAAAGTATTGATGTTAAGACTGTTGATGTACTTCCAACTGTTAAAGTTGGTGATGATGTTCGACTTTATAGTGATACTGATATTACATTCAACCAAGATGATCGTCTTGTTATGGATGTTAAGTCTGCAGACACTATTATTACAAATAACTATGCGGGTCAAGGTGTTGCTTCAAATGAATTACTTGCAAGACCGATTAATTGGGCGAAACAAAGTGTAGATAAGATTATTGATAATCAATTTATACCTAAGGATAGAGTTTATTATGAACCAAATATACATCCATTCTCAAATATTCTTGAAGATGTTGGAGTAAATTCAACATCAGCATTTGTATATTCTGTAAGATCATTATTTGATGATCCTAAAGAAGCAATGTTGGTTTCAGATAGTGAAAAAGTTGAATTATTATATCAAGATGAAGTAGAGACTTGTAGAGCAACTACTACAATTGGTACTGGTGGTACTATCTCTGCAATCAATATTACTAACGGTGGTATAGGTTACACTGGTTCACCAACTGTTACAGTTCAACCACCATTTAATCCAGTATTAAGTGTAGATACTGCAACTGCAACTGCCAATGTTACAAGTGGTGTAGTTACATCTATAGTTGTTGGAAGTGGTGGAACTGGTTACGTATATGGTCCTTTAACATCACTATCAATAATCCAACAGGGTCTTGGATTCCCATTCTTAGATAATGGAACCAATACATTTGTTCAGGCAAAATTAAAGACTAAGACTGGAATGGGTAGGGGTGCTACTGCTAATATTGAAATTAATGTTGCCAATTATCAGATTGGTGCAGTATCTGTAGTAGATGGTGGAACAGGTTATCAAGTTAATGATGAATTATTTGTTGAGACCTATGATAATGTTGGATTAGGAACAACTAATAGAAGATGGGCATTGACTCAAAATATGGAGTTCAAGGTTGGATCTATTATTGGACCTGAAGTTATGATCTCTCCACCTTCAAGGGTGATTGAGCAATGTCCTAAAGCAACTTATGAAGGTGATTATGGAATAATTGTTGGTGTTGGCACAACTAGTATTGCTGGTGTTGCATCAACTGGTATAACATTTGATTTTTATATTCCACAAAATTCTAAATTAAAAACTGGATTCTCTTTAGTTCAAAGTGGTATTCAAACTGGATATCTGTTTAACGTTGTAGGATCTGGTGTAAATGGCACTGTCACTACTTTAAGAGGAGATAATTCTGTTCTTGGAATAGGAACTACCTGTATGGATGCCACATATGAGTGTGTCCATTATTCTCATAATACTAGATTTATTCCTTCAGAAGTGAGTGGTAATTCTGTAGGTATTGCAACAACAGTTACGACAGTCGTTGCTAAGATCTCTAGTTTTGATAATGTAGTTGGTTATGGAACAACTTCCTCATATGGTGACTATACATGGGGCAAAGTTAACTTCACAGTTAGACTCCAAAAACAAGCATTTACTGCTAGTCATGGAACAAGTCAAGCAGGAATTGTAACCAATCCTGTAATACGACGAACTAACCCTCTCAGATATAGCGGTTACATTACATAATAAATAAAACATAGCAAAACCTTATACTCGAAAATGGCTGCGATTATAACTGATCAGTTGAGAATCAAGAATGCAAGGTCTTTTATAGACAAAATTCGTTCATCAACAGATTCTTTTTATACCTTCATTGGTCTTCCAAACGCCACTGAAAATAAATCCGACTGGGATACAAGTCCTCCTGCTCCCAGAGATTGTTTTGATGACGAAAATTTTTATTGGGATACAATGATCGCAATGAAAAAGATATCAGCAGATGATATTAGACCTGTTGTTCGTAAACTCTCGTGGGCATCGGCAACGATCTACGATATGTATAGGCATGATATTAATAGAAATAATCTATCAGACTCATCAAATAAAACTAGTTTATATTCATCTAACTTCTATATTGTAAACAGCGAATTTCGAGTATACGTTTGTTTAAATAATGGAATTGATCCAGAAAACCCAAATGGTAAACCATCTTTGGATGAACCAAAGTTTACTGATTTAGAACCTCGTGTTGCTGGTACTTCTGGTGATGGATATGTTTGGAAGTATCTTTATACTATTAGTCCTAGTGACATTATTAAATTTGACTCTCTAAACTTTGTTCCTCTTCCTGTAGATTGGGATACAAATAATGATTTTACAACTATTAGGAATAATGCTAAAACTAGTGGTCAAATTAAGGTTGCCACTATTACCAACAGAGGATTCTTAGTAGGTCCACCTAATACAACATATACTAGAGTTCCTATTAGGGGTGATGGTACAGGTGCAGAGTGTACAATTTCTATTAACAATGATTCTAAAGTAGAATCAATTACAATCTCAAATGGTGGTAGTGGATATACTTATGGATCTGTTGATTTAGTTGGAGGTAATGTTCCAACAGGTAGTACAACTCCTATATTTGATATTATAATGCCACCTCAAGGTGGTCATGGATATGACATTTATAAAGAATTGGGTGCATCAAACGTTCTAATATTCTCAAGAATTGAGAATGATGATTCAAACCCTGACTTTGTTACAGGAACAAAAGTTGCTAGGATTGGTATTGTTGAGAATCCAAAATCATATGAATCTACTTCTGTAATTACAGATGATAGAGCAAGTGCTCTTCAAGGATTGGTATTAAAGGGTTTATCACCTAATGATGATGACTACAAAACAACTACATTTACAAATAATAGTTTTATAACACAACAAGTTGGAACTGGACAAACTGCTGTTGGAAGGGTTGTATCTTATGATAAAACTACTGGTGTTCTTAGATATTGGCAGGATAGATCTTTAGTTGGATTTAATACTGATGGTACTCAACAGGCATCACCAACTTATGGTTTTGAATTAAATAAATTTAATGGTACACCTACTACTGGTGGTAATTTGAAAATTGTAGGTGGTACAAAAGACTTATACATAGATTCAGGGTTTGGATCTGCTAGTAATCCAGGTATAAGTACAGTGATAAATAATAAAACATATTATTTGGGACAAACCTTTATTAAGGGTGTTGCAAATCCTGAAGTAGAAAAATACACTGGCACGGTGCTCTACGTTGATAACAGACCTTCAATCACAAGATCTGCTAACCAGCGAGAAGATATTAAGGTTATTTTGCAATTCTAAGGTAATACACGACAATTATGGCACAAGAAATTAATCTCAATGTATCGCCTTATTTTGACGATTTTGATGCTACGAAAGACTTTCATAAAGTACTATTCAAGCCAGGATTACCAATTCAGGCAAGAGAGTTAACAACTTTACAGTCTATTCTTCAGAATCAAATAGAACAAGTTGGAACTCACTTGTTTAAGGAAGGTTCTTGTGTAATTCCTGGACAGATTAATTATAATAATACACTTTTTACTGTTGAAGTTGAAAAAACATTTCTTGGTATAGATCTTACAAAATATTGGGGATTTTTAACTAACCAAATAGTAAGAGGATCAAATTCTGGTGTAAAGGCTAAGATTATTAGCACTATGGATGGAGCATCCGACAGAGGATTCTTTACAATGATAGTGTCCTATCTTGGTCAGGGTGTTAATGATAAAGAGCAATTTGATGATGATGAATCACTACTACTTGATGAAAACGTAGTAGCAGAAGATACTAATATAACATTACAAGCAGGACAAGGATGTGCTAAAACTGCTCCTTCAGATGCGTCATCAGTTGGATCTGCAGTATTCCTATCTGATGGTGTATATTTTATAAGAGGTCAATTTATAAGAGTTGAAGCTCAAACATTAATCTTAGATGCACGTAGTGATACTCCAACAGCAAGAGTTGGACTAGAGATTGAAGAGACTGTTATTACTTCAAGTGAAGATACTACTCTTACTGATAATGCTAAAGGATTTAATAACTTTGCTGCTCCTGGTGCTGATAGACTAAAGGTAACTGCAAAATTAGTTCAAAAATCACTAGACTCTGAAAAAAATGAGAATTTTGTTGAGTTATTGATTGTTCGTGGTGGATCTATATCTCATATTGATGATAAAATTAAGTATAATGAACTTGGTGACGAGTTAGCAAGAAGAACATATAGTCATGCTGGTGATTTTTATGTTAAACCATTTCAAATTTCAGCAAAAGAATCATTAAATGATAAGCAAGGTAATAATGGTATATTCAATTCAAATCAACTAACATATAGTAATAATAAACCAAGTTATGCCTTGGGTACTTATAAGATCTCTCCAGGTAAAGCATTTATCAAGGGATTTGAAGTTCCTGTAAGAAATGTTGTATACCTTGATTTTCAAAAGACAAGAACCAAGAAAACTTTAAAAGATCAAGCAGTAAACTATTACACTGGTCCAACTTTAACTGTTAATAGGGCATATGGTGCTCCAAAGATTGGATTTACTACAACATCTTATATTAGTCTTAGAGATGAAAGAATTGGTGTTAGTGGACATGTAGCAGGTGGTAAAGAGATTGGACTTGCAAGAGTTTATGATCATGCTCTAGAGTCTGGATCATATTCTGCAGCATTACCTCAAACTAATGAGTGGGATATTACACTTTATGATATTCAACCATATACTGAGATTACATTAAACCAAGCAGCAAGTTTAACATTGCCAACTTATATTAAAGGTAAGGCAAGTGGTGCTACTGCTCATTTAAGATATGCAACTAGTACTGGTATTGTTACTGCATATAACTCAGTTGGTTCCTTTACACCAGGTGAGAAATTAATCTTTAATGGTAATGATGATAATAGAATTGCTATCGCAGTAACTGCGTATTCAGTATCTGATGTAAAATCTATTAATAGTTCTGTTGGTGTTGGTACATTTAATGCTGATGTTAAACATAAGGAAAAACTTAATTTTGGATCATGTCAAATTGCTCCTAAAATTGGTACAGCACCTGGTTTATCAACCGTTACAAGTACAGGTATTTCATTCTTCCAGAAAATAAAAGTTGGTGATCTCGTATCTTATACAAACCCAGCAGTTAATACTGGTGCATCCCCAGTTAGATCTTTTGCTCTTGTTGATTCTATTGTTGACGGTGATTCAATTAGAATTGCTGGTATCAATACTGTAGCAGGTATTTGTGATGGTGGATTACCTACAGCACAAACAAATGTAAGTGATTTTAAATTACTTGGATCTAAATTTCAGTCTTCTACAGACAACACCTTATATACACCTCTCCCTAAGAAGTGGATCTCAGATGTTGATGTAACAGAGTCTTCTATTACAATTAGAAAAGAATATGAGGTAACAATTACTGCTAATGCTACTAATACAGTTCAAGCAGCACAAAATGAGACATTCTTACCTTATGATGAAGAAAGATATGTTTTAGTTAATGATGCTGGTGTTACTGAAGAATTAACTGCAGATAAACTTCGATTTACTAATGGTGGTAGAGAATTAAGAGTATTTGGATTATCTGCTACTGCTGGATCTGCAAGATTAATTGCTACACTACAAAAAATTAATATTAAAAACAAAATTAAGAATAAGGTTAGAACTAATTCTATTGTTGTTAATAAATCAAAATTAGTAACTTCTGGTGTTGGTACAACATCCTTAAATGATGGTTTAAGTTATGGTTCTTATGGTTATGGATTAAGAGTTCAGGATAAAGAAATTTGTCTTGGTGAACCTGATGTAACCAAGGTTTATGGTGTATTTGAATCTGGTGCTATTGCTGATCCATTACTACCAACAGTTACTTTATTCAATATGAATGGTCCTACTGGACGTGTTGATGATCTAGTTGCGGGTGAAGAATTTGTTGGTAAAACAACTGGTGCTATAGGTATATACATTGAACGAATTAATAGTACGACTGCAGCATTTGTATATCTTAGTGATTTAAGATTAGAATTGAATGAGCAGATTGAATTTAATGAAAGTGGAATTTCAGGAACTATTAACGATTTTGATCCAGGTGATACTGATATTAAAGAAAGATTTGTCTTAGATGGTGGACAAAGAGATACTATTTGTGATTATTCTAGATTGGTAAGAAAACCAAACAGTAAAGATCCTCGTAAAAAACTAAGAGTTATTTTTGAATCTGCAGAGTTTGCCTCTACAGATGATGGTGATATTACTACAGTTTCTTCTTATGATCAGATTGACTACTGTGTATTACCTAGCATTAGACAAGGAACAAAACTAACTGATGTTATTGATATTAGACCTAGAGTAACTAATTTTGATTTAAATTCAACAGGATTATCTCCGTTTGAGTTTAATGCAAGAGTATTCTCTAATGCTACTAACTCTGCTAAAAATGTTTTAGCATCAGATGAGTCTATAAGAATTCAGTATTCCTATTATCAAGGAAGAATTGATAGATTATATTTAACTAAAGGTGGAGATTTCCAATTAGTTCAGGGTATTCCTGCTGATGATCCATTACCTCCAATACCTATTGAGGATGCTTTAGAAGTTGCAAATATTACCCTCCCACCATATATCTGTAATGCTGAGAATGTAGAAGTCCGTCTTAAATCTCACAAGAGATATAGGATGCAAGATATTGCATTATTGGAAGATAGAATCCAGAACTTAGAGTACTATACTGCACTCTCTCTTCTAGAATCTAATACAGAAAGTCTGTTTATTCCTGATAATGCTGGTTTAACAAGATTTAAATCTGGTATTTACGTTGATAATTTTACAGGAACATCAACACAGTTAAAACCTGGTAAGGTAACTAATAGTGTTGACCCAACAAACCTAGAACTAAGACCAACACACTATACAACTGAAGTTGATATGTTGATTGGATCTAAGTCTTTAATAGGAATTGGAACCACAGCGAGTGCAACTGCAGACCCAAGATTTGTTACTGATTTGGTTGGATCTGGTATTAAAAGGACAGGTCAGTTATTGACACTAGACTATGATCCTCAACCAGCGATCAAGCAAGTTTATGCAACTAGAGTTGAGAATGTTACACCATACCTAGTAACAACTTACACAGGTAATATTGTACTGTTCCCATCATCTGATATTTGGGTTGACCAAGTTAGATTAGCACCACAACAGATTCAAGTTGATAATTACACTCAGACACGTAGACAATTAGAATTTGATGGTTATGACCCACAAACAGGTTTAGGACCTGTTAGATGGGGTGCTTGGAATACTACATGGACAGGATCTAGTGCTACTACTTCAAGTAATACAGTACAAACAGGTTCTTCTTCTAGTAATAACGGAAGTGCGATTGTAACTACAAATAATTTTGAAACTACAACTACTACAACTACTACTAGAACAGGTACTTCTAATAGGTCTGGTGAAAGACTTAGAATTAGTGAAGTAACAGATACGATAAATGAAGGCGATAGAGTAGTAAGTACCTCTGTCATTGCATTTATGAGGTCTAGGAATATTGAGTTTACTGGACGTAAGTTCAAACCACTAACAAGACTTTATGGATTCTTTGATGGACAAGATGTAAATTCATTTGTCATTCCTAAACTTTTAGAAATTAGGATGATAAGTGGTACATTCCAAGTTGGTGAATTAGTTACTGGAACAATGGCAACAGGAACTGTGACTGGTGTAAGTCAGTCTACTCCTGCAATAACATTCCGTGTTTCAACATCTAATCATAAGTTAGGACCAATTGCAGCACCAACAGACGTATTTACGACAAGTCCATATAATGAGCAATACACTATTCCTGCCACATATTCTAGTTCTTCAATTCTTCTTAATATAGACACTGTATCTTTAGCAGATAATACTCAGGGTCTTTATAGTGGTTTTGTAAGAACAGGAATGAGATTACGTGGTTCTAATGGTGAAGCAGAGATTACTGATATAAGATTATTCTCTGATCATGTAGGAACAGTATTAGGATCATTCTATATTCCTAATCCAAATGTTCCTTCTAATCCATCATTTGAAGTAGGAACTAAGTTATTCAGATTAACAAGTAGTTCAACCAATAGTAATATTGGTGGTATGACAGGAACCTTTGGTGAAGAGCAATACTTTGCTCAAGGTACACTGAATAATATGCAAGAGACTATCAGATCTACTAGAAGACCAAGATTTGATGTTCAAGCAGCATCAGAAGCGAGACCTGCAACAGACGTTACATCAACTCAACAAGTAACAACAAGTAGTCAAACAAATGTAGTCCCATTACCCCCTCCTCCTCCACCTCCTCCCCCACCCCCAAGTCCTCCCCCAAGGCCAGCTCCTAGTATTCCTAGACCACCTGATCCTATAATCATTACGGTTGCGCCTAATCCTCCAAGACCTGCGCCACCATTAATAATTACTCCACCTGTGCCTCCCCCAAGGCCACCAGATCCTCCTCGGAATCCACCACGTCCTGCAAGGGGTGGTAAAGATCCTTTGGCTCAGTCATTCTCAGTACAGAATGGCGGTGGTATGTTCGTAACATCTATTGAAGTATTCTTTAGAACAAAAGATCCACTGCTACCAGTAACGGTACAGTTGAGACCTATGATTGCTGGTGTTCCTTCAGAAGAGGTATACCCATTTGGTGAGGTAATCGTTGAACCTAAAGATATTATTGAATCTGTAGATGGTGGAACACCAACTACCATAACATTCCCATCACCAGTGTACTTACAATCTGGCACTGATCATTCAGTAGTTCTACTGTCTCAGTCCAATGAGTATACATGTTGGATTTCAAGAATGGGTGAGATTGACATTAGTACTCTAATGCAACCAGAATCAAGACAAGTGATTGTGTCTGCACAACCAATGCTTGGTTCTCTATTCAAATCACAAAATGGTTCTACATGGAACCCAAGTCAGTATGAAGATCTTAAATTTACACTCTATGGTGCTAAATTTAAAGAGGAAACTGGAACTGTATCATTCTTCAACCCAGAATTAGCAAAAGGTAATAACCAAATTGCTAAATTGGTTAAAGATTCTTTAGAATTCAATTCTAAGAAATTGATCGTATCTACTAATGATATTATCAATACATCTGGATTGGTTCTAGGTAATACAGTTATCCAAAAGAACGGTAATGCACGAGCAGATTATGTTGGTGCTGGCGGTTCTGCAACAGGTGATCTAAGCATAGTTAATGCTGGTATTGGTTACACACCATCTGATGGTAACCAGTTTACATTCTCTAACGTTGCTTTGGCATCATTTAGTGGAATTGGTAAGAACGCAACTGCTGATATTACTATCGGTGCTGTTAGTGGTACAAATGGTGTTGCAATTGCTGCAACCATTAACGCTGGTGGTTCTGGATATCAAGTTGGTGACGTTTTAACCATACCTACAATTGGTAATGATCAGTTGGGTAGAAATATGCAACTATCATTAGGTGCAGTTACTGGAATCAATGATTTGGTTTTAGATAACGTCCAAGGTGATTTTGAGATTAGTAGTGCAAAACCATTACAATTTATCAGTCCTTCTAGTGGAATTACTACTATGGTATCCGTTGGATTTGGTTCTGATGTTGTAATTAGCGATTTTGCTCTAAATTCACTAGAAGAAGATGGAATGCATATTAAAGTGAATCATAAGAACCACGGTATGCATGAAAGGATTAATAAGGTAATCATCAGTGATGTCATATCAGACATCAAGGCAACTACCTTATCTGCAGAGTATACTAATGCCAGTTCTGCTGCTATTGGTATTGCTAATACTGAAGGATTTGAATCCTTTGAAAATATTGGCGTTGCTGCTACTAACCCTGGTTACATCAAGGTTAATGATGAGATTATTTCTTATACTGGAATTGCTGCTGGATCATTGACTGGAATTACAAGATCTATCGATCAAACAATTCCGTTTACATATCCAAATAAGACACCAGTTGAGAAGTATGAAGTTAATGGAGTCTCCTTGAGACGTATTAACAAAACTCATACATTACAAGATGCAACACCTGTAAGACCCATAACTCTTGATTCTTATTATTTGAAACTTGATATGTCTTCTGCATCTGGTACTGATAGAAGTACTGGTGTTGGATTTGGTAAATTATTCATTAATGAGTCTAAATCTGCTGGTGGTGATGCAATACATGCAACACAAAATATACAATTTGAAGCAATTAAACCTATTGTTCAGACAATGGTATTACCAAATACCTCTATCAAAGGTGAACTTAAAGGTACTACTGCAACAAGTATTGATGGATCAGAATCCTCATTCGTTGAGACTGAAACAGTCCCAATTAATATGGAAGATGATACATTCCTTGAAGCACCAAGAATGATTGCATCTAAGGTTAATGAACTTGCCCAATTAGATTCTCGTCCTGGCAATAAGTCACTGGAGGTAACATTTACGTTATCAACTGCAGATAGTGATATCTCACCAGTTATTGACTTAGATAGAGTTGGTATGGTACTCATTAGTAATAGAGTTAACCAACCAATTACAGATTATGCTGGAGATTCTAGAGCGTCAACTCTAGTAGATGATCCAACAGCGTTTATCTATGCAAATAAACCAATTGCATTAGAAAATTCTGCTACATCTATTAAGGTTCTATTGGCAGCATACTTGAATACATTTAGTGACATTAGAGCATTCTACGCAATCTCTGATAGTCTTGAATCTGAACCAATTTATTATCCATTCCCTGGATACGGTAACTTTGATGTTAATGGTAATATCCTAGATATTGCTAAGAACAGTGGACTTCCTGATAAGAAGATCCCTAAGACCGACGTGTTAGCACATGGAAGTGATAACATTCCATTCAGTGATTATGAGTTCACTATAGATAACCTTCCTGAATTCAGGTACTTTAGTGTCAAGATTGTAGGAACATCTACAAATCAGGCATATCCACCTAGAATAAGGGATTTGAGGGCAATTGCACTAGCATAATATGGAACAACGTTTTCTAAAAGTTGAAGGACATAGTTATCTTTTACGAGATACTGAGTCCAACGCCATAATTAACGTTGATAGAAAAGGGCATGATAAATATCTTGCCCTACGGCGTTTAAAGCAAAAAGATGTTCGGAGAGTTGATGAACTTGAATCTAAGGTTCAAGATCTCAAATCTGATATAGGTGAAATTAAAGATATGATAAGCAAATTATTAGATAGGTAAAATGGCAAAACCAACCAGTCGCCAAACTTTAATAGATTATTGCAAGAGGCAACTAGGTGCTCCTGTATTGGAGATCAATGTAGCTGATGAACAGATTGATGATCTGGTAGATGATGCTATTCAATTATTCCATGAACGTCATTTTGATGGTACAACTCAAGCATTCTTAAAGTATCAAATTACTCAAGAGGATATTGATAGGGGTACTGTTGCGAATCCACATGAGGGAGGTAAAGTTGGTATTGCTACTACTTCCGTAAATGATAATATTCCTGGTCAAGGGAATGTGACATTTAATTGGTATGAGACTGGTAATTATATAAAAGTTCCACCCTCAGTTATGGGTGTATCAAAGATTTTTAAATTTGAAGGTGGTGGTGGACTTTCTGCTGGAATGTTCAGTATCAAGTATCAGTTATTCTTGAATGACATTTATTATTTGGGATCAACTGAATTATTAACATATTCAATGACCAAGAGTTATCTTGAAGATTTAGATTGGTTATTATCAACACAAAAACAAATAAGATACAATCAAAGAGAAGATAAGTTATATCTTGATATTGATTGGAGATCTATTGAAGTGGGTACTTATATAATTCTTGATTGTTATAGAGCATTAGATCCTGCGACTTCTGAACAGATATGGAATGATAGATTCTTAAAACCTTATTTGACTGCTGTAATTAAGCGTCAGTGGGGTGTTAATTTAAGTAAGTTCCAAGGAGTTAAATTACCTGGTGGTATTGAAATGAATGGGAGACAAATACAGGATGATGGACAAAGAGAGATGGATGCCCTTATCGAGAAGATGTCTTCTACATACGAGTTACCACCTTTAGATATGATAGGTTAAGATAATGGCACTTAACCCGTTTTTTCTACATGGTTCTAAGGGAGAACAAAGTCTTGTTCAGGACTTAGTGAATGAACAACTGAAGATGTTTGGTGTGGAAGTTTATTACATACCAAGAAATTTTGGTGCTGAAAAAACAGTTATGGAGGAAGTCTCCAGATCTAACTTTGCTAATGCTATTCCTTTAGAAGCATATGTTGAGACATTTGATGGATACTCTGGAGCAGGAACACTTCTATCTAAGTTTGGTGTTCAAGAGTTAGATGATATGACATTAATCATATCAAAAGAAAGATATGAGCAAGAAATTAGGAATAGAATAGAACCTTTAAAAGGTGTTAAATTAGCATCAAGACCAAAAGAAGGAGATTTAATATACTTCCCATTGGGAGATAGATTGTTTGAAATTAAATATGTTGAGCATGAAAAACCATTCTATCAACTACAGAAGAATTATGTTTATGAATTGAGATGTGAACTATTCATCTACAACGATGAAGAGGTTGATACTGGAATTGACTTTATTGATGATAATGTTGAAGAAGAAGGTTATATTCAGACAATGACCCTTGCTGGAATAGCATCACAAGCAACTGCTGTTACAACTCTAGTTAATGGTGGTGTCCGTAATATTATTGTATCTAAAAGAGGTTCTGGATATAATCAAGCACCTCAAGTTGCATTCTCTTCTGCTCCAAGTGGAGGAACAAATGCAGTTGGTGTTGCTTCAATGATTTCTGGACTTGTTGATTTCTGTGAACCAAATGCAGATTTATCAAGAGTTCAAGCAGTCAATTTAACAAATCCAGGCTCTGGATATACTACTGCACCTAGAGTTGGTTTCATGACTGATACAGGAAGTGGTGCATATGGAATAGTTAATATTGCTGATGGTGTTTGTGGTATTATTACTATCACTAATGGAGGTGGAGGTTATATTGGTATTCCAACTGTAGCGTTTGCACCCGATGGATATAGTGGTATTGGTAGTACAACTATACCAGCAGTAGTGAAGGCAGTTGTATCTGCTGCAGGTTCAGTTACAGCACTTATTTACGAATCTTGTGGTGGATATTATACTGATTCTCCAGAAATATTAATCGCACCACCAGTACAGACTGGAGGAACTGGTTCGTTTGATAGAGGAGAAGATATAGTTGGTACGGCAAGTAGTGCAACTGCTCAAGTTAAAACTTGGAATGCTGTTACACGGGAGTTAAGAGTTGGTCAAATTGTAGGAACCTTCCAAAAAGGAGAATACATAGTTGGTCAAGAGACTTCTACAAGGTTCTGTATAAGTGATCTAAATAGTGATGATCTTCCAGAAACTGGATTCCCTCAAAATGCAACTATAGAGTCTGAAGCAGATAATATTTTAGACTTTAGTGAAAGTAACCCATTTGGAAATGTATAATTATGTTTGATCATTTTTACCATCAAATTTTTAGAAAAACCGTAATCGGATTCGGTACACTCTTCAACAATATCACTATTCATAGGGATGGTGATACTTCTGCTGATCCGCAAGCGATTATTAAAGTTCCGTTGGCATATGGTCCAACACAAAAGTTTTTAGCAAGAATTGATCAGCAACCAGATCTGAATAAACCAGTATCTATGAGTTTGCCTAGAATGTCTTTTGAGTTTACAGGCATTGAATATGATACTAGTAGAAAAGTTGGTGCAACTCAAACATTTGTAACTTCAATAAAAACCGATAAAAAGGATGTTCGTAAGGTTTATATGCCTGTTCCTTACAATATGAATTTTGAGTTATCGGTAATGACTCTTTTAAATGATGACGCTTTACAAATCGTAGAGCAAATACTTCCATATTTTCAACCTAACTATACTATTACAGTCGATCTAGTAGATACTATTGGAGAGAAGAAAGATATACCAATTACCTTAGATCAAGTTGCATTTGAAGACAACTATGAAGGTGATTATACTGCAAGAAGAGTTTTATTATATACTTTAAGCTTTACTGCTAAGACATACTTGTTTGGTCCAGTTCCAAGCACACCAAAGGATCTTATCAAGAAGGTATCTGTTGGTATTACACCTGGAGAGCAAAGTGCGACATATGGTACTGGTCGTCAACTTACATATGCTACACCAGTTGCTACGAAGAATTACACTGGAGATGTTATTGCAAATCTCTCAGAAGATGTTCTCGCAACAACAACTATTATCCCTGTAGATGATTCAGCAGGATTAGCAGAACAAACATACATTGATATTAATAATGAGACAATGTATATTACTGGTATTACTGGTAATAAACTAACTGTAAAACGTGCTTCTTATAATACATCTGCCATTGAACATGTTCGTGGTAGTGATGTTAAAGGAATTACAAGTGCTGATAATGCACTTATAGAAGGTGGAGATGATTTTGGTTTTAGTGGATTCTAATGGATAAATTCAAAGATTTAAATGACACTTTTGATATAGACGAAGTTGTTGAGCCTGAAGTTTTAAAACCAGAACCAGTAAAAGATGTAGAAAAACCAGTACCAGTATCTAAAAATAAAGATAAAGATATTGAAAAGGATTATGAGTACACTCGTGGTAATCTTTACAGCATTATAGAGAAGGGTCAGGAAGCATTAGATAGTGCTTTAGAGATAGCAGTTGATCAAGGTCAAGCAAGAGCATTTGAGGTTGTTGGTCAACTTATTAAATCTGTTGCTGATACAACAGATAAGTTGGTAGATCTTCAGAAAAAGATTAAAGAAATTGAAGAAGATAATCCAAAAGGTCCAACTAATGTTACTAATGCTATGTTTTTTGGATCAACAGCAGAACTATCTAAACTTTTAAAAAAGAACAAAGCAGAAGAAAAAGATAAATAGAAAAAAACTGTCTTGATATATGACGAGTTTTGCCATTGATAAAAAATCTCATAAAGATGCCTCTAAGCAATCTAAGATTAGGAATATGACTAAATCATCTAATCCTAATGAAGTTGCTGTGGCAAAAAAGAAATTAAAATCTAAAATCGAACTTCCTCCTAATCCACAGATTGAAGGACTTAAGATTGTAGATTTAATTGTTACTGAGATTAATAACGATGTATTTGAAGACCATATGCATAAGTCATGTGGTAAGGGTAAATACTATTGTTATACCGATAAAAAGTGTAAAAAAGTTCCTTCTGGATACCATGTAGGTGGTAGAGGTCGTCTTGTTCAAGACGATGATGATCAGGATGAAAATGACACTAATGGTAACGGTGGTAATGGTGGCGATGGTGGTGGTGATGGTGGTGGAATGGGTGAGAATTTAATTCTTCGCACATGCACTGGTGAAAAATTTGCTGAGATTATTGATCTTATTAGACCTGAAGATGTTATGCCTAAAATGAAGGCAGCAGATCAATGGGTTAATGAAGAAGATTCCTATGATCAAGCAAAAAAGGAACTCAAAGCAACTAAAAAGGCAAGAGATCAAAGACATAAGTCTGTTCATGCAGATACAGATACCAAAGGTAATGTAGATGTTAATGAAAGTCTTGATGATAAAAGAAAAGCAAACCTTGCAAAACAAAAACAACGTACTGCTTCATTTACATCATCTAATCAAAAGACACACTCTTCCCGACAACAACAGTTTGCAAAAGCTGCTGCTTCACAAGCAAAAGCAAAAGCAAGAGCAAAAGAGAGAGCAAACATCTCTAAAGAGATAGATGCAAAAGTGTCTGCTGCTACTCAATCAGAAGAAGCAGTCTCTAAAAAACAACAAAGATTTTTTGGTATGGTTCGTGCAGCACAGAAGGGTGAAGGTGCTTCTTCCCCTGAAGTAGCAAAAGTTGCCAGTGAAATTGGTAAAAAAGATGCAAAAGATTTTGCATCAACAAAACACAAAGGCTTGCCTGAGAAGAAAAAACAACAGGAGGAAATCCAAATGACAGTTGATGAAGCAGTAAGGCTACCATCAGAATTCGGTCACATCGTTATGGTTGGTGTGCAATGGCGAGCTAAAATGTATAATATTAGGATGTTCTTCCCACAACAGAAGATGCCTTCCAGAGGTGATGTTCAAGATGAGATTGTAAAAGTATATCCTGGTGGTAAAGTTGTTTACTTCCAAAGAGATGAATTGGCAAGTAATATGGCACAATTTGATAATGATAAGAACCCTCTTATTAAGGTGACTAAAGAAGGAAAAAGATGGCAAGACGATGATGGTGATGGTAAGTGGTATGAAAAGAGTGATGTAGATGGTAAGATTAGTAAAAGAGAAAAGAAAGCAAAAAACCATAACTGT
>Ga0163179_10001435_pt1 | contig 16880 bp, 14 predicted proteins | sample AtlANTMetagenome_FD_109643 | JGI IMG/M metagenome (GOLD analysis project Ga0163179, IMG submission 109643) | Marine eukaryotic phytoplankton communities from the Atlantic Ocean - Atlantic ANT 2 Metagenome | ecosystem: Environmental > Aquatic > Marine > Oceanic | place: North Atlantic Ocean... | reverse complement strand
TCGCATTCTAAGGCGGACTCGACCACAGCCCCGGACCCGGTGTAGCGTCGCCCCTAGCCCTTAACTGGAGGCCGCTGTGTCCATCGACGAGAGCCGTACCTTTCTGCCCGTGCAGATCGCCATCTTGACCGTCTCGGATCGACGCAGCCTCGACGAGGACAGATCGGGAGCAGTCCTGGTGGAACGAGCCCAAGCGGCCGGACACACCATCGTTGACCGACAGCTCAGGCGAGACGAACCCGCCGAGATCGAGGCAGTAGTCCGTAGCTGGGTAGCTCGCGAGGATGTCGACGTGGTGATCGCCACCGGCGGCACCGGCGTCACCGGACGCGACACGACTCCAGAAGCCTTTGGCGCCATCTATGAGAAAGAGATCCCTGGCTTTGGCGAGCTCTTTCGTTGGCTCAGTTACCAAAAGATCGGCACCTCTACGATCCAGAGCCGCGCCAGCGCAGGGGTCGCGAGGGGAACCTATCTGTTCTCACTTCCCGGCTCACCAGGGGCCTGCAAGGACGCCTGGGACGGAATCCTGGTAACCCAACTGGACTCGCGCTTTCGGCCGTGCAACTTCGTCGAGTTGATGCCCCGGCTGCAGGAAGTCTAAGCCAAAGGGCACGAGTCCTACCGGGCGATCGCGCGACATCTGAACTATCCTTCTGCTCTTGTAAGGAAGGCGAGGTGCCCATGCGAGGCAGCAAACACAGATCCCATGCCGTTCAGCCTCTGCTGTCCATTGGCCTCGGGCTCGCGATAATGGCTGGCTGCTCCAGCGAGAACGAAATACGCAACTGCGTGACACCCATCGAGGTGGGCATCACCCAACCGGACGATGGCCGGGAATACCTTCAAGGAGACGCCCTGGACATCGCAGCCAATATCCGCAGCCTGTGCGGCTCCGGCTACCTCGAAGATGCCATTTATGTGATCACCTCCGACCTTGACGGTGAACTGGGCGGCCAACTCCTGATCGAAGATGGTGTCCTCACCTTTCACAGCGAGCAAGTGCTGGCGGTGGGAGCACACACCATGACTTTACGAGCCGATAGCGAAAACTCAGCTAGCGGCGAAGCGACGGTCGAGATTGTTGTTTTAGAGAACCTTCCGCCCAGCGTCGAGATCAGCGCTCCCGACGCAGGCAATAACGACTTCCTTGTCAGCGAAGGGGTGATCATTCAAGCGCAGGTCTCTGATCCTTCTGAAGATCTGGACTCGTTGAGACTGCATTGGACTCTGGGAGGCCTCACCATCGAAGAAGGTCCCGAGTACCCCGATGCCGAGGGCAATGTCGTCTGGACGCTCGTCGGTGGTGAAACCGGTTGCCATGAGCTGCGAGTCGTGGTCACCGACAGCCTCGACCAACAGGGCAGCGACAAGGCCGAGCTTGTCTTGTGGGCCGAGCAATCCGATCTCGACCCCTACCTTTGGTGGACAGATCAAGATGAAGATAACTACGGATCACCCCAAGGATCGGTGACCAGTTGTTCTGCCCCGCAAGGAGACTGGCTCAACCCAACGACACCGGACTGCGACGACACCGATGCCGATATTCATCCCGGCCATGCGGACTACTGCAATGACGGCGTGGACTCCGACTGCAGCGTGACAACGCCAGTCGGCTGCTTTCCTATGGGTAGCATCGCCGCAGAGCTTAGTGATGCCTCGATCACTGGGCCCTATGATCGAGTCGCCGGAGTGGGCGACATCAACGGCGACGGCTGGAATGACATCGCACTGGGTGGCAATGGCGAGCTCATGGAACTCGTGCAGGGGCCAGCTCTCGGCACACTCAGCGTCGAGCTGGCGCTCAGCACCGAATATGACTTTGGTGGTGATGGAGGCTTCCTTGGCATGGCGATAGAGGGCAGGCAAGACTTCAACGGCGACGGCATCGACGACATGCTGCTGGGAAACCCGGAGTGGGGGGTTTATGCGTGTGATGCCATCAACTATAGCGGCGTGGTCCACCTTCAATTAGGGGTTCCAGGACTCGCCACCGACGTCTTGAGTCCCACCGCCACAGCGAGCCTCGATGAAGCCCTCGCTGGCGAGGTGCTAACCCTTCGCGGAACGGGACAGCTGCCCTGCAACGTCAGTAGTTACGTCGGGACGGCGGTTACCTGGCTGCCTGACGTAGACGGAGATAACATCCCCGACTTCGCGATATCCGCTGCTCAAGACGCCGCTGGACAAGCAGGCGCCGTCTACATCTACCTTTCTAGCGACGCGGACAGCATCAACACGGGGGTAGTCACAGAGAGCAACTACCGCCTACGACTTGAGGGCCCCGACGTCGACGCCAGAATAGGCGTCTCTCTAGCCAGCGCTGACGTCGATGGAGACGGCATCAGTGACCTTCTCGTTGGCTCACTGCCCACAGACACAGCAAGCGGAGGAGTCGTGTACGTGGTCTTCGGACGAGACATCCCAATCGCCCAGGCATCGGTGCCCATCACCAGTATCGCTGGCTTGACCTTTACGGGCGCCAACCCCGGAGCAAAGGCAGGCACCTCGATTGCCAGTGCTGGAGATCTTGACGGCGACGGCGACGAAGAGTTCCTGGTCAGTGCACCCGGAGAACGTTCCGGCGACGGTGTCGTCTATCTGGTACCCGGTTTCTACGAGGTTAGTACGATCTACTCACTCGAAGACAGCTTCTCTGAGCTCACATCTCCTGGGGCACGAGGTGCTGTGCGCTTCGTAGGCGCCAGTGGTGATTCGCTTCGTGTGGCTAGATCTGCCGGAGATCTCAACGGCGACGGCCACACCGAGCTCCTTATCGGTGCGCCTGGACACAGTTCAGCTGCCAACAATGCGGGAGCAGCCTACCTCCTCTACGGCGGACCGGACTATTACGGGAGCTGGTGGGACCCAAGCACGGGACAGCCACAAGCAGAGATCCTTCTCGACACCGCTGTCAGCCAAGCAAGCTCAACGGCGCGCTTCTTCTCCAGCAGCGAAAACGAAAACCTGGGCCACTCCGTTGATCGCGTAGGGGATGTAAATGGCGATGGTTTTGGGGACATCATCATCGGTGCGAGTCCTGCTGGCGGGACTGTCCGCTTGTTCTTTGGCGGCGGCACCTGAGCACCCAGAAATCGCTGCTAGCTAAGGGTAAAGCCCGCGCTGATCTAGTTCAGTCAGTAGCGCTCTCAAGGGCTTCCATAGCGAGTCTCACCTGCGCTGGAAGCTTTGCCTTGGCACCGACTTTGAAGTCGTAACAGACGATCGAACTTTCTCCTTCGGCCACCAGACAATCGTGCTGCTGACTGTAGAGGCAGTAATCCATCGTAAAGCGATCCTCACCTAGATCCCGAGCCGTAACTGTCACAGTCACTCTGTCGGGAAAAGTCACTGGTACTCGATACCGGCAGCGTGACTCAGCGAGGATGGGGCCGATCCCGCTGGCTTCCATATGGGCGATGAAGCCCGTACGCATGAAGTACTGGATGCGAGCATTTTCAAACCAGCGAAGGTAGATGATGTTGTTGACGTGTTGAAAAGCATCCATCTCACCCCAAGCGACGTCGACTTCCACTCGGACTAGAGCCAAGTTTTCAGCCAGAGTGCGCGGGGCTCTTCGGTCGCCAGATCCACTCATGTCCTCATCCTCATAGAAGCGCACCACAGTGCATGCAGTGCTTAGCTCTGTCATCGTGGCCTCCTCGACCGCAGTCGGGGCAGGCCTGAGTATTGATAGAAGGAGCCTTTGTAAGCTCAACTGTGACAATGCCCGTGGGCACTGCAATCAGTGCATATCCCAAAATCATCACCACCGAGGCAATAAAACGGCCCAGACCCGTTTGAGGCACGATGTCGCCGTATCCGACCGTCGTCATCGTCACAATCGTCCAGTAACAGGACTGCGGGATACTGGTGAAGCCGCTCTGCTCTCCCTCGACGACGTACATGACTCCGCCAATCAAGATGACCAGAGTCAGCACCACACCCAGGAAGACGGTGAGCTTCCCTATCGCAGCCCTGAGCGCCAGATCCAGCTGCCTCGCAGCACGAATAAGGTGGAGCAAGCGAAAGATCCTGAAGACCCGGAGTAAACGAAGCACGCGGATCACGAGCAACGACTCGAAACCACCCAGAGCAAGGCTCAGATAAGAGGGAAGAATCGACAGCAGGTCGATGACTCCATAGAAGCTGACTGCATAGGAAAGGCGCTTTCTCACGACCAGCAGACGGACGATGTATTCCGCCGTAAATACGGCGGTCACCACCCACTCGATTACCCGCAACTCAAAGCCAAAGGACAGACGTATCGATTCAATGCTCTCGCAAGCGACCACAACAACGCTGAGTAGGATCAATGAGATAAGAACGACGTCGAAGAACCGCCCTTCTTTGGTGTCCGCCTCAAAGATCACCGTGTGCCAACGATCCCGCCGGCTCATCGTGGTGAGATCGTTGGAGGTAGTCATCTTCTGCGGCGTATAGCCAGCAAGATCAGTAAGCCGAATGCTCCGCTGAGACTGTCCAAAGAGGAACTGTAAGCACAGGTACAGCCTTGCTCACGACGCGGGGTTCGGTCTCTGCCCCCGTCATCGTCGTCGGCAGAGTCATCGTCGTCGGCAGAGTCATCGTCGTCGGCAGAGTCGTCGTCGTCGGCAGAGTCGTCGTCGCCAGCAGAGTCGTCGTCGCCAGCAGAGTCGTCGTCGTCCGCTGTGTCGTCGTCGTCTCCTGCTGTGTCGTCGTCGTCTCCACTGCCACCGATGTCTTCAAACAGGCGATTCGCTGTCTGCTGCAAGGTGGCCTTGTCCTTCTCGCTGATTCCCGGATGCGCCCAACTGAGTCCCATGGGGTTATTGCCAGTAAGGAATGCGTACATGGTGCAAGCCGCCAGATAGGTACCCAAAGACGAAGGGTGACTCCCGTCGGGACTGTAGAGTCGAGCAAAGAGTTGCCCCGAACTGGTTGGGTCTTGGCCCTGCGCAACAGCCTCATCGTAGATCATCTGCCAGCCGCCACCGACAGGAACCAACTCGCTATCACCGCCCGCCGCAACAATGGCCGCGCGATATCCTTCATAGCCTGCATTCAGGTTCGCCTGCATTGTCGGGTAGTCGGGCGACAAAGTCGTATTCTGAGAGTCGCCATTGCGACGCCCCCAGGTAACAAAGAGTTTCGAATTCGCGCCCCGAGTAGCGGTCATCTCAGCGAGCCCCACCGCGCCGGCCAAGCTGTCCTGATAAGAGGCCTCAGTCGAGGGAAAGCTGGGGATCTGGCTCTGATCCTGAAGCACCACAAAGTCCCACATGTGGTCCGCATTGCTGTTGGTCAGATAGTTGTTGAGGTTGGTGCCAACCAAGCCGGCCTGCTCATAGTGCTGAGCCAGATTTCGCCCCCCCGGCGACACGGACTCAATGCTGAGATCCGTCCACTGTGGGACACCCTCGAGAACTAACTCGCGATAGCTGTCTGCCAGGTTAGGAAAGTTAGCGCCCGTGTAGCTATTGCCGACGAAGAGGACCGCATGGTCTGCCGCTATTGACGTGCCAGGAGGACTGAGCAGCAAGACACTGAGAAGGAAAACAATGCGACGCATTAAAACCATGAAACGATGTTCTCCATTGTTCCGAGCACTTCGTAGACGTCGAGCACCTGCTGGGCGCTCTGCACATCAATGTCGAGAGTCATCGACAGAAAGTTGGCGCTCGAGCTCTCTCGAACAGAGAAGTTATCCGCATTGATCTCGATGCCTGTCGACTGGTTAATTGCCTGGCAGATGCGTTCCGACATGCCTTCAGCGCTGCGATAGATCACCTTAAAGGTGTAGCCACCAGGAAAGACGTGCTGCGACTCCAGCAACTCGCGAAGTCGCTCCTTCTCCTGATCCTTCTCCTGATCCTTCACCTTGCACTCTCCAGTTCGGCTGACCAGAGGATACCCGCGAGTTCCGAGGTAGCCAGAGCCAATGCCTCGGGCTTGTCTCTCGCATCTTCCGGTATGAAAGGAATCGTGCCCAGCAGGGGGGCGCTGCGCGGTAACAGGCGGGCCAGTTCCTCGATGTTGGACTCCTCGGCCAGCCCGGGTTCCCCCGCACAGACTGTGTTGAGGACAACACCGATGACCGGCACATCGCGTCCCTCGAGTGCTTCTACAGTCAGCAGCGAATGAGACAGACAGCCAAGGCGATTAGCGGCAACCACCAGAGTCGGCAGATGCCAACGAGCGGCCAGATCAGCCACAGTCACGCCCTCGGTAACCTCAACGAGAGCCCCGCCCACCCCTTCGACAACCAGGGCCCCAGGCTCTGCCCGTAGCTCCGAAAAACGGGCGTCGAGACGCTGTAGATCAATCTCGATGCCCTCGCGACGTGCCGCCAACACCGGCGCGAGGGGCTCTGCCAGTGCAACGACGTTGCAGTCCTGCGGTCGAGGCTGACCCGTGCAGCGGGCGAGCAGGGCAGCATCAGCTGGTGTCCCGCCGTTATCCTGGGTACCTGACTCCACCGGTTTAAGCGCCCGCACCGGCAGGCCCTTACTGGCGCGCCATGCGCAAAGCCCTGCCGAAACCAGCGTCTTGCCGACCTCTGTGTCCGTTCCTGTGACCATCAACTTCGTCAGCGCCACGAGATCATCCCTGCTGATCACACACCTGCTCGATAGCGGCATGCACAGCGCCGCAGAGCAGATCCAGTTCAGCCTCTGTAATGGACAGGGGAGGCATGAGCACTACGACATTCCCCAATGGGCGAATCAGGACCCCATGCTCCATCGCCGCCTCAGCCACCTGGTGGCCGATCTGCAGAGCCAGTTCAAAAGGCTCTCCAGTGTCCCGGTCTCGCACCAGCTCAATGCCAGTCATCACGCCGAGCCGACGAACATCTCCTACATGCGGAAGTTCGGACACTCGCTCCATGTGCACAGACAACTGCTGCAGACGAGGTTGCAGGCGAGAGAGCACCTGCTCTTCCTCGAAGACACGTAAAGAGCCCAGGGCAGCAGCACATGCGAGGGGGTTTCCCGTGTACGAGTGCCCGTGAAAGAAAGTGCGGTACTCGTCGTAGCGGCCCAAAAAGCCCTGATAGATGTGCTCTGTAGCAAGGGTCGCGGCAAGGGGCAGGACTCCACCCGTAATGCCCTTAGCCAGACACATAAGATCTGGAACAACACCTGCTTGCTCGCTGGCAAACAGGTGTCCGCTGCGACCGAAGCCGGTAGCCACCTCGTCGACGATCAGTAAGCCTCCAAAGTCCCTACAGAGCTGGGCTGCTTGCTGTAAGTACCGCTCCGTGTGACGGATCATTCCGGCCGCGCCCTGCACCAATGGCTCGACGATCAGAGCCGCCAGTCGGCCTTCGCAACCTTCAAATACTTCTCGGAGCCGTACAAGGCACTGCTCTTCATGGGCAGCAACATCGCCCCCGAAGTCGAGGTGATATGGGTCGGGGGCAGGTGCGCGGCGTACCTCAAATAAAAGCGGGCCATAGACCTCGTGAAAGAGATCTATGCCTCCTACAGAGACGCTGCCCAGGGTGTCACCGTGGTAGGCATTACTGAGCGCAACAAACACATCTCGACAGCGCTCACTGGCCACGCGACTCTGCGCGTGGAACTGATAGGCCATCTTCAGAGCAATCTCGACCGAAGTGCTCCCTGAGTCACTATAAAAGACACGGCTCAGGGCACCGTCACCAGGGGCGACATCAACAAGAGCGCGGGCAAGCCGGGTCGCCGCAACGTTGGTCGGACCCAACAACGTCGCGTGGTCCAGTGTTCTCAACTGCTCGCGAACCGCGGCTGTAATGGTCGGGTGGCAGTGCCCATGAACGTTGACCCACAGCGACGAGACACCATCCAAGAAAGCTCGGCCGTGCACATCCCGAAGCCAGTTGCCACGGCCCTCTTCAATGACAAGGGGCTTACCTTCGACATAACCGGCCATCTGCGTAAATGGCTTCCACAAACAGCTTCGATCCCAATCTTCAAGATCACCGACCTCTGAAGCAGAGAGTGAAGGGGGCTCAGTGAAAGGCTGCAGGGCAGCAGCGCTGGGAAAAGCTACGGACATGGACGGCAGGGTATCAGGGAGAGCTTTTCGCTGCCTTGTGCTCTGTATCGCTCAAACAACCGGGGCCAAGCACTGCGGCCACACGACCAAGAGCAGCAAGCACGGCATCCACATGTTCATCCTCGTGGGTAGCGCTCAGTGTAAAGCGAATGCGACAGCGCCCTTTCCGCACTGTGGGCGGCCGGATTGCCATAGCGAAGACACCCTCATCCAGCAATCTGGCAAAGAACTCCATGGCGCGACTCGCTCCACCCAGAAGTAGTGGAACGATAGGCACGCCCGCATCGCCAGCCAGTTCGAAGCCAAGCTCCTGAGCACCCTCTCGAAACCTCATCGAGAGACGCTCAAGGCGCACCCGCCGTTCCTGGCCTTCGTCCGAGCGTACGATCTCAAGGGCGCGGAGCCCTGCAGCGGCAGGGGCTGGGGCCAGCCCCGTTGTGAATATGTAGGCTCTCGACGTATTGCGTAACAGATCAATAGTGGCTGCATCAGAGGCTATAAACGCCCCATGGGCGCCCAAGGCCTTGCCCAAGGTTCCGACCCGAGCCAGCACGGATGCTTCCAGCCCAGACTCTGCTGCTACGCCCCGACCCTGCGGACCGAGTACGGCAATGGCATGGGCCTCATCGATCAAGAGGTGGGTTGTCTTTGTACCGGCAAGCTCTCTCGCGGCCACCCAACCAGCAAGATCGCCCCGCTCGCCATCCATGGAGTAGAGCCCCTCACCGACCACAAAACGCTGATTGGCCTGTGTAGTAGCCAAAGCCCTGGCAAGGAATTGTGGATCCCCATGCCGCACGACCTTGCAGCTGGCCCGCGAGAGTCGGCAACCATCGATAAGAGAGGCGTGATTAAGGGAGTCGCTGAACAGCATGTCATCGCGACCCGCCAATCCCTGAAGAAGAGATAGGTTGGCCTGAAAGCCTGAAGAACAGAGCAAAGCGGCCTCGGTCCCCAGCCAGGAGGCGATGCTCTGTTCCAGTTCACGATGGATAGGAAGCGTGCCTGCAATGAGGCGGCTGGAACCAGAGCCTCCCCCATAGGTCTCGGCTCCCTGAGCAGCAGCCCTACGAACACGCTGGTCCAGCCGCAAGCCAAGGTAGTCATTGCTACAAAAGAGCAGGGCCTCTCGACCATCGACCCGGCCTCGCACCCCATCCTCGGTCTCAAGAACCGGTGGGGAACGGTGCAAGCCTTCCTCGCGGATCAGCGACAGACGTTCGCTGACAAAAGGCGGCGAGTCCGGCATGTACGGGACCTCCTCAGTAAACAATTTCACCCTCTTGCGCCTTATAGTCTGCACTCTTGCGGACAGCAATGAGACCCTCTCATGCTATAGCCGGCTGTGCATGAACTCTAAGGGCAACAGGGGCTGGAATTATCTGGCCGACTTCGTGCTGCGTGCTCGTGGTCTGGGTATCGGCTTCTTGATACTTGGTCTGCTCGCAACGGCCTCGTTGTCGTTGCTGCGCTTTGATTTCAGTCCGCAGACTCTGTTCGACACGACCTCTGAGCGTGCCGCCACGTACTTCAAGTACCGAGAGATCTTTGGTGCCGATGACCACCATCTGATGTATCTGGTGCAGGGGGACCTGGGCCAACCAAAGGCCTGGCAAGTCATCGAACGGCTAGAGAATCGCCTGCGTAGCGAAGTCCCCGAGGTCGAGGGCACCTGGTCACTGCTGACTCTGCCTGTTCCCCGTTCTACAGGCCCAGGCAGCCTCCACATCGCCCCGCTACTGGAAGCAGCTCCAGTGGATGCTAAACAAGCCACTCAGCTCAGCACTGAGGCCAGTAGTCACCCTCTTCTCAGCCATCACCTGATCAGTAGTGACCAAACAGTCACTCAGATTCTCTTTAAAGTCGGTGATGACGTTGCTCAAATGAAGCAGGTCGGACCACTGGTCGACAAACTGAGAAAAATGGCTCTCGAGGAGAGCCACAGGGCGCCCGCCGGGCTGACCATCGAACTGCTCGGTGCGCATGCCTATCGCAGCACGGTCGTCAAACAGATGATCGCTGAAGAGCTCCGCTTCATTCCGCTGACAGGACTGGTACTGGCCTTGGTTCTGTTCCTCGTGTTTCGCTCCTTTGTCGGGGTGATGGTGCCCTTACTCTCGGTCCTACTAGGGGCCTTGCTCACCCTCGCGGCCATGGCGCTGACCGGCGAGGGGATCAACATCATCAATACGATCACCGCCACCCTGGTTCTGGTCATCGGAGTAGCCGATGCCATCCACATGATGACTCGATACGGTCAAGAACGGACCAGCGGCGCAGATCGCTCCGAGGCCATGCGTCAGGCTCTCACCTCGGTGGGTGCAGCGTGTTTCTTGACCTCATTTACTACAGCGGTCGGCTTCGCCACCTTGCTCAGCGCGCAGTTGCCTATTCTCAGGAGCTTCGGCCTCTACGCTGCCCTTGGCGTGATGTTGACCTTTGTCATGACCATCTTGTTTGTGCCGTGGGCGCTGGTGCGTTCCCCCACAGACCCCGTGGTGAGCACGGCTTCACTGCGCGCCGAGACAGGAACCGGTGATGACTGGTTACACAGGCTCCTTAGCTGGCAGGCTGGCTTTGTGCGCCGCAATGTCCGCAGGATTCTGGCCGTGAGCGTGCTCATTGCTGCCGGCTTTATCGCAGGCATTCCACGCACTCAGGTAGACAACTTCATTATGGAGTACGTCCCCGAGAGCAACCCCATCCGCGCCGCTCATCAGGTGATGGAAGAAAAGCTCGCTGGAATTGTCTACGCCGACATCTTGCTGGAAGTCGCCCCAGAGGACCCGATGGACAGCCCCTGGCAAAACCCCGAGATGCTGGCCCTCGCAGATCAGGCCGAAGGCATGCTGCGTGCGGTCCCAAGCATCCGCTCTACCAGTTCGGTGCTGGGCTTGCTTCGTGAGATGCACTTTGTACAAAAGGGAGGTGAGTCATCAGGTGTTGCCCGCGATGCTCTGCCGAAGAGCTCTCGTGAGATCGCAGAGTTGCTCTTGCTCGCAGAGCTGTCCGGCAACGCGCAGGTTCTTGATAGCCACCTGAGCATGGACCGTCGGCTTCTTCGCATCACGGCTCGCTGCGGCGATCTCGGTGCACAGCGCTACCTGGCTCTCGAAAAGAAGCTCTATAAGGATCTGGCTGCCTTGTTCGAGGGTGCGCCTGCTGCGGTAACGGTCACTCTCACCGGCACGACTCAGGTGGGCTATAGCGGTATTGACTCCCTGATTCGCGATCTGCTGCGGAGTCTCAGTTGGGCATTTGTTCTTATCTTCATCACCCTGTGCTTTCTGTTTCGCTCATGGAAGCTCGCAGCGCTCTCGATGGGGCCGAACCTGCTGCCCATAATCGCTGTACTGGGCACACTCGGCTGGATTGGTCAGCACCTCGAGACGCTCTCAGCCATGGTGTTCTCAATAGGACTGGGGATCGCCGTCGATGACACCATCCACTACGTCGCCCGCTACTGTCAGGAGGTTCGCGCAGGACTGAGCCCCGAAGAAGCCGTGCAGCGCACCACAGAACGTACCGGTCGCGCGATCCTGTACACGTCAGCTGTGCTGATGCTTGGCTTCGGCGTGCTCTATACCTCCGCTTTTCCGCCCAACCACAGCTTTGCCATCCTTGCGGGCTCTGTGATCTTCACCGCTGTGGTGGTTGATCTCTTTGTGCTGCCAGCGATGTTGTTGTTCTTCAGACCGACCATCTCGCAACGTTCTCGCGTCGCTTGAATCAGCAAGAACAAACAACTCGTCTCCACTTTTGGGCTAGCGGGCCCAAAGCTGCCCGTTATGATGGTCCGGCATCTGCTTAAGGACACCTGTTATGCAACTCAACTATCCGTTTCTATTTCGCCCCCTCTCCTTCACCTTAAGCCTTACTGCCTGCGCGCTCATGCTGCTTGCACCGCTTCCCGCCCTCGCCTGCGGGGGTCTGTTCTGTCAGACCCAGCCAGTTGAGCAAAACGCCGAACGTATCCTGTTTGAGGTCAATCCCGATGGCACGGTTACCGCTGTCGTCGAGATCGCCTTTACCGGCTCTGCGTCCGACTTTAGTTGGGTGGTTCCCATACCCGATACGCCCACCGTCGATGTAGTGCCGCAAAGCACCCTCTCGCTGCTTGACACGGCAACGGTGCCGCAGATCATTCCACCGCCCACCACATGCACGGGCAACCTGTTTCCTCCGATGATGGGCGGTGCCAACGAGAGCGCCAGCAGCGATAGCTTCGGCGGAGACGACGACGATGCGGTGGATGTTGTCGATCTACCGGCAGTAGGCCCCTATGACGATATTCGAGTGGTTTCATCGGAGGACCCCCAGGCGCTGATCACCTGGCTCCAGGAAAACGACTACCTGATCACCGAAGAGATGGAGCCCTTCGTCAGCAACTACGTCGAGCAGGGATACAAATTCCTCGGCATGAAGCTGAACCCCACCGCCGGGATCCAGGACATCACCCCCATCAAGATGACCTTCACCTCGGATCAGCCCATGGTGCCTATCGTGCTGACCTCAGTCGCTGCAGAGCCTGAGATGGGTGTACTCGTCTTCGTAGCCGCCGACCAGCGCTTTGAAGCCGACAACTTTGAGAATGTCGAGGTCAATATCGACGAAGTGCAGATGAATCCCCGCACCCAGCAGAACAACTACTACGCACTGGCCTCAAAGATCGTCGATGAAGCAGGCGGCCAGGCCTTTATCACTGAGAATGCACAGGCCTCTAGCGAGGTCAGCGACTCGGTAAGCAACATCTTCTTCAATACGAGCGATGCCGAAGAAGCCCAGACCTATGTGCAAGAGCTGCTCTCTCGTCGTAGCTACATGACCCGCCTATACACTCGCGTGTCTGGCTGGGAGATGCTTGCCGACCCGTACTTCCAGCCTTCCTCAGGGCCTGATGTCAGCCGCTTTCTCGACCTGAGCACTCGCCCTCCCGTCGAGATGTGCGCGCCGAGCACTTCGGATAGCCGCAAGGCCTGCGGCGACATGTACTGCGGTGTGGGTGCTAACTGCGCCACCACCGATGATGGCATCGACGGCTGCGTCTGCCCTGCTGGTACCGTTGCTCGTAGCATCTCGGCACCGCTAGGACTGGGACGCTCTGTCACCCGTATGGTGACCTGTCAGGTCACTGCACATGACATGCTCGCCTCGGCCCGAGCCGAAGGTACTGCACCTCAGGATGCTTGCATCAATGCGACCTGCGGCGACAACGGCCAGTGCGTCGATACAAACGGCTTCCCCACCTGCACCTGCGATGACGGCTATGCCGCCGTTACCGACGCTCAAGGTGCGCTTACCTGCTCCAAGATCCGCGCTGAATACAGCTCCGATGCGATCGGAGACTGGGAGCGAGGCTGCTCCTGCTCTTCGGCTGCTGGCACCGAAGAGCTCAGTACATGGGCCCTGGCGCTCATGCTCTTGATGCCGCTGGCTCGTCTACGCAGCCGTCGCAACTAGCAACCGGTACAAAACACGACGGGGACTCTTCGGGGTCCTCGTCGTCGTTCTGCCTGGGCAGTGCCTTACTGCGGTGGACATACGCTCGATTCTCGTTAGGATTCCGCGACATGAACCGACTCCAGCCGCTAGCTACACTCGTCCTCGCCGTAACCACTTGTTTTCTGGTGGCATGCACCGGCACCTCAGAGCCTGGCCCTTACGTCGATGAGTGCTCCAGTTCAGCAGGAGCCACCAGGCCACCCGAGATCGCGATTACATCGCCCGAAAACGCTGAGGCCTTTACATCCAGCGACACGATCAACTGGGTGATCTCGGTGAGTGACGAAGACACGGATCTGGCTGATCTCGAGGTCGAACTACTGGACTACAGTTCGGGCAGCCCAGAAGAGATCGACGTCGACCTACCTGCTGCTGACAGCGATGGTCGTATCAGCTTTTCCATGGACGCCGGCCTGCTGGCGAGCGGTCAGAATCCCGTGCGCGCCCGCGCCACGGACCCCGACGGCTGTTTCAAAGATGATGACGTACTGATCTGCATCGATCAGGCCACCTGCCCCTGACTCCGTTCAGCCCATCGCCAGGCAGCACGTAGTCGGCTGAGAAAGCTCGCCCGCTTCCGCTTTCCTGAGCGAACCTGAGAGACCATCCGCGCGGCCACACTGCGCTTCACGCCCAGCATCCTCCAGACCGGCTCCTGCTCAGACCGCACCCATCGATGGAGCTCCTCGGCCCAGGCCGCAGAGGTCCGCCAGGCGCGATCGAGGTCGTGAACCGGGCCATGAACGGGGGCCAGCTCCTGTGCCGAAATGACCGGAGCGTGCCGCTTGAGCATGTGGCAGAGAAGCGCTCGACCGCGGCGGTCCTTCGACTCCAGGCCTAAGCAAAAAGACAGCAAGGGCGGGTCCCAGGGAATCGGCACCACGGGGGTAAAGGAGAGCCGGGAGCGAACACCATCCCAAGTGGCACCCTTTTGCCTGCTCCATAGATTCGCCCACGCCAATGCGCCCGGCTTCGACGCCCAGACGGGTGGCGGTGGCGTAATCAGGGGGCCATCGAGGCGGCCCGTCGACAGGCCAAGCCGTGCCAGGCGGCTAGATGGAGAGGGTCCAGCCAGAGCAGTGTCACCCCAGATCACATCGCCTGAAGTACCTGAGAGCAACACGTCACACTGAGCAGACCACAGGGAGTCAGTCGCAGCGCCTGGTGCGCTTGCTGGGCCGCCATAGCCGAAGCTCGCGCGCCACACTCGCCCCTCAGAATCCAAGGCAGCATCTAAAGGCAGCACACTGAGTTCATGCCGTAACCCCAGTCTGCTGGCTAGCTCTGCAGCAACGGGCAAATCCACACAGTCCTCGTCGCCAAAGGTCCCAGCGCTGAAGCGGCTGCCATCCACGGAAGCCGCTGCTGCTGCAATAGCCCGAGAATCCAAACCACCCGAGAGGGTCGTGCGTGGTCGTAAGCTGCCTACAGACGCGCTACGGACCGCCTCGCGAAGCAACTCCCAAAGCCTGTCTGCCCGCTCATCAAAGGACAGCTCCCTTGGATGAACCTCTGGCGCCTGTAGCTGCCAATGGGTCACACGGCAGCGCACACCTTCCAGTAGAGTGCGGGCCCCACGGCGGTAGCCAAAGGCGATGAGTTCTGCCAATCCGACAGGATCCAGAGGACGACTGCGAGCAAAGTCGAGCAGGTCATCGTGAACCTCGCCGGCCTCGCTCTCAAACTGCGGGAGCCGCAGCGGCGGCGGGAGCTCAGGCGCTGGCACGGCCAGCGGTCACGAACGAAGAGCAGGCCTCAAGAGCACGAGTGATTCCGTCATCGTCGACATCGAGATGGCTCACAAAGCGTACCGATTGACGCGAGACGGCCGTGATCAAGATCCCGTGGCCGCTGAGGTGCTCGACCAGATCCGCAGCGCTGCCAACCTCTGTATGGACGTCGGCGTAAACCATATTGGTAGCAACTGAGTCGAGGTTCACAGAGAACCCGGCCATGGCGTCGAGCCTCTCTCCGAGCACTCGCGCCCGCCGATGGTCATCGGCGAGGCGAGCAATATGATGCTCAAGCGCATAGAGACCAGCGGCAGCCAGCACTCCCGCCTGACGCATTCCTCCTCCGAACATCTTTCGAAATCGATGTGCTCTGGCAATGAAGGCCTCTGAGCCAACCAAAAGGCTCCCGACGGGACATCCGAGGCCTTTACTCAAGCAGAACGAGATAGAATCAAAAGGCGCAGCGAGTTCGGCCGCAGAGATCCCCTGCACGATGGCCGCATTGAACATTCGCGCACCATCTAAGTGATAGGAGAGTCCCTCTTCACGGGCCAGCTCACCGAGCGCCGCACACTGCTGGGCGGGAACGACGGTTCCACCAGCGCGATTCGCCGTGTTCTCAACACAAAGGACGGACGTGTTGGGGTAGTGAGACAGGCCACCTGGAGGTCGCACGGCTGAGCGAACGTCATCAAGAGCCATGACACCAGCCTGTCCCGCTACACAACGAGCACTCAAGCCGGACAGCGCTGCGAAGCCGCCCCCCTCGTACAGAAAGATGTGCGAGTCAGCCTCGACGATGATCTCATCGCCTGGTTCCGTATGGGTGCGTAGCGCTACCTGATTAGCCATGGTGCCCGAGGGCACAAACAGCGCGGCTTCCTTGCCCAGCATCTCGGCGGCACGAAGCTGTAGCTGGTTCACGCTCGGGTCATCGCCAAAGACATCGTCACCCAAAGGTGCGTTTGCAATAGCTTGGCGCATGCCTGCGGTGGGACGAGTAACGGTATCGGAGCGAAGATCGACGTTTTTCATGGCTGCCGATGGTAGGCCAATACCCTTGCTTTTTCACCACAGACATGTGAAGAAACCTTTGAGTTAGCGAATTCTTTTCGACTCTGTTTAGAAGTCTCGGAAAAGATTCTCGACCTTTTATAAGTCTGCCAGCCGCAGGGCTGCTGAGGAGTTCCCACCATGCGTAATCTCTCGCTTCTGCTCGCTGTTATCTTTTGCGCAACCGCTGTTTTCAGCGTTGCCTGCATCACTCAGGGACCTGCTCCTGATGATGATGATGACACCCCTGCTGGTATCTCCTGCGCCACCGCTGATGAGGCCTGGAACACCTGCGCTGCAGTCACCAGTTCCCCCACTCCAGCACCCTTTTGTGCTTCGCTCGCTGCAGGCAGCATCGGTGCCGACTCGGACTGGGGCTGTATCGCCTCGCTGCTCGGTAACTGGGACTGCGCCACTGGGCTTCCCTCGAGTCTCGAAGAGTTCGGAACCTGCATCAACCTGAACCCTGGCGGGGATGACGACGATACCGGTGACGATGACGACACCAGCAGCGACGACGATGATGACGACGATGATGACGACTCAGTGCCCACTGGTCCCTGCAACGACGAC
>Ga0163179_10001434_pt1 | contig 16889 bp, 21 predicted proteins | sample AtlANTMetagenome_FD_109643 | JGI IMG/M metagenome (GOLD analysis project Ga0163179, IMG submission 109643) | Marine eukaryotic phytoplankton communities from the Atlantic Ocean - Atlantic ANT 2 Metagenome | ecosystem: Environmental > Aquatic > Marine > Oceanic | place: North Atlantic Ocean... | reverse complement strand
CTCGTCAGATTCGCTTTCGCTATCTTCAGATTCCGCCTCAGCGCTTTCGCCCTCATCATCGTCTGATGAAGCCTCTTCCGCTTCTTCTTTAACTTCAACCTCTGAATCATCTTCGTCAGAAACAGTTTCACTTTCGTCACCGCTTTCACTTTCGACTACTTCTTCAGCCTCTTCTACTTCTTCGCCCTCTTCTTCATCTGATTTAACTTCAGTCTCCTCACTGAGAAGTTTCTCAAGTTCTTCAAACTTTTGAAGGTCTTCGTTAAGATTGTCGCTCATTGTTACTCCTAATCCGCTAAGATTATCTTACTGAACACCCTCGTCGGTGTCAACGCTTGTATTGTCTGTTATTGTAAATTGGGGATCAAACTCTAAAGAAGCCAAACCAAACGCTACCTTCTCTAATAGTTCGTCATGCGCAATTTTTGTTGAAAAATGCAGATCAATCCCTTCTTCACTCTTAAATGAAAGGACAGATACCCCATTCATAGCATCAACAACATCAAGCGCTTGATTATCATTGCATTTTACATGCACAACAAAGCCAGAAAGTGCCTTTTCATCGTTTTCGGCAGATGCTGGATTTGATGTTAAAAACTCTTCAAGAGAATTAATTACGGCTAACGTAGCCTCTCGTAATTCACTTGCGCCTCTTACAGGAAGCATGGCATTGTATGCCATTAGGAGAAGAGCCATTGGATCTTCTTTCCAGTTCTTTTTAGGTTTCCTGTAACCTGAGTGACCATGTACGCCACCTTTTTCTTCTGTTTCACAACCACAAGCACCTTTTTCTGATTCAGCATCTTTTGCTTCCTCTACCTCAACACCAGCAAGGTAGTTATTGTGCGAGTTAATGTTTGCATTTCCATCAAACTGTTTTAATGCTTTTTCGTACTCGTCATGAGTTGAACATGGTAAATAACCACCGCCATGAGAATGATACCCATCACAGCCGAACGTCTTTGACCAAGCCAAAGCAATATCAGGAGTCGCCCATGTCCCTTCTTCGGGATCTGCGTCTCTTAAACTTTCAGGAAGTTCTGTATTATCTTTTATCATCATGGAAGGTGAGTTTGAGTCTCCTACTGGGGTGTATGAAACTGTAGGCTTCACACGTGTAGGTTTGCTAATTTGAATTTGTCCATTATCTCTTGTGAACGTAGCCATCCAAACTGCATTTTCTCCAGTCTGAAAAACTACTGAATTATCCATAATTTGTAGTACTCGAACTGGTTTACGAAGAGCCATTGATAGTGCTCTGCCAATCATTGCAGATACGGCATCAGCGCTATTTTGCGGACCGTCCTTGTCGTGATCTTCCCAATGTCCTTTTTCCATGATGCCTTCCTCGTCATCTTTAACTGAAATGGTGCCAGTTAGTTGGTTTGCCCCATGCAAAACAGGAGAAACCTCGTATAATTCAACTTCTTTAAGCATATTTGCTTGCTTGTCTGGATTAAAATCCGCAGTAATTGTTTTGTATCCAATTGACCACTCTTGCTCTTTTCCATAAAAAGCAACGTTTGCGAACGCTTCTCGTCCACGTTCAGTGTTTAAATTAAATTGAACTTTAGCAAAAAGTCCACCAATGCCTGCTTTTTTCATTTTTTCAGGCAATCTAGGATCTGCTGGTCCAACTTCATACATTTCAAGAACTTTGCCAATTGGTTGGTTCCAGTCGTGCCCCCAAACAACACGTGGTTTTCTTCGATGTAGCGACGCTTTGAATGCGCCTGGAAGAACAACATCTCCTACGGAATCTTTGTTTCCTATGCCAGAAACAAAGGCTTCTACAATGCCTTCTGCTTTGTCAACGCCAATTTGACCAGAAATTGCTTTAAACGTAAAATCTTCGTCTTCTTGGTTGACCACATTTGCGTTTGAATTGAAAAGTAGAGTGGACATAGTTCTCCTAAAAATAATTCCAATACCCATATCCTACATACTACAATGTGCCGTTCTAACACACTTTATATATAGTTTCTCTTTATAGTTTATATATTTATCGGCTAAATTTCAACAAGCATCGGCAATTTATGGTCAAATTCGGTGGCGCTAGTGGATCTTTGGGAAATCTAATAGGTATTCCATTATATATAAAGGCACTCTGTACGGGCACTTTCTCGCCATTTAGGTTTCTATGCGCCATTCTAACCTTCTCATCTCTCAAAGAAAGCCATTGTTTGGTTATGGGTCGTCCGCCATCTTGCTGTTCTAACGCAACAGAAGAGTCAAATAAGCCTAGATTGTAAGCGCCAAGAACACCAGTATCAACAATTAAAGGCTTTCTTTTTGTTCGTAATTTATTAAAAACGCTCTTAATTAAAGAATATGCAAGGGCTATCTTAAGTGCCACATCAATATCTCCATTGCCAGAATCATCAGTTAATGCTGATGCCGTAGCCAGCGCAGCAACAATCTGCTTCTGTGTCGTGGAATTGAACTCGTTTACCGTGCTTATATTTTGTGAAACTGACGCATTTTTAGTGTCTTCCTCGACGGATGTTCCATATCCTTCTTGGATGTTGTCTACAACGGCTTGCTTATAAATGCCGTCCATTAAGGTGTTCATTTGTTGAGAAGATACCCCTAATGCCGCTAGTGGCGCAACCACGCTAAAATCTGCATTTTTTCCTAACCCAAGCAGTGCTTGTGTGGCGTCAGATTCTAGTTCTTTTAAAACAATATCTTCTTGATCGTCAATAACCGAATCAACAACTTTAGCAAACTCTTCCTCTAGGGTGTCCACTCGGTATAGGGCTTTTTCTTCCCAACTAGAAAAAGCGTCTACTTTTTCGTTTTGGAAAAAGGGAGGCTCTTCTCACCCTCCGGTTCCACTCTATCGCCCTCTAACTCGCTAGGAACCTCTGCGGCAGAAGCCTCAATTGCCATTGTCCCTTGAACTTCGCCCGCTGGGACAAAAGCGCCTTCTTCTGGGCTAAACTCTGTTACTTGCTGTTGTGTTGCTTGAGTTGCTTGTTGATCCATAGGTACGCCCTCTTGTATGTCGGCGTCTTCATTCATAGGCTTTTCTGTGTTTGCAATTGGCGATTGATTTGGGTTAGCCAAAAGTGAATCAGCAATATCTGACTCAACCTTTTTGCGACCAGAGAGTTCTCGGTATTCATTTACGCTAATAAGACCCATTTGAAACTCTGTTCCATAGTGGCGCTCCGCCTCTTGCTTTGAAAGAATCAAAATAGGTACATTAGACGTGTCGAAGTCAATATAATGTTGAGGATCAATGGCGTCAAACCCACGAGCAATCATAGCAAGGTGGGGAGTCATTGTCTCCATCCAGAATACTTTTCCTTCTTCCATGGCATTTGAGAATGTCCTGCCTGATGAATTTCCAATAATGGACTCAGGCACACCGAACGCAGCAAGAATTTCTTCTTTTGTTAGCGTTCGCATTTGAATGTATGCTGCATCACGAGGTGACGCTGCTGTGTCTACGAAATCTGCCCCATCATCTGAAGATATAACCCCAACTGAGCCTGCACGACCAATGTTTCCTCGGAACCTTGAACGAATCTCATCTTTGTCGTCTTCTGCTATTTCGCTTCTTAGTACAAGAAGCCCACCTGGTCTTCCGTCGTTAATAAGGAAGTTTCTATTGTAAATCTTAGCCAAAGACTCAACTTCAATTGCAACTCCGGCTGCTTCCATTGGTGTCATGGACAAATACGGGTCAAGTGGGTGTGGTCGTCTAATCCATATTACGTTTTCTGGGCGTAATGTTTTTTTCTCAGTAGCGCTTATCTTTACCTCGTAACCTTTTACAAACTTATTTACATCTGGAATAGGGGAAGTGTTTTGTGGGGGAAGAAGATGTAGCGCTGTTGGATTCCCGTCACGACCACGAATTATCTCAATAAAGACACCACGACTGCTCATCATGAGTTGAGCGGAAAGTCGATATCGGAAAGCAAACGCATTCTCGCCTTTATTGCTGGTATTGTTGAAAATCTTTAAAAGATCATTATCGCCAATAACTTCTCCAAATGGGTTATTGTCTTTTCGTAAGATTACTGGTAGCGTGGCTTGGTTTGATGCGATAACATCAATACATCGAAAAACCCAAGTAACTTTTGATACACCCTCTTTGTACGCCTTAACAATGTCCCATCCATCATGGTAGCCAGTCTTGGGTTGCAGGTTTGGGCTGTATGCTATGGGCGCACCAACTGAAACTGACTTTTGTTCGCTATTGTTTAAGGATTTATTCCAAGCCATTATTCAGCCCCTAGGAGATAACCGTATATTGCACAGGAAAGACCAGCGCTTGCCAAACCCCACCCTAAACTTAGTATACTAATACCAAAGCCTATTAGGACTATGGAAGTGGACATTAAAGTGTGTGCAACTGTAGAACGGGTTAAAAATTTCTTCATGATATCTATTTTATCGTGAAATTGTCTAGGAGACAAGTAAATATGTCAGTACAGACCGCAGATTGGGAAAAAATAAAAGATTACCTTGAGCCTAGGCGTTCAGAGTATTGGGTGGAAGAGCCTTCTTTAACTCAAAAAGTTTTTCTTAAATCGCAATCAACAGAAGTTCTTTTTGGCGGTGCCGCAGGTGGGGGTAAGTCATCTGCGCTTATAATGGCCGCACTGCAATATGTTGATGTTCCAAACTACAGTGCTATTTTGTTTAGGCGCACTTATGCCGACCTCGCCTTGCCAGGCGCTTTGATGGACAGGTTTAGGGACTGGGTTACAAGTTATGATGATGTGCACTGGAATGCAAACATGTACACTGCAACGTTTCCCAGTGGCGCTCGTGTAACATTTGGTTACTTGAACAATGTAAATGACTACCTGCGTTATAAAGGTTCTGAGTTTCAATTCATAGGCGTGGACGAAGTAACGGAGATCAGGGAAGCCGACTACAGGTATATGTTCTCTCGTTTACGTAGACCAGCAACTGGACCACTTTCAACTGTGCCCCTTAGAATGCGTGCCGCCACAAACCCTGCTCCAAACTGGGTAAGGCAAAGATTTTTAACGGAAGGTAAAGAGAATGGGCGGATCTTTGTTCCTTCTATGCTCACCGACAACCCAGGAATTGATCCAGACTCTTATCGAGCCGTGCTTCAGGAGTTGGACCCTATTGAAAGAAAGAGGCTAGAGTTTGGTGACTGGTGGGCAACAACACTTGGATCAATGTTTGACAGAACGAATCTAGAAATTATTGAGCCATCAGAGGTTCCAGAACTAGACAAAGACACAAAGTTGGTGCGCTTTTGGGATTTGGCAGGAACTGAGCCTAGTCCTAGCAACCCAGACCCTGACTGGACAGTCGGAATGTTAGGAGCATTCCATAACGGTATATTTTACGTTATGGACGTTAGACGAATAAGGGCAAGAGGGGAAAAGGTTGAAAGATTCATAAAGGACACAGCCTTTGAGGACGGTCCAGAAATACCAATTCGCATGGAGCAGGAGCCAGGCTCTGCTGGTAAAAACTTAATTGATTCATATGCTCGTTACGTTCTTACTGGTTATGACTTTACAGGACAACGTGCTACGGGTGACAAGGTTACACGAGCAAAACCATTTTCAGCAGCGGTTGCAAATGGCAATGTGAAGTTGCTTAGGGGTGCATGGAACACTGACTTTATTGACGAATTGTCAGCATTCCCAGAAGCAAAAGTACATGACGACCAAGTAGATGCCGCCGTTCATGGTTTCAATTTATGTGCAGGACTGGGTATGGGAGTTCGTAGAAAGATTGAAATAATAGTTTAGAATATGTTGTATGAGTAACATTAAAGTTTGGATTGATCAAGATTTATGTACTGGAGATGGACTCTGCGCAGAGATATGTCCAAGTGTATTTGAGATGGCTGATGATGGATTGGCATATGTCAAAGAAGCAAGTTGGCCAACGATCTATTCGAAAGACGGTAAAACTGCATCTGATGAACCTATTCTTCAAATGGCTGGAGGAACAGCATCCGTGCCCGAAGACATGCTTGAAGATGTTATTGAATCAGCCGACGAGTGTCCAGGTGAATGTATCTTTATTGAAGTTGAGTAGTTAGAAAAGAGTCTCAGTTTGTGGACCCATTCCACGAAACTTTTGCTTTTCTTTTTCAACGCATGCACTATGCGCCCATGCTTCTGGTTCAGACGTTAAGGCTAATGAGTTAGTTCCGCCTTGCTCTCGAAACTGTGCCCACCCAGTCACACGTCTAAAAGCGCCTTTTAGCATGACTACAGGACTACCGCAAAAGTGGCAGTTCGCTTGAGGAATTTTCATTATTAAGTACCCCTTTAATGCTGTTCGCTAAGTGATAGGCAAATTTAGGGGGAACCGCATTGCCTACCATTTTGTATCCATCTTCTATCTTATCGTAAATTAATTTAAAATTGTCTGGAAATGTCTGAATCCTTGCGCACTCCCTAACAGAAAGCCTACGATATAAGTGCTCTTTTCCGCTCTCAAAGATAAATGGACCATCTGGAGTTTTTATCATCTTTGGTGCTTGTGGGTGCAAGGGCATATGTCTTGCAGATGCCACAATGGTAAATGACTGTTGTTCCCAGTTTCTAACCCTATTTCGCATTAACCAAAAGGCTGAATAATCACCTTCCATGTACTCATGGTTAGGAAACTCACACTCTGTAGACTTTGATTTGCGATCAGCCGATTTAACTTGATATTGTTGAAGGTCTAAAATGGCGCTTTTTAAGTTAGGCTTGCTTGATGGGGTTAGTGGTGATGGGAAGTCATACGGCGTAGAAATGTCCTCTCGTAGCCCTAGAAAGATTACTCGTTTTCTATCTTGTGGAATACCATACTCAGAAAGGTTAAATAGTTTGACATGAATGTTGTAACCACATATCTTAAAAATATTAATTAAAGTTTCAACGACACTTCTGTTTCTGTCGGACAAAATGCCTTGCACGTTCTCTGCTACAAAAAACTTTGGTTGCTTTTCTTGTAGTATTCTTGTAAACTCAAAGAATAGTTGTCCCCTTTTATCATTTATGCCTTTTCTGGAGCCACCATCACTCCAACTTTGGCATGGTGGCCCACCAATAATACCATCACAGTCAGGGATATCCCTACTGTCCACATTCACTATGCTTCGAGTGTCCAATACACAGTTTGGGTGGTTTTCTCGATATGTGTTCCAAATCGTTTTATCATGCTCATTTGCCCAAACAACATTGAATCCAGCCAAGGTAAAGCCTAAGTCTAAGCCACCAGCACCAGAAAAAAGTGAAACTACTTTTGTCATTGTTTAATCAGTGTGTCAAAAACACGAACTTTTAGCCTGTGGCTATAATTGTCTATTTCTAAAGTGTGTTGGGCTGCATCTAATGGATCAATGTCTCTATAAAAATCAATATATTCAATTATGGCATTGTAAAAAGCCCAGCGTGTTTCTCCGAACAGTCCACTATTGTAATCTTTTCTAAACAATTCTTCAATCTTAGAGTGCACATCTTCTGCATGCTCTCGTTTCTTTTTTGTGTTTGCCTTTTCTGTTGAAGCAACCAAATCCATGGCTTCTTTTTTCATTGAAGGTCCTATTGGCTTTTGTAAAGCGCTAACAGCCTCTGTTATTGCGGTGCTCCAATTTTTCCTAAGTTCTATTGCCTCGCTCGCTTCAACCTCATGCCCCTTTAAGTTTTTTGTGTGTCTTTTTCTTAAATCAAAGTCATATGTGTTGGATGAAACTCTGTAAACTGTATTCCTGCCTCTATTCACGTCTAGGCTGTAATAACAAATTGGTATTGATCCATCATGTGAAGAAATTAAAACTAAAAAACTGTCTATTATCGATGTGGTATCTTTGACTTTTAAACTAATTGATCCAAACGACATTGCTACAAAGAATTTCCTGCCATCATCAAGGACGCCACAACTATGCAGTTTTGCCTTGCCGTTTGTCCTAGAGACGATGCCTTTTGCTCTTTCTAGCAAATCAGAATTTTGTACTACTTCGTATCGCTCTTTAACGACTTCCCAATAGTCCCAGTGTAGCCCATTTGGATTAGGGCGACATGTAACAAACCTCTTTTTAAGATCAACCAATGAATCATTAAGGCTATCCCAAAGCGTAACCGGCTTAAGAGAAACCTTATAGTCTGCGTTTGCGTTAGCAAGTATTTCTTCATCAGACTGATTCTCAAATATTGGTGACGCAAGAGACAGCCACGATCTTTTATCTTGTGTCCCCTGACCCATGGAGTTTGTCCCTTACTTGTCTGTCATATAGTTTTTGAATATTTGCGCCCGCAACGTATCGCAAGTCATACCCCAATTCATGTACTAGGTTCGCAACGTACCATAACACATCACCCAACTCTAGAGCGATTGCTTCTCGCATGTCATCGTCCATCTCTCCGCCATGATCACGAATTACTTTTTTAACTTTTTCAGCAACTTCTCCTGCTTCTCCAACTAGACCAAGCGTGGTGTACAAGATACCCATTTCTTCTGGGTAAACGGCTGTTTGTTTAGCGGCCGCTTGATATGCATTAACATCCATACTTTTCTCCGTTTCTAAACTTGTTCTGCGTGTCCTGTTGGGCGTTCAATTCTAATGTCTTCCCCAGAGGCAGACTCAATGGGAACCCACGCCGGAGAGTAACTATGTTGCTTAATCTTTCTCATTTTTATAAGTGTTCCGTCAGCAAGGACGTCAAACTCATCATTTGTCATCTCTAGTTTTCGGCACAACTCTTCAGCGTTGTACTTTCCAGAAGCAAGAATTCTTTTTATCATTCTTGAAAGATATTTGGCTACTACAATTCCTCTTGACCTATTCATGTCGATGTGTAGTAGCATCGCATCAATGTCATCAATGTTCATAATTGTTACTGGGACACGATCAAGCGATTGTTCGTTCGCTACTGCCCAACGATGATAGCCATCTATAATTTTACCATTCTTTTGAGCAAGAATGGGGCTAAGGATTCCGTACTTAATGATAGAGTTTGTTAGCCTTCTATAGTCTGGGGAAACTACATAAGATGCCGATACCCATTTAGCAGGTTTCAGTTTTGATGGTTTTATATAGTCCATACCTTTAGATTATCGGGTATCGTCAACTATGTCAAGGCTGTCTGCGTCCATCATTTCCTGTTGCTCTTGTTTTGCAAGCATAGCCACTCTTTTGTTGTGTGATTTTGTTTTTGGACCCACTGGACTTGGGGAACCAGTAAACGAATTTAGAAGTAAGGTTCGAACCAAGTGTTCCCGTGGGTAACCATACGGATCTTTAGCATGCCTTTTTTTGAAATCATGCGTGTACACCATCGCCGTTCTGTGCATGCCAGGTGTAAGCATGTTGTCATCAATGCAGTCTTTTACACCATCCCATCCCCTGCTTGAGTACAAGTCAATTAGGGCTTCAATGTCAAACTCTCCCCAAAGTCGTAACTGCGCTTCAATCTCAGGAAAGCACCTATATAGTTCATCATAAAATTCTGGCTCAGTTCTTACAACGTCAGTGAGCCTACGGGCCGCCACAGCATGTAAGGGTATTCCGACCCTTTGGTTTGCGCCACTCATTGCAGCATAATCGTAATATGCGCAATACTCAGCATTATGCTCTTCAGCGATAAACTTTAACACATCGTCAGACTGCCAATCATATATCACTTTGGCAAACCGCATAGGAATGGCTTTGGATAGTCCAAATGGTCGATTGATGTAGTTCTCGTGGAGTTTTTGGACAACTGTCCGATATCGGATCATTGATTCATTTGCCCTTACTCCGGTAATGAATGCAGTAAGTCCCTTTTTGCCCTGCATTGTATACTCATCAATTCTTTTCGGTATGCACTCGTTTGGATCAAGCCCAAAATGCTCCGCCCTAATTGCGTTCTTAGGGAAAGGTCTAAAAAGCCTATCTTCAGACTCTCTCATTTTTGACCACAAAAGAACATATTCTCGCCGTCCAAGTACCCATAGTTCTTGTCCTTGTGGCAAGCAATACCACTCCATGTCAACCCAGTCGTAATTAGAAACTTTAGTAACATACTCTTCAATGGCAGGAGAAATCATTTCTTCGTCACGAAAAATGACTTTTACAGGACCAAGCCCTCTTTCATCGTGGACTTCTTTAGCAAGGTACAAACATGCGGTTGAGTCTTTGCCTCCACTAAACTGAACTGCAACACTGTCGAATCTATCATAAACATGGCGGATTCGTTGTCTGGCTGCCTCAACACAAGATGTGTCCAAGAACATTCGTTTTCTAGCCATGACTATCTTTCAGGAGTGTGGTTAGCAATAAAGTCTAATAGCCTCTCGGCAGTAGTTTCCCCAACAAACGTACCATCATCTTTTAACCATCGTAAAAATGAATACCACTTAGATTGTTGCTCAGATGAGTCAAAAACTAGCGTGAACTGAATTGCTGCGTTTGTAGTTCCAGATGCACTTGTTGAGGTGCTACCTTGAGTAACAATTGTGCTTGTGGGCACCTCTGTTGGGCGAGGAAGGCGTGCGCTTTCTTCACTTTCATCTTCTGTGTGAAACACTGGGTTGGGTGACTCGCTTATTACTATTTCTGGTGCTACCCAACCATCATTGCTACCACGAGGCTCTCGATCAAATTCATTTTCAATAACTTCATTTTCAATAACTGCTACAGCAAATTCGTCCCAACCTAGCAAATCAAAAAAGTCAGCATCAGTTCCAGCAACCGAAGATATTGCTTCATATAAAGCGTCTGCGTCTGTAGACCCTAAATCAGATATTCTGTTATCTGCTAAGGCAAATGCTAGGGCGTCATCTGAATTAAGATCAACAATGCTTACGGCAATTTGATCCCACCCTAAATTTTTTGCGGCTTGCAACTGATGGTTGCCTGCAATAACAAGAAGATTCTCATCTTTGTCTTTAACAGCAACAATGGGCTTTAGTTGCCCAAACTTGTTATATGACGCTTCAATCGCCTCAACGTTTCCTCGTCGAGCGTTATTTTCAAGTGGTTTTAAGAGGTCAACATCTATAGCAAGATCTCTAATTGCTTCATCAATTTTGTCAATCATTATATAACCTCGTTAAAACTTTACTTGCGATCTTACGTTGGCAGCAATTGTTCTAAGAGCATCACACGCCGTTCTTAGTGAATGCAACTTTTCCCGTTTCGCTTTTACAAGCGCTTCGGCAACTTGGACATCGTAGTAAAGATCACTAGTTTTGTAGCCAGCCCAACTCTCTTTATTTTTCACAGCACCTTCTGCTGCTAAATACTCCTTAAACCATTTTTTCTTGTATTCAGCCTCTTTAACAGCGTGGTCTTTCGCAAGCGTTTCAAAGGCTTCTGTTTCGTTTTCAATATCATAAGTTATTCGTATAAGTTCAGACTCAATTTCTGTTGAACTTATTGGTCTGTTTCTTTCACCTATACTCATGCAACTATTTTACCCGTTTTTTTGCAATAGGTCAAGAGTGATTGTTAGCCTTTCAACCTCGCTGTTCCAATCAATTTTAGAACCAGTGACCCCTCTCTGCAAAAGGTTGTCTAAATGTTCCTTGCCCAACTCGCTTTCAAGCCATCGTGCCCACACCAATGGGTTCTTTGATTGCTTCCAATGGCAAGACGCACAAAGAGCAACAGCATTTCTTTCGTCCGTTCTGGTGGCAGATATTGCTCTTGAAATTATGTGAGCACACTGAATTTGTTTACCTTCTTCTTTTTTAGCCCCACACCAGCGGCACTGAAACCCATCACGGGTTCTAACAACCAAACTATGTAGTTTAGTTGCTTTAGCCTTTGCTTGCTTACCATAACTCGCTGGCATTATAACGGAATGTTTTGATTTAAGGGAAAATACCATCCACCTTGTTGGTGCTGTATTGCGTTCGAAGGCATATCAGGTCTATGGTTTACCCCCGAATAATGCAAAATTGCTGTTTCTCTCCACAAATCTGGATCATTAGGAATTGATCCACGATGCATTAGCCTAGCATGCCACAGAAGAACATCACCTTTCTTTGCCAAAAACTTCTCAGTCTCCAACTCCCCTCTGTCTAAAATGTCTTCAAACATGGGGGTTAGGAAGCGCTCTGAGTATTTGGGCCATAGTGGATCACGCCTCTCCGCATCTTCTAACCGTGCCAAAGTTTTATCTTGCGTAATAATAGGTAAAACATGTGATCCACGAACATACTCAAATGGACCTGAGTCTTCATGGATGTCGTCAAGAGCCACCCAGATCGCTAAGTAGTGATCATAGTTTGAATCAGGGTTAAGATATCCATCTTGATGCCAGTTTCTCTGAGTTGATTTCCAGCCAGTTAGGTTTAGGTGTACCCCCATAGGCTCACCAATTAAAGAGCGCATAACATCTTGTAACGGTCCAAAGGTGGAAATGTTCATCAAACTTGGTACTTGATAGTAGGCGCATTCTCCTGGGTAGCCTAAAGGTCTATCATGGTTTACCCGATTATGTTGAATCCAATCTGCTCGGTAAGCCTCAATAAGTTGATTTGGAATAAAGTTGTCTAATATGACTACGCCATCTTTGCGCCAATCTTTTTGCGTCTGTGAAAGCGTAGACTCGTCGATGTTGCTACGATCTAGTGGGGGTAGAAGCCCGTCACTGATGCCGCCTGCTAACGAATTCATTTCGTCAAGCAAGTCAGGGTGCTTTTCTAGTGCGTCTCCTAAAAAGTCATTTAGTCTTTTATTCATCTGGGTGCTCATCTGCGTGCTCTTGTGAGAGATCCCAATAAGGTCTGGCTGTAACCCCAGCCTTCCAAGACTCTCTAACTCTTTCTGCCTCGTTATAGTGGTGTTCTGTCTTGCACCAAGATGGCATATGTAAGCCTGTAACTGTAGAGTCATATGGGTTTTCTGTAACCCTTATATGACAGGGGCGACAAATTGCGTAAAGATTTATTCTCTCTAAAATGCTTCCGCCCTGAGATCTATTTACTAATTCGTGTATGTCTTGGGTTCTTCTTTGCTTTGCTCTAGGTGTTCCGTCATATGCAGCCCAAACTATGCATGCCTCACACCACTTCTGCTCTTCAAGCATCTCTCTAACTATTTTCCTACGATTAACATAAGTTTCCTTCATTTTCAAGGAACGCTTTGCCAAAGGAGTTCTTTTCAATTGAGAGTCGCCACGATCTAAGGGCGTTCTTTTAAGTTGGCTACTTCCCCTCTTGAGAGGTGTTCTTTTGAGCGGTTTTCGTTGTTCCATTATTTTGCATTTCTTACCAGAGTCTCAATAGTTCTCCATAACTTAGGAGCACCTACTCTTATATCGAACTTTTTAACTTTTTTCCAAGCATCATCAGATACAGCCTGTCTATATTCTACATCATTAAACTTCTTGAGGGCACGAACATACTCCTGTGGGTTTCGTGCTAGAACTCCAATTCCATGTTCTTCAGTTAACTCCTCATATTGAGGTGAATAAGATGCAACAAATGGAACGCCACCACAAGCATACTCTAACCCTTTAATGTATGACTTTGCATGGTTAAATGGGATGTCCGTAAGTGGGACAATACCTGCATCGAATAAAAATCCTTTATGCAACTGTGTAGGTGGCAAGAAAGGTGATTTGGTAAGAATCCCCGCAGAAATTCCAATTTCTTTTTCAAATGGTGGAACCTGAATTAAATCAACATGCCCCGTATGATGCCATGTTGCAAACTGGCTAATTTTATCTACATGCGGACGAAGTATTTCTAAATCCCCACTTCTATGAGAGGTTGATCCCATCCACCCTACTATGATTTTATCTTTATCTTTATGTATCCGTCGATTTTTATATTTTCCACGATCAACATAGTTGGTGTGTAAAAGAGTGTTAGCATTCCATTGCTCCATCTTCTTAACTAAAAATGGCGTTGAGGCAATAATGCCATCAGACTGTTCAACAATATTTCTATACCAATTAACGTTTTCACTTGGATTAAGGGAAGGTAACGAAGTCTCATAAGCAGAGTTCTTTTCGCTAAGACCCCAATACCAATCATCAATGTCTTGTAGTATGATTTGCCCTGCTGATTGTGCACCCTTCATATCAGGCAGGACTTGCATGTGCATATATCGTTGCATAACTATAACGTCACAATCAAAATAATCGTTACCGTCCCATGAATGAATCCCAAAAGTGCGTGTCATTCTATTATGCGCCAGTATTCCCAGACAACACTCGTGTCCTAAAGACTGTAAAACTTTTATGTACTGACCTATCCGTATGTGTCCAGAGCCTCCCATAACAGGACGGCCAAGAGGATCTAAAACAGTTCTAGACCAATCATGTGTCGCAAATCCGACTTTCATTTAAAAACTCCATTTACCTTCAATGGTTTTCCACAGTGCTTGATCTGTGTCTGTTATAGATTCCCAATGCTCCTCTTTGATGCGCTTATGAGTGATAATTGCGTCTCTAAGAAAGTAAACCAATTTATCATCTTCATTAGGCTCTTCCCCTAAGCGTATAAGTCTATCAACTTCAGCAAGCCTTTTCTCTGCGTGGAATCGAAAGCGAGCCGCTTTTCCCCTGCTTTCTTCGTATGAAGCAGCGGGGTCTGTGTCAAAGTCAGGATATGCTGATCTTAATTTTTGAATCTCTGCTTCAAGGTTTTCAATTTTAGCGGAAACTGTCTCAATAATCACAATAAGAGATTCTTTCCAAGTCTGCCAATTTTCAGACAATCTTAAATAATCCTTATCAGCCTGCGATCCTTTTCCTTTGATGTCTTCAGACACCATAATTTCAAACTCTTTCATGCGTCCCATTACTTCCTCCAAGCCGGACAAATTCTCTTATAATTGCACCAGTTGCACAAAGGTCCAGTGCGAGTTTCAAACTCACCGGACTCACAACTAACTACCAACTGGTCCCAAGTGGACTTAACGTCATTTGAAACTTTGTCTACAAGATCTTCAGTTACGTCGTATGTGGCAAACTGTCCTGATTTGAGATAAAGCAGTTCTGCACGCTCTATTTCTTTTTCTAACTCTTTGCCAAGAAGAATGCTGTATATTGTTATTTGCATTTTCTTTTCCCACTCGTACTGTGGGCGAGGCTTCTTGCCCGTCTTGTAATCTGAAATTACAATTTTGTCATTCTCAAGCGTCCAGCGATCGATTATCCCATAAATAGGGACACCCAAAATGTCTCCATTCATCTTCGCTTCTATTCCGCCCGCATCAAATGAAGTTGGATCTTCCATTAAGAAGTAGTTCTCAATGCACCACCATGCTTTCCATCTAAACTCGTTATCATCACACCGTTCATTCAAGTCAAAAAACTCATTTGCCCATTTCTTATCCCATAAGTCTTTTGCTAGTTTCCTAGACGCTGGCTCTGTTCTTTCCTCTGAGGGTAGTCTAAATAAGTCTTCTAGTACCTCATGGACGAACGATCCTAGTACCTGTGCTTCTGTTGAAGGCTCTGGTATTTTGTCAAGTTTTGCGTACTTATAGCGCATGGGGCACTGATTGAACGTGCCAATAGAACTTGGAGACATGTACGCTGGGGTCTTGTATGGTAAGTCTCCAACTGGAAGACTATCCTGCATTTGTGTCCGCCGAACTCGCTGATTTAACAAACTCTAACATTTGAGTAAGTTTGTCACGGTTTATGTTGGTGTTCTCAAACGACGCACCATCTGAAATGGCTGACCAATACTCTTTAGCATCTTCAATTACTTGTGGGACTTGAGCATTCAAAAGATCACGTAATTTTTGGAAGTGTTCCGCTGAAATTGGATCATCAGCACTATCTTCTAGCGCTTCTAAATTTAAGGACTCTTCCGATCTAGCCAAGTAAAGACCAACTCCAAAATGCTGGGCTGCTTTCTTTAAGGCGTCTGATACGGCTCCCTTCATTTCATCACCCAAATCCAAAATGTCTCCGTTTCGAGTTCTTTTAATTTTCTGTCCGCCTACACCGTCTTTAACAATCGTGATTGCAGGGGCGTTATCAGTGGGTACAAAAGTAGCAGTGAGTCGAACATGTGCCACAATATAATCAGGGTCAAGAGCATCTCGTTCACACCTTTCAATGGCATACGACCACATATCCACTCCAAGAACCTTGTTTAGCCGAGTGATAACCTCGCTAACTGGGATATATGTAAGGCTTGTTCCGCCTTTTTTTAATTGCCGTTCTACCTCTTGTGGGAACGGCTCGGATAGAGCGTCTAGTACGTTCATTCTGATCTCCTAATCACAATGTTTTTCTTCGGTGGACTAACCTCGCAATACTCATCAGCATCAAGGTGTAGTTCTTTTAGTTTGCCAACTTTCCAGTATGAAACTCCCATGTATTGGGTAAACTCTTTTAACATCTCTAGTGGGGTTTTTGTTATTTCCCCAGTGTCAATGTTTACGCTGGTATTTACAATTCTGCGTGCAACATCATCAGAGATAGAAGCGTGATCCCACTTTTTGCGTGCAGACCCAGCCTTAATTTCTACTGTTGCGCCATCAACCACAACTGGTGAGGCAAAATAGTCATACTCCTCAGTAATGATTGATTGGAGTTCATTGTATAACGCCCCAACTCGACCTTTTACTTCATGTAGGTTAGTGGCAATTTGTAAGATATCTTTAGGATCATCATCTAGTTCGGACTTGGATAATTTGTATATGTCTGATTCTAAAAGATTTAGCAAGTCTGCAAGCGTGTCAACAGTATCTTTTGTATCGCTAGTAGGATTCATTTTTCTCCAATAGTAAATAGTAGATATATAAAGTATACTCTACCTAGAGAAAAAAGTCAATCCTCTTTTAAAAGTCTTTCAAGTGTATCCTCAAAATTTGCAACTTTAGGATTCTGAGTGATTAAAAGATTGTCAACTATCGCTTTTAGTGAATCACCCAAATAAGTCGTGGCGCTTTCTTTTATCATGGCGTTAATCTCATCTGGGCTAAACGTGTCTTG
>Ga0163179_10001433_pt1 | contig 16891 bp, 12 predicted proteins | sample AtlANTMetagenome_FD_109643 | JGI IMG/M metagenome (GOLD analysis project Ga0163179, IMG submission 109643) | Marine eukaryotic phytoplankton communities from the Atlantic Ocean - Atlantic ANT 2 Metagenome | ecosystem: Environmental > Aquatic > Marine > Oceanic | place: North Atlantic Ocean... | reverse complement strand
TCGCTCACGGTGTTGATCAGCTTCTCGTTGTCCCGGGAACGGTGGCGCCCGGCTGCGTCAAAGTTCTCAAGGCTGAAACCCACCGGGTTGATCACCCGGTGGCACTCCATGCAGGAGTTGCCCTTGGTCAGCTCGGTCACTTTCTCGCGCATCGTCAGGGAGGGGTCGAATTCCTCGTTCTTGAAGGCCACTGCCGTGGGGGGTGGCTTGAGGATGCGCCCGAGGACCTGGCGGCTCAGGAAGACCCCCCGGTGGATGGGGGAGGTGTTGTCGTGATAGGAATGCAGGGAAAGCAGGAAGGGATGGGTGAAGATGCCGGAGCGCTGGGTTGCGGGGAAGGCGACTTGCTGGAAGCCGTTGCCGGGTGGAATGGCGGCCTGATAGTAGCCGGCCAGGCGCTGGTTGAGGAAGAGGTGCCTGTCGAGCAGGAGCCGGCGGTAGTCGGATTGTTCGCTCCAGACCACGTCGTCGACGAAGTGCTCGAGGGAGCGCCGGAGGTCGACGACCAGCTGCTCATCAAAGCCCGGGTAGAGCTCGGGGTCCTTGCGCAGTTCCTCGTAGTCGTCCATGGCCAGCCAGTGCCTGAAAAAGCCCTGCATTTTGCGCCGGGTCTTGTGGTTGGACATCATGCGCCGGGCCTGGGCCGCGATCTGCTGCGGGGTGCGTAGTTTGTCGTTGCGGGCTGCCTCGAGAAGGATCCTGTCAGGCAGGCCGTCCCACAGGGTGAGAGCGAGCCGGGCGGCCACGGTGTAGCCGTCGGGTTTTCCCTCGTTTTCAGCGAGGCCCGGATAAAGAAAGCGAGGAGAGGTGAGGGCGAGGAGGAGGGAGTGACGGAGGGCAATCTCGGGGTCGGACTGCTGCTCGAAACGGGAGTCGACGAAGACTTTCCTTTGTTCCGGGGTGAGTGGCCGGCGGAAGGCGCGGGCGGCAAACTCGTGGGCGTAGTTCCGGAGGGCTGTGGGATCCTTGCGCTGATCGCCCTTGAGCCCGGCGACGATGTTGAGGTTGGTGATGAGGTGGTTGACAATATCGATAGCAGCGTAGGTGGTCGCCTCCTGCCATTCCCGGGAAATGTCGGAACCGCGCTCGTAGCCAAGGCTCCGGTCATCGGGCGGGAACTTTGCATCAACCACGGTGACGGTGTCCACCACCTCCGGCATGAGGTGCGCGTTGGGGATGACTTCCCAGGCCCCGTGGGGCGGTTTCCATTCCAGGCGGAGGGAGGCGACTTTTTCCTGGTAGCTGAAGTAGCGCAGGTAGAGTGGATAACCACGGCCCCCGAGAAGAAACATCTTCCCGCTTTTCTCGTGCAGCTTGTTCTTGGTGCTGACGTAGGCGTCGATGAAGGAATTCTTGTCGTCGTCTCCCCGGAAGGAGTTCAGGAGAAAGAGTGCGCCGTTGTGGGTCTTGACGCGAAACTGGTAAAGTCCGGTGCGGGGGGCGAGGAGGGAGCCCGACCAGCGAATCGAGAATCCCTGCTGCTTCAGTTTGCTGGCAGGCACGCCGGTTCCCCAGTCGAAGCCGATCCGGGGATCGACGCGCTCGAGAACATGCTCCTTCTCCTTGTTCATCTTCTCGATATTGAAGTAGCGCCCACGCAGTCCGCGGTTGGCGGTGATGGTCTGCGGGCGCTTGAAGGACTCGATGAGATCCGCCACTGAGTGGCGGTACTGGTCGTTGGTCAGGCGCAGCAGTTCAACCCGGGACGGACGCAGTCGGGCTCGCGCTGCGGGCCCGTAAAAGGCATCGTAGATATACTGGGCGACCGCACGGGCATCCTCATCCACCACGGAGTCCTCCTTGTCCTCGGGCATGGACCGGTGGATGTAGCGGGTCAGGGCGTCGACCGATTTACTGCCGGAGAGGGCTTCGTCATACTCCTCGTCGACACCCTGCCCCTTGGCGCCATGGCAGGAAGCGCAGTGCTCGGCATAGAGCTTCCCGCCATCGGGTTTGCCGAAGGAGCTCCAGGGTGCGAGAAAGACCGCGAGGAAAATAAGGGAAGTGCAACGCATCCGCTTGGTATACGTGGGCCAGGCGCTGATGTTTCGTCCCAACCTGAATGGAGTATACTCCGGGTTTGGCCATGATTGAACCCTGATTTTCTGCGCGCGGACCGCGGGAAGTGGCCTGCTTCCGGGCAGGAGAGCCCCGGGGCGCCGGGGGATGGCATGCCCCGGTCGGGCTTCCGGACCGGAGTTCCGGATGATTCCGGGGTTAATCGTAGAGTGGCAGGGGGTAGCGCTTGCTGACGCTGCGGTCTTTCCTGAATGAGTCCTCCAGCTTGCTCAGAATTGTCGGCCTGGTCTTCGCGAGGTTGTTGGATTCCCCGGGATCGGTGGCGAGGTCGTAGAGTTCCCAGGGGCCTGGTTTTTTGCTGCGGACCCTCTGGCGGATGGCCTTCCACCTGCCGTCAATGACCGCGAGCTGCCCTCGGTAGCCGTGAAATTCCCAGATCATGGGTTTGCGCCGGGAGAAGGGTTTCGGGACATTCTTCCGGGGGTTGAGAACGGGCAGGAGGCTATCGCCGTCGAGGTCGGCTGGTGCTTTTGCGCCCGCGAGATCGCAGAGGGTGGGAAACCAGTCGGGAAAGTAGGACGGGGTCTTGTCGGTGCCGCCCCGGGGGGTGACGCCGGGCCAACGGACGATGCAGGGAACACGGATCCCTCCCTCGTAGACGCTGCCCTTGAACCCGCGCAGGCCGGCGGTGGAATTGAAGAAGGCCGCATCAACACCGCCTACTCCGAACCGTGCGTCCCGGGACCCATGCGTGGTCCCGTTGTCGGAGGTGAAGATGACTACCGTGTTGCTGACGAGGTCGTGCTTCTCGAGCCTCTTGAGAATCGTGCCGACGTGCTCGTCGAGATCAGAGATCATGGCTGCGTAGCCGGCGCGGGGGCGCGGATGGGGAAGGTAGCCGTTCTGGCCGCGGTAGACACCCTTTTCGCTGTCCCACTCGGCAGGGTAGCGATCGATCCACTCCTGTGGAGGGTGCATGGCCACGTGCGGTTCCACGAAGGGGCAGTAGAGGAAGAAGGGCGTAGCGGTGTTGGCGTGCTTGTCGAGAAACTCGACGGCCTCGGCCAGAATGCGGTCGGGAGCATATGTCTCCGCGCGGTAGTCGTCAGCGACGATCGGGCCCTCTGGTTTGCGCTGGTGCCCGGGAACGGGGTTTTGGTTGATTGTTTCAATTCCCTCATCGTCATCGAGGAAGGGCGGGTAGAAGGAGTGGGCATTGCGCTGGCAATTGTAGCCGTAGAACCGGTCGAAGCCCTGCCGGATGGGCGAGCCGGCGGTGTCAGTTGGCCCGAGGCCCCACTTGCCAAAACCGCCCGTGGCGTAGCCGGCGGTCTTGAGAGCTTCTGCGATGGTGACCGCCTCGGCCGTAATGGGCCACTGGCCCGGGAACTTGCGACCATTCTTGGAATCACCGTTGTTACGAATCTCGGCGTGGCCGAGGTGGCGCCCGGTCATGAGCACGCAGCGGGCCGGGGCGCATACGGGCGCGCCGGTGTAGTGTCTCGTAAAGCGCAGACCCTCGCTGGCGAGGCGGTCCAGGTTGGGGGTCTTGATCTTCTGTTGTCCGTAAGAGCCGAGCTCTCCCCAGCCGAGATCGTCGGCCAGGATAAAGACGATATTCGGGCGGGAAGCGGCAGAAACCGCAGACGGTAGGACGGAGGCACAGGCGAGGATAGTCGCGCAGGCCAGGAGGGAGGCTTTCATGGGGCAAGGATTTCTACTTCGACCCGGCGGTTGAGGCGGCGACCGGTGAGAGTGGAGTTGTCAGCGAGGGGTTGGTCGGGGCCCAGTCCGCGCACCTCGACGATCTGTGCGGCGGGGATGCCCCTGCGGATCAGGAATTGTGCGACATGCCGGGCGCGGCGCTCGCTGAGGGTGAGATTCGTCCGGGAGTCCCCGATGTTGCAGGTGTGGCCGGTGAGTCGGAACGTCGCATCGGGCTGCATGGCGAGCAGAGTACGAATCTGGGTGAAGAAGAGGTTTTCGTCCTCGTTGGAGGCGGTTCGGTTCATTCCGAAACGCAGGGGCTCAATTTTGACCGCGAGATGAGCGTGTCTGAGCCTGGACGTCTCACTTTGCAGGGTGGCAAGGCGGCGCTCGTGCTCCAGGCGGACGGTTTCGAAGGCGGCACGTTCAATTTTCATCTTCTGCCGTTCGAGGGCGAGAGTTTCGTTGAGCTTGCTGGCGACCGCCCTGGCCTTCTCGTTTTCCTCCTCCCGGGTCTGAAGGGTCCGGCGGAGTTCCGCTGAGGTTGCGGTGGCCTGCCTGGCAATGTGCTTTTGCAGAACGAGGGCCGTCCGCAGACGGACGGCGGATGCCTCGGTGAGTTCGGTCAGGTGGGTCTGTGCCTCGAGGGCTCTGGCCAGTTCATGGGCGAGGTTTGCGTGCGCCCTGGTCTCGGCCCGGAGGAGCTCCTGCAGATCGTTCTTCCGGCCCCGGCTTTCGCGTTCGGCCCGGGCCTGCCTGGCCCGGCGATCAGGGGTCTTCTGCGTGTCGAGGGTTTGCTGGGGGCTCCTCGCCTGGCGCGATGGTTCTCGCGGGGGCTTTTCAGCTTCGCAGAGGAGCGGGGTGAACGTGAGGGCAGCCGAGAGGGCCACCGCAGTGCGCGGCACGCATCGGAGAGAGATCATGGCAAGGGTGGGATTGAGCAGTGGGGAGGCCAGCATGAGAGCCGGGTCACTGCAAGTCAGAAGGCCGGTGAGCCGTCAGCGCTTCTTCTTTCCCTTGTCCTGCGGTTTCCGGTTGGTTCGGGCCTTCCCCTGACGGGTGAGTGCGTTCTCCTCGGTAGCGGCGCCCTTGTCACCTTGTGATTTCATCCAGGCGTCGAGCTGGCTGGAGAGCTCCCTGCGTTTTTCAACGAGCTTGGGATCGTTGATGAGGTTGACGAGGCAATGTGGGTCTTTCACCACATCGTAGAGCTCCTCGGGTGGGCGCTGCTGATACTTGGAGACCATGGCCCGCGCATGGGTATTCCCTGTCGCGGCCTTCTCCTGCCAGCTGTTCCAGAAGGCAGCCTTGCCGTCTCCTCCCTTGCGGGTGACCGCATTCGTAAAGAGGGTATCCGGATGAAGGTTCCGGATGTAGCGGTGCTGTTTCGTCCCGCAGCTGCGGATCCCGAAGGCGTCGCTGCCGTTGATGATTCCGCGGGTTGTGTGCAGACCGTAGGTGTAGGTCTTGTGTTCCGTGGTCCTGCCGAGGAGGACAGGCAGGAAGGACCTGCCATCAAGCTTGAGTGGCTTGGCGTTGACTCCTGCTGCCTCGAGTAAGGTAGGGGTCACATCGACATACTCAACGAGGGCGTCACTTGTGGTGCCGGCGCCCACGACGCCGGGCCAGCGCACGATCATCCCGGAGGCAAGCCCAAGTTCGAAGCAGGTCCACTTGGCGAAGGGAAAAGCGGAGCCCTGCTCGGACACGACGATTACCATGGTGTTGTCCCGCAGTTTGAATTCGTCGAGGAGGTCGAGAAGGGCGCCACACTGCCAGTCGTAGTAGGTGATCTCGGCGAGGTACTTGGAGAAGGATTCCCGTGTTTCCGGCGTGTCGACAAAGGAGGGAGGAAGCTTGAGCGAGGCTGGAGGGTAGGCCGAAGCGTCTCCCTTGGTGTAGGGTGTATGTGGCTCGTTGGAGCAGGCGAAGAGGCAGAAGGGCGTATCGGAGTCCTGGCATTCGGTGAGAAGCTTTCTCAGGTTTGCGAACAGCGGGGCAGTGCCGGGCCCGTCGCGCCGGAAGTCATCGGAGTATTCGAAGGGAAACGACTCCCGGGGCGAAACATGAGTCTTTCCGCTGAGGGCCACCCGGTAGCCGGCCTGGCGGAGGTAGTGCGCGACCGACTTGGTGCCCGGATAGACCCGGGTGTGGTTGGGCCATGCTCCGGAGCGGACGGGGTAGAGACCGGTGTAGATGTTGTGCCTGGTTGGCGAGCACATCGGCGCGGTCTGGAAGCAGCGGTTGAAGGTCAGGCCTTCCTTCGCGAGCTTGTTGAGAGTGGGTGTCCTGGCCTGCCCCCCGTAGACCTCCATGTCGAGGTAGGTGCAGTCATCCGCAATGATGAAGACGAGATTGGGTTTTGACTGGCCTGGCTTGGGGGGTGGGGCAGCCGAGAGGGGACTGGCAAGGATGGCCAGCGAAGAGAGCAGGGAATAGAAGCGGGCAGGCATGAGGTGAACGATAGGTTTTCCCGGGCCCGGAGTTCCAGTGCCTTTTCCAGGACGGTGTGGAAGCCGGACAGGAAGCGGTGTCCCGTGCGGCGGAAAGACAAGTGTCCAGGGCCCTACGGGAGAGCGGACCAGATTTCTCCAAGCTTCCTGAGGGAGTCGCTCAGGCGTTCGTCGTTGAGGGTTTTCACCCGGGCGGAGGCGGTCCCAATCCGGGCGAGAACCCTGTTCCGGCGGTCCCCGTGGCTCTCAGTGAGAGCTTTCTTTATCTCGGTGGTCGGTTTTCCCACCGCATCGGACCTGTCGGCAATCTCCTCGAATTTCCCTGCGAGATTCAGGATCTGCTCGGAGGCGGACCGGGCACTCTCCTTGTTGCTGGCCCCCTCCAGGGTGGTAGCCAGTTCCTCCAGAAGATTCAGGGTATCGGTCATGATGCGCTCGTGGGTGTCCTGTTCCCCACAGGAAGTGAGCATCACCGCCAGACCGGCTGCAACCGGGAGAGCGAGGTTACGGAGCGTAGGCACCATGTCTCAACCTCGGCAGTGTCTCCGTTCCCGTCGAGCAGAATCGGGGCAGGTGGCGGCGAGGTGGGTGCAAGGGTGCCCGCCGCCTTCAGGAGAGGATTTTCGTGGCGACCTCCCCGTAGACATCCGTCAGCCGGAATTCGCGCCCGTTGTGGTTGAAGGTGAGCCGGGTGTGGTCGAGGCCGAGGAGATGAAGGATGGTGGCGTGCAGATCGTGGATGGTCATGCGGTTCTCCACCGCATGGTAGCCGAATTCATCGGTCTTGCCGTAGCGCAGGCCACCCCGTACGCCGGCGCCTGCCATCCACATCGTGAAGCCGTCCGGGTGGTGGTCCCTCCCCACCGGACCGTTTCCCTGTTGCGTGGTCGGGGTGCGTCCGAATTCCCCGCCCCAGAGGACGAGGGTGTCCTCAAGAAGCCCGCGAGCCCTGAGGTCGAGGATCAGACCGGTAATTGGTTTGTCGATCTGGCCGACATTCATGGAGTGGCCCTTCTCGAGATGGGAGTGCTGGTCCCACTGCTCATTGTTGAACTTGAGCGAATGGGCGTGGCTGACCTGGATAAAGCGAACGCCCCGTTCGGCCATGCGGCGGGCCAGAATACACTCGCGGGCGAAGTTCGCGGTCCGGGGATCATCCAGGCCGTAGAGCTTGCGGGTGGCCTTGCTCTCGGTGGAGAGGTCCGTCGCCTCGGGAGCGGCCATCTGCATGCGGAAGGCGAGCTCGAAACTACGGAGCCGGTCTTCCAGTCGGGCACCGGCCTCTGCGCTCACGGTGGCTGCATCTCGCTGGTGCATGCGGCGAAGGAGGGCGAGCTGGAGGGCCTGCTGTCCGGGGTTGATGCGTGCGTTGGTGGTATAGTGGAAGCGCGCGTCCTTGGCCGGTGTGTTGGGGTAGCCCGGGGTGCCGAGGGGAACACCGCCGAACTCGGCGGGGAGAAAGGCGGGCCCGAAGTTGTTGGCGCCCCCGTGCAGGGAAGTCGGGCAGATGGTGACGAAGCCGGGCAGGTTGTTGTTTTCGCTTCCGAGGCCGTAGTTCACCCAGGCCCCCATGCTGGGGCGGAGAAGGGCCTCGTCCCCGGTGTGGATCTTCATGCAGGCCCCGCCGTGGGAGACGTTCGTCTCGCAGACCGAGTGGAGCATGCAGAGCTCGTCGGCGACTTCGGGCAGGTGTTGCCACAGTTCGGACATCCAGTGGCCGCATTGACCGACCTGCCGGAGTGGCCAGGGCGGTTTCAGGAGATTGCCGCGCTTGGCGAACTGCACCTTCCGCTCGGGAAAGGGCAGGGGCTGGCCGTTGTGTTCCGTGAGCTTGGGCTTGTGGTCAAAGAGGTCGACGTGCGAGGGACCGCCGTGCATGAAGAGAAAGATGATGCGACGGGCGCGGGCCGGGAAGAGGGCCTGCGGTGATACGCTGGCGGAGGCCTTGGATTGCCCGGCGAGCAGCGAGTTGAGGGCCAGCCCGCCGAAGCCGAGCGCCATATGCTGGAGCGCGGATCGGCGGGGAAGGAGGTCCGCGGTGAGGGGAGGAGTGCTCATCGCAGGTAAAGGAATTCGTTGGAGATTAGCAGGGTATGGCACAGAAGGTCCCAGCTGTCCTTCTCCGTGCCGGCGTTCTGGAGGAACTGCCCGGCGGCCTGGCGCTCGCTTCCTTCGATGGGCCGGGCGAAGAGGTGGAGGTAAAGTTCGTTGAGCGGGTCAGGATGAGTGCGCATCCGGGTGGAGACCTCTTCTGACTGCGCCATGAGGAAGGGGCTGTTCAGCATGAGGAGGGCCTGGGTGGGCACGGTGCTGTCATCGCGCCGACCCAGCGGGGTGGTCGAATTGGGGAAGTCGAGCAGGCTGAAGAGATCGTAGAGGTGACTGCGGACGACGGGGAGGTAGATGCTGCGGTGCGGGTAGTCCTCGTAGACCTGGCGATTGCGAGCGAGGTCGGCAGGGGAGGGATCCTGCGCCTTGACGGCAGGGGGAGCGCCGTCAGGGGGCCCCGGATCGAGTGAGCCCGAGACGGCGAGGACGGCGTCTCGGAAGACTTCGGCTTCCATGCGTCGCACGCTGCGTCCACCTTCCGAGGAGGCCAGCTGATAGGTGCTGGAGAGCATGATGCGGCGGTGCAGTTTCTTGAGGGACCACCCGTCCGCGATGAACTGGCGGGTCAGATGGTCGAGCAGGGCCGGGTTGCGCGGCGCGCTTCCGGTTGTGCCAAGGTTGTCCGGGGTGTCGACGAGCCCTTCGCCAAAGTGCCAGTGCCAGACCCGGTTGACCATTACGCGGGCGGTGAGAGGGTGCCCGGGAGACGTCATCCAGCGGCCGAGTTCGAGGCGCCCGCTCTGGGCGGTCAGTCCGGGTGGGTCGGTGGACACGCCAATGCCGGTAAGGAAGCCGCGGGGCACTATTTCGCCGAGGTCGTGCGGGTTGCCCCGGATGTTGATGCGGGCATCGGCGACCCGCCCCTCAGCGACGGCCATGGCCTTCGGAAAGCCTTCTTTCTTCTCTTTCTCCAGTCCCGAGCGCTCGATTTCGAGTTGGTCGATTTCGCGGCGGAGTTGCCTGGCGGTGGCGGGCTCGTTGAGGGGGATGAGGCGGAGCTTGTCGAGGTGAGACATCAGCGGCTCCGACTCGATCCGAAGGACGCGCATGCCCTTTTGCAGTTCAAGAATGCCTTCGTGATGCCACTGCTGGTTTTCCGGCTGCCACCCGCCGGTGACTTGCGAGATTGCGTTGGCAAAGGCTACTTTGCCATCGAGGAGGACCCGTCCCGGGCGGGCCTGGGCAGCCGCGTAACGGAGGGCGAGGTAGTAGTGCCCCGGCCTGTTGATCTCCACGTCATACTCGGCATAGTTCTTCTGTCCCCCCGGATCGGAGATGATCCCGATGTCCCTGCCGTATTGTTTCCGGTCAACAATCACATTTCCGCGGGCATGGTCCTCCGCCTCCCACTCGCGGGTGCCCTTCCTGTCCACGAGGGTGGCGAGCTTTTGTTCGAGGGTGGTGATTCTTTTCGAGAGCCCTGCGATCTGACTGTTGCGCTTGGCGGAGTGCTCCTCCGCTTCCGGAGTGCGAAGCTCGCGGTCCTTGATGGAGGTGCTGTGAAAGATGCCGGCCAGCGCGTAGTAGTCCCGCTCGGAAACGGGATCGAACTTATGGTCGTGGCAGCGGGCACAGCCCAGCGAGAGTCCTAGAAAGACGCGACCCACGGTATCGATTTGCTCGTCTACGATGTCGGCGCGTTTTTTGGCCTGGTCCTTCTCGGCGAGGATCTTGGTGCCGATGGCAAGGAAGCCGGTGGCGGTCAGGCGGTCGGCGGTGGCGGGTTGCATGAGATCGCCGGAGAGCTGTTCGCGGACGAATTGGTCGTAGGGAAGGTCGCGGTTGAAGGCGCTGATGACCCAGTTGCGATAGCGCCACGCGAACGGGTAGGGGTGGTTTTCGTCGCCACCATTGGAATCTCCGTAGCGGGCGAGATCGAGCCAGTGGCGTCCCCATCGTTCCCCGTAGTGGGGAGAGGCGAGCAATTGGTCGATGATCCGTGACCAGGCCTTGGGGGAGGGATCGGCGAGAAACGCTTTTACCTGTGCGGGCGAGGGGGGAAGACCGAGGAGGTCAAAGTAGGCCCGGCGCACGAGGACATGGGGCTCGGCGCGGGGGACGGAGGAGATCTGTTCCTGTTCGCTTGCCGCGAGGGTGAAGAGATCAAGTGGTGCGCTGGCCCAGTCCTTGTTCCTGACGGCGGGCAGGGTGGGGGCGGCCAGCGGTTGGAAGGCCCAGTGGTCGCGGTTCTCCCCATGGACGGAGATATTCGTTCCGAGGCTGGCGAGGGCTCCCAGTTGTAAAGCTGTCAGAAGACGGATAATGGCCCGTTCCCTTATCACGGGACGACGAGGGCCGGGAAGGGGGATCGCAGGTTTCTTCGGGTGACCGGCTTGGGAAAGGCCCTCCGGGACCTCGGCAAGTTTCCGGACAGGGGCTCTTCCTGCAGGCTCTCGCTACCGGGCCTCTTCCTTCAATTCCCTCCAGCGTCTCCGCATGGTGGCGAGGGTCTCCCGGTGGGAGGGATCACCAGCGAGGTTGGTGCGCTCAAGGGGGTCCTCGCTCAGGTCGTAGAGTTCCTCGATGCCCGGTTTGGGTGCGAGCCAGTGGATGTATTTCCAGCGTTCGCTGCGGACGGCCTCGGATTCCGGGATACGGTTGGGGATGAAGTGATGCTCGTAGAAGAAGTCGCTGCGCCAGTCCTTGCCTGCCTTCTCAAGGAGCGGAGTAAGGGAGCGGCCCTGCATGACCCCGGGAGCGGTGAGGCCGGCATAGGACAGGATGGTGGGAGCGAGGTCGATGTTGAGGGCGAGTTCGTTCAGGGCGCGGGGAGGTGTCTTCCTGCCGCGCGGGTCGTGAATGATGAGGGGAATCCGAATGGACTCCTCATGGGCGAACCACTTGCCGGCCAGCCCGCGTTCGCCAAGGTAAAATCCGTGGTCGGAGGTGAAGATGATCACGGTGTTGTCGGCGAGGCCCTGTTTCTTCAGTTCATCACGCATACGTCCGACTTCCCGGTCCACTCCGAACAGGAGGCGGTAGTAGTCCTTCACGGTTTCCTGAAACAGCTTGGGAGAAAAGCGGATCTCCCAGCGTCGGCGGGACTCGGAGGTCCGGAGGGGTTCGTGGAGGGATGCAAAGATTTTGGGATCAGAGAGAGGGGCGGGTGGAATCGTTATGTCGGCATACATGTTTTCGTCGCGCTTGTCGGGTGGGAACTGGCGCTTGGCCCCGTCCTGACAGTGGACGGCCTTGAAGCTGACGGAAAGACACCATGGTTTGTCCTTGGGCGCGGTGCGGAGGAATTCGAGGGACTGGTCTCCCTGAAGGGACGTGAGGTGCTGGTTGCCCTCACGCTTGGGGTCGAAGAAGCGGCCCTGGCCAGCGAATCCCTTCCAGTAGTCGAAGGTCTTGCGGGCTTCGGTCATCTTGTGACCCACGCCGTACTTGCCCACGAAGCCGGTGTGGTAGCCAGCGTCCTTCAGGAGGTGGGGATAGGCCTGTCCCCAGGCCTCGGCGGTAAACTCGGTGCGGAAGTCGTGGATCTTGTGGCGAGCCTCATACTGTCCGGTGAAGATACTGGCACGGCTTACCATGCAGATTGCGGTTGTGACGAAGGCATTCTTGAAGACATGACTGTCCCGCGCGAGGGCGTCGAGATGGGGTGTCTTGCAGGTTTCGTGACCGGCAAACCCGAAGGTGTCGTAGCGCAGGTCATCAACGAGAAGAAAGAGGATGTTCGGCTTCGTAGCAGAGGATGCCCGGGGGGGAGCAAGGAGGAGGGCTGCCAGTCCGAAAGCAAGAACAGGGAAGAGGCGGAGGAGGGACATGGGTGGTTCTTATGAAGAACCGGGGCCCGGGGCCAAGCGGGAAAAGCAGCCGGGCCCTCCTGCTGCAGTGTGAGCACTCAGCCTGAGGAAGAGGCCGTGGGGGAAGGTCCCCCCTGGCCGGGCGAGAGGCTCTCAGCTTCCGGGGCCTTCAGGGAAGGTCGTTTTCGGCGAGCCAGTCATTGAGAATCTCGAGGGCGGCGGCCTGATCGATGATCTTCTTCTGGTCCCGGGCGGATTTGCCGGCCTCGCGTAGCTTCTGGGAGGCGGTGGTGGTGGAGAGTCGTTCGTCGCTGTAGAGCAGGGGGACTCCGGGGATCGCGCCGGTGAGCTTTGTGCCGAAGGCGCGCACCCTCCGGGCGGCATCCCCTTCCGTACCGTCGAGCCGGAGAGGGAGCCCGAGGAGGATCAGCCTGATCCCCCGTTCGCTGATGAGTTCGGTGATCCGTTGAACGGGGTCAGTCCGGGCGGTGTGAATCGTTTCCACCGCGTGGGCGGCAATCCCGAGCTCGTCAGTGGCGGCGAGGCCGATGCGGGCCTGACCGTGGTCTATGGCAAGGACGGGGTGGGGTGTCACGGCTTCTACAGGAGGTCCTCGGGGAGTTCCCGGACTATTCTCTTGATGTCGTCGGCCTTGCGGCGGTCGGCGACCAGGATGGCATCCCCGGTCTGAACGACGATCAGGTCGTCCACGCCGAGCAGGGCGACGCGCTTGCTCTGGTCGCTGAAAATGATGTTGTTCTCACTGTCCACGACGGTCACCGGGGTATTGGACCGGTTGGAGCCTGAGACAGGGTCGAGGTAGTTCGCCACCGAGGTCCAGGAGCCTACGTCGTCCCAGTCGAAGGTGGCCTCGATATTGAGGACGCGGGAGGCCTTTTCCATGAGCGCGTAATCGATGGAAATGGGGGTGAGCGCGGGAAAGCGGGCGGCGACCGTGTCGGCGACTTCCCCGGTATCCCGGATCTCTTCCACGAAGTGTGCAAGTTCGGGCGTGTGGGTGTGGAGCTCCGAGAGGACGGTTGGAATCGACCAGATGAACATGCCCGCATTCCAGGCGAAGTTTCCACTGGCGAGAAACTCTTCGGCCTGCTCGGGGGCGGGTTTTTCACGGAAACGGATCACTTCGTGGGGCTGGTGGGCGAGGGAGAGTTCCCCGAGGGAGGCGGGTTCTCCCCGTTCGACATAGCCGTAGGAGGGACAGGCCCAGGAGGGTTTGATTCCCACCGTGACCAGACCTGCGCCTGCGGTGGCGGCCGCGAGGGCATCCGTCATGACGGCATGGTAGGAGGCTGTGTCTCGGATGAGTTGATCGGCCGGGAGCACCATCATGGTGGCCTCGGGATTGCGGGCGGCCACCAGCCCGATACCGAGGGCAACCGCGGGTCCGGTATCTCGTCTGGCCGGTTCTGCAAAGATGTTCTCGGGTGGGAGTGAGGAGGCCAGTTCCCGGACGGCTTCCTCCTGCAGGGCGTTGGTGAGGATCAGGATGTTTTCTGGTGGGACCAGTCCCTCGAGGCGGTGGAGGGTCTGGTCGAGGAGAGTCTCCTCACCCAGGAGGTTGAGGAGTTGTTTCGGCCGGGCATTTCTGCTGAGAGGCCAGAAGCGGGTGCCGCTGCCACCGGCGAGGATCAAGGCATAGGGAGGGGACATGCTGGGGGGATAGTGCCGGAAGATTGGGCACTGGTAAAACCTGCTCTGCCGGTAAATTCTTGTTTTTCACCGGCTGACTGTGAGTTACGGTGATTAACGTGAGTGAGAAATCGCAGGATCCCGGGAAGAAGCTTGTCGATGCCGGTGCGGAGTGCGCCCCGATGGTGCTCGGCGTAGCAGCCGGAATTTTCCTGGGTGACATGATGCACCGTAGTGCCCGGCGCCCGGTGGCTTTTGCGTTGAGCGTGCTGGGTGTTGCTGCGATCGCCCCGGTCGTTGTGGATACCGTCCGCGACAAGGTGGCGGGACCGAATACCCGCCGCGGAACGCAGCGAACCCTGCGCAGTATCCGGGAAGGTGCCGGAGCACCCGCTCGTGATATCGACTTCGTGGAGGAGGAGCTCGGGGAGGTCTACGCGACCGTCGCGAACCAGTAAGGGCGTGTGTGTCGGACGTTGTTGCAGGCTGTGATCCGGCCTGGAGCAAGGGGATAGCGCTGGGTTTCCCGCAGAAGCGAGGGAAACAATCCCTGTCTAGGTGGACCCCGGTGGTTGGAACCGCGAGGTCTCTGAGTCCGGTGCTCCCCCGGGATCGCGGAGGTTGGCGGTCAGTTCACGGACGACGATTGGAAAGCTGGTGCGGAACCGGTGCTTGGGTCGCCAGTCCAGGCCCGCAACCGCCTTGCTGAAGTCTACTGCGTAGCGACGGTCGTTGCCGGCCCGGTCAGGGACATGGGTGAGTAGAGAGGTCGGTTTGCCGAGGAGTTCGAGAACACTGCGCGCCATGCCCAGATTCGTGCGTTCGCATTGCCCGCCGAACAGGTAGACCGCGCCCGGCTGCCCCCTCAGGAAGGCGGAGATCATTCCGCGGCAATGATCGTCAACGTGCATCCAGTCGCGGATGTGCATTCCGTCCCCGTGCAACTCGAGCGGCTGGTCATGGAACGCTGCGTTCACCAGATTGGGAACGAGTTTCTCCACATGTTGACGAGGGCCGTAATTGTTGCTGGATCGGGTGATGACGATGTCCTGGGCATGACACCGCACTGCGCTGAGGCAGAGCAGGTCGGCCGCGGCTTTGGAAGCGGCATAGGGAGTGGTCGGATTCAGGGGGCTGATTTCCACGAAGCGCCCGGGCGGAGAGACCGAGCCGTAGACCTCATCGGTTGAGCACTGCAGGAGGGGAACATGCATGGCGCGACAGGCTTCAATGAGGTGCAGGGTTCCGGCCACGTTGCTGGCGACGAAGACCTCGTTGGACTCGAGCGAGCGTGCGACGTGGGACTCGGCTGCAAGGTTGAAGACCCCGGTGACATCATGCTCCCGGAGGAGGGTGGAGATGAGGGCCTGGTCAGCGATATCCCCCTCCACGAAGGTAAAGCGCGAATCCTGGTCCGGGCCGATCAGGTGGCCGCGATTTCCCGCGTAGGTCAACTTGTCGAGGACGATCAGCTGCTGCAGGCCTTCCGCCAGAAGGAGATGGCGGACCAGGGAGGACCCGATGAATCCGGCACCGCCGGTGAGAAGGATGGAGCGGAGCTGGCGCACGGCAGGGGAGACTACACCGGACGGTTAGTTGGTGTGCAACCGGAATAGTGAGAACAGGAATCCTGCAAACTGGAGAAGGGAGGAGCAGGGAAGCCGACAAGGAAACGCGGGGTTCACGGGAATTTTGCTCCGGTGTGCTGTCCTGGAGCTCTGGGATCGGGAAAAACCCTGCCCACCGTCCCGGCAGGCTGGTAGGCTGGCACCATGGAGATTCTGCTGACGGGGTGTGGAGGTCGACTGGGGCGGTCCCTCCTGCAGGAGTGGAACGGAGAGCACGTCGTTCACGGACTGGGTCGGGAAGAACTCGATTTGCGGGAGCCCGGTGCATTGGAGGGCAGGTTGCGGGGCCTGAGCTTTGATGCCCTCGTGAACTGTGCCGCTCTGGCCGACGTGGAGCGCTGCGAATTGGACCGGAGGGAGGCGAAGCTGGTAAATACGGAAGCTCCGGGAGTGCTGGCGCGCTTCTGCGCCGAGCGGGGTGCCCGCTTCATACACTTCAGTACGGACTATGTGCTGGACGGGGCCGAGGAGGGGCTGAAGAACGAGGAGGCACCAGTCCGGCCTCTCAATCACTACGCTCGAACGAAGCGGAGGGGAGAGGAGCTGGTCCTGACTGAGAATCCGGACGCTTTGGTGGGGCGGGTGAGCTGGTTGTTTGGAACAGAGCCCGGGGGAGTGGTGGAATCAGTAGTGCGGCGCTCGCGGGAGGGAGGGCCCATCCGGGCAGTGGGCGACAAGTTCTCCAAGCCGACCTCGGTGAAAGAGATTAGTCGGATGACCCTTGCTCTGCTGGGGAGAGGCGACTTGAGCGGAATCTTTCACCTCACGCACCCGGGAGAACCGGAGAGCTGGTGGTCGATCGCCTGCAAGGTGGTCGCACTGGGACGGGAAGCAGGGCTCGTGGCAGACGGGGTCCAAGTGATCAGGGAGACGATGGAGCAGTCCGGGCGAATGCAGGCAGTGCGCCCGGTCCATACTGCGATGAACCCGGTGAGGTTGCGCGAGGAGTTGTCTTGGAAAGGAGTGGGCTGGGAGGAGGAGGCCCGGAAGGTGATGGGCTTGCTGGCCGAATAGCGGCGCTGTGTTCTCGAGTGCCGATGAGCCCGGGACGGCTTCTGGAAATCCCATTGACCGCGGGAGGGGCTGGTGCAAACTGGCTCAGTGAACACTGTGGTCCAAATTGTCATTGGGGGCACGCTTGTCGCGCTGTTCTCTTCCTGTGGAAGCCTGACAAATTCGCAGGGCTATGATCCCGGGATGGATCCGTTGGATTCCCCGGGTGGTAACCTTGGAAGCGATTTGTCGGATTCCGGTCCCCGTTTTGCCCCGGGAACCTATGTGGAGGTAACTGATGCCAATGCGGGTCTGTTCGGGCGTTTTCCCAGTGGCCGGGGGAATGTCCAGCCCGACAGCAAGTTGGAGGTGGGCGCCCAGCTCAAGGTAGTTGGGGCGCGAGGTTCCTACCTGAAAGTGGAAACTGAGGCGGGTGAGATCGGGTATGTACCGACTGTCATGGTGAACAATCGCTTGCAGGGTTCGTCCCTTGTTCCCCTGGGAGGGTCCAATGTTCCGGTGAACCCCGTCGAGCCCATTGATCCCGAGGGCTTGCCGCCCCTTCCGCCCGCGGGCACTTCTC
>Ga0163179_10001431_pt1 | contig 16912 bp, 14 predicted proteins | sample AtlANTMetagenome_FD_109643 | JGI IMG/M metagenome (GOLD analysis project Ga0163179, IMG submission 109643) | Marine eukaryotic phytoplankton communities from the Atlantic Ocean - Atlantic ANT 2 Metagenome | ecosystem: Environmental > Aquatic > Marine > Oceanic | place: North Atlantic Ocean... | reverse complement strand
TATCTCCGTTGAAATTGTCACTGACTCAATATTCATTTTATCTTTTAAATCTATTATAATCCGTTGGGCAGATTTTAAACCTATACCCTTAACACTTTTTAAAGTATTTACATCTTCCATCAAAATTACTTTTTGTAGACTGGCTGGGGGTAATGAAGATAAAATCATTCTAGCAGTTGTTGCTCCAACACCTGAAACTGATAATAATAATACAAAACACTCTCGTTCTTCTTTGTCAAAAAATCCATATAAAGTATGTGAATCTTCCTTGACGGATAAATATGTAAAAACCATCTTCGAGTGTAAGCCATCCTTTTCAATTTTTGAAAAGGTATTTAAAGAAATATGTAAAAAGTACCCTACTCCATTACAATCCATAACCAAATGAGTTGGTGATATTTCAATTATATTTCCCTTTAAAAAAGTTATCATATTTTATTTTCTTTCATGAGCATCTACTGAAGCTATAGTTGCCATATGTACAATTTCATTAACACTACTTTCTAACTGTAGAATATGAACTGATTTATTCATGCCTAATAAAACAGGCCCCATTGTTTCAACATTTGATAATTCCTGTAAAATCTTATATGACACATTACCTGACACTAGATTAGGAAAAATTAATGTATTTACCTTTTTATCTTGTAATTTAGAAAAAGGAAATAGACCACCTCTTTTCTTTTGATTTAAAGCGAAATTTGCCTGCATCTCACCATCTACAACTAATGATGGAAAATCATTATGTAATCGTCGAACCACATTTTGAATCTTTTTTGTTTCTGGATCTTTTGTTGACCCAAAATTAGAATAAGAAAGTATCGAAATAACTGGTTTTATACCGAATCTTTTCACACATTCCGCGGTTAATAAACAAATTTGAAACAATTCGTCTTCGGAAGGAGTTTTATTAATAGTTGTGTCTGCAAAAAAGATTGGTCCCTTTTTAGTGACAACAATATAAACTCCAGCTAAAAGACTTGACTTTCTCCCAACTATTTCTAAAGCCGGCCGTAAGGCCTCTGGGTAACTTCTTGTTACTCCTGAGAGGAACACATCCACCTCATCATGCAATAACATCATCGAACCAAAATGAGCACGATCTCTCATAATTCTTCTCGCTTGATTCTTAGTGAGTCCTTTACGTTCTCGCATTTTCCAATATATATCAGCATATTCATAACGTTTAGATTTCAAATCATCACTTTTAACATCAATAATTTTAACACCTTCTAAATCAATCTCATTTTGTTCAGCAAAATTTTTAATAAATATTTCGTTTCCTAATAAGATTGGAATACACAATTCCTCTGTTTTCAGAATTTCAGCGGCTTTTAAGACATTATAATTATCTGCCTCTACAAATAAAACTCTTTTTTTATTCTCTTTAGCGATTCTATTAAATCCCCTAATTAATTGATTATCAAGACCTAATTTACTAATTAAGTAATCCTGATATTTTTCCCAATCAGTAATTTCTTTTTTTGCTACTCCGGATTTAATCGCCGCTTTGGCTACAGCAGTAGAAACTCTAGTAATTAAACGAGGATCATTAGGTTTAGGAATTATATATTCTGGTCCAAAAGACAAAGTTTTTTGATACGCTAAATTTACATCCTCTGGAACATTTTCTTTTGCTAATGCTGAAATTGCACGAACAGCGGCTACTTTCATTGGCTCATTAATTTCAGATGCTCTCACATCCAAGGCTCCTCTAAAAATATAAGGAAACCCTAAAACATTATTGACTTGATTTGGAAAATCAGATCTCCCTGTTGCCATGATAACATCTTTTCTTGCTTTTTTAGCATTAGAATAAGATATTTCTGGATCTGGATTGGCCATAGCAAAAACAATAGGGTTTTTATTCATTGTTTTTAACATTTTTTGAGAAACAACATCGCCAACAGATAAACCAATAAATACATCCGTTTTTTTCATAGCATCTTCAAGAGAAAATATTCTTTTATTTGTAGCGTATTTTTTCTTTTCTTTTGATAAAACCTTTCTGTCTTTTCTAACAACCCCCTGACTATCACATAAAACTATATTTTTTCTTTTTACTCCCAGTCTAATATATAACTTCAAACAAGAAATTGCAGCAGCACCGGCTCCATTTACTACTAATTTAACTTTATCAATTTTTTTACCAACCAGTTCCAAAGCATTTAATAATGCTGCTGATGAAATGATTGCCGTTCCATGTTGATCATCATGCATCACAGGAATTGAAAGTTCTTTAATAAGTCTTTTTTCAATTTCAAAACATTCTGGAGATTTAATATCTTCTAAATTTATACCGCCAAAAGTTGGAGAAATAGCCTTCACCGTATCAACAAAAGAATCTATGTCATCAACTTTCAATTCTATGTCAAAAACATCTATATCCGCATATATCTTAAATAACAACCCCTTACCTTCCATTACTGGTTTGGCAGCTTCAGGACCAATGTTTCCCAAACCCAAAACAGCTGAACCATTTGTAATCACGGCAACCAGATTCCCTTTAGATGTATATTTGTAAACATCACTTTTCCTCTTCGCAATACTTTTACATGGTTCTGCAACTCCGGGGGAATAAGCTAGAGCTAAATCTCTTTGAGTTCTATATCTTTTGGTTGGTACAACCTCTATTTTTCCGGGTCTTTTCTTGGAGTGAAAATCCAAAGCCTCTCTTCGATTTATGATAGACATAATAAAAATATATTTAATTTACTTCATAAGTGACCGAGACTTCAATTGACTGAGAAGGTTGACCTTGAAGATAAAATCTATATTTTACCTCAAATACACCACTTATGTCAGAGTTAAGATAACCTTTAAAATAATCATCTGTTTCAAAAGTTTCTAATGTCAATGGATTGGGGGCCGTAATTGTAGTGGAGGGAAAACAAATATCGTTAAAACAAAAATATACTGTTACGTCTGGAACAGTAGTGAAAATTTTACGAACTATTAAATCAGTCATGGTCTCACAAGAACTATTTTGTACATAAATATGAGAAATCAAATCTTCTCCAACTGTTCCACTAACATAATCATCAATATAAATAATCTCGATAGGATTATCTAAAGGGATTTCACAAGTCCCATCATCTTCTGTTGCATCTGAATTATAATTACACGCGACCACATCCATACAACCGGGTTCACTACAATATGTAAATAATAATAAGAAACTAACGAACAATATATATTTATAAAAATAGTCTTTCATGATTCTCTTAAATTTAATTCTGAATACAAATTTAATTATAATTACAGTAATTGATTACAATTAACGGAATATCTATCATTATTTTGTTATATTAGTAAACTGATTATTAACGAACTTTTAAACAAAAAATTATGAAAAAACTATTACTATTTGTCATGTGTACAATTTTTTACTGTTCATATGCTCAATTACCTCCTAATAGCTTTGGTGAAGATTTCACACTAACCGATATTAATGGTAATGAATTTAATTTGCACTCAACACTTGATGAGGGTAAGACTGTTATCTTAGACTTATTTGCTACTTGGTGTGGTCCTTGTTGGAGTTATGCTGAAACAGGTGTGTTGGAAGAATTACAAAATGCTTACCCAGATGATGTTGTTTGTGTGGCAGTGGAAGCTGATCCTTCTACGGCTGAGTCTGAAATCTATAATAGTGGAAATGGAGACTGGACCACTGTAATTGACTATCTTTTAATGGATGACCCAAGTGGTGATGTGGCAGAAGATTATGCACTAGCATATTACCCTACAATATATAAAATATGTCCAGATAGAATGGTAACTGAAGTCGGTCAAATATCAAGTGTAAATGCTTTTATGACTGAAATAAATGCATGTACCACCGCACAATATAGTAAAGACGCAAAAATACTATCTTATAATGGAGCTACTACTTTTTGTGGAGGAAATCTAGATAACGGTTCTGTTTTAATTCAAAACTATAGTGTTGGAGCGACTCTTACTGCATGTGATATTTTAACTAAAATAAATGGCGAAACTGTAGAAACAACATCTTGGTCCGGATCATTAGATACTTATCAAACAGCAAGTATAAATTTGAGTTCCATGAACAACGTGCCAGATGGGGCGGATATCACTTTTGAAATTGATTATGAAGGAGATATGGACACTAGTAATAATACATTAGACCCTGGAATTCTCGGTTCCACAGGATCATCAAACGATGTATCCTTATATATAATGACAGATAACTGGGGTGAGGAAACATCTTGGGATCTGGTTGGTCCTGGTGGTACTGTTGCTTCAGGAAGTGGATACGGGAATTATGACACTGTTAATATAACTTGGGATTTAGATCCTGGATGTTATGTGTTTAATGTTTATGACTCCTATGGGGATGGTGTAGAAGCTTCTATGTGGGGAGCTTATGATGATGGAGTAGTAACTGTAACTGACAATGGTCTTGGTAACGTTCTTTGGACTGGAGTTCAGTTTGAATCTCAGGGGTCTGTTGCTTTTGAAGTTTTAGCTCAATTTGATGTAACAGAAAATACTGACTTTGACATTTCGTTATTCCCAAATCCATTTAAAGATTATACAAATTTATCGATATATTCTGAGAAAGGTAATGAAATGAATGTTGAAATTTACAATACCCTTGGTGAGATTGTATATCATGAATATATGACTTTAAATACAGGAGTTAATAATCTTAAAATTGAATCAAAAGATTTGATGATTGGGATGTATTATATTAACATCATTGTTGATGGAAAAAATAGTCTAAAACCATTATCTATTATTAAATAATTCGATTTTAATTCTTAAAAAAGCCACTCTTGGGTGGCTTTTTTTTTAATCTAACTTTAAACATGAAAAGACTTATTTATTTATTTGTTTTATTAATTAATTATAGTGTGTTTGCACAAATTCCTTCTGTTGATATTAAAAATTTAAATGGTGGTATTATCAACACATCCACATTTGACAATAATCAAAATCCTATAATTATTAGTTTTTGGGCCACATGGTGTAAACCATGTAAAGAGGAATTAGAAAATATTCATGAAGTTTATGAAGATTGGCAGGAAGAAACTAATGTTAAATTAATAGCAATCAGTATCGATGACGCTAGAAATACTTCAAAAATCAAACCACTTGTTAACTCTAAGGGATGGGAATATGAAGTTTATCATGATAGTAACAGTGAATTCGCTACTAAAATGGGGGTGAAACCAATTCCCCATACATTTTTATTAAATAATAAAAAAGAAATCGTTTGGAATCACACTGGATATACTGAAGGTGACGAGGAAGACCTTTATGAAAAAATTTTAGAAATTCTTGAATAATAAAATGAAAAAATGTTTTTTTATAATCATCACATTGATTTATTTTCAAATTGAGGCACAGAACCTTGGAAATCTATCTGGGAACAGTGAACTTAATTATCAAACTTTTCAAGAAGACTCCACTATAAATGCAGAAGCCCGAAATCCCTATATTTTAGGTTATATAAACCTATTATATAATTACAAAAATCTAAATATAGGATCTAGATTGGAGTTATATAATAATACTATTCCAGGATTTGAAAATTATGAGGGATATGGATTAGCCTATAAATTTGTTCAATGGAACAATAAGTTTATTGATATTACTATAGGTGATTTTTACGAAGAGTTTGGGAACGGGTTAATTTTAAGAACTTACTACGATCCTAATTTAGGATTGGATAACTCTATCAATGGTATCAGAATAAAAACAACGCCTTACAAAGGGATTTATTTAACAACTTTAATAGGTAAACAACGATCTTACTGGGAAACATCAAATAGTCTAGTTAGAGCTTTAAACACAGATCTATTATTGAATGATATAATACTTAAAAACTGGTCGTCTTATGTTAATCTTGGACTAAGTTTTGTTACCAAAAAAGAAGATGATGACAACCCTTTATATATTCTACCTAAAAATGTTGGGGTATTTAACGGTAGATTAAATTTTACAAAAGGAAATGTCTCATTGAGTCTAGATTATGCTTATAAAATTAATGATCCTTCTTCTGATAATAATTATATCTATAAACCTGGGAATGGTTTGATTCTTACGGGAAATTACTCTATAAAAGGATTAGGGGTCTCCTTAGGTTTAAAAAGAATAGAGAACATGGGTTTTAGAAGTGAAAGAGAAGCTATTCTACAAGATTTAAATATAAATTTCATAACCCCATTTACAAAACAACAAAGTTATTCACTTGCAACCATTTATCCTTATACTACACAGCCTAATGGTGAAATGGGAAGTCAAATTGATATATATTATACTATTCCAAAAAAAACAACATTTGGGGGAAAATATGGTACAAGTATTAATTTCAATTTTTCAAATGTTTATGACATACATAGGGTGACTGTCGATGGGACTACAGTTATAAATCAAAGTGGGACATTAGGTTATAACTCTGATTATTTTCAAACAGGTGAAAAACTTTTTCAAGAAATAAATCTAGAAATAACTAAAAAAATTAATAAAAAATTAAAATTAATAGGATCTGTTATTTACTTAGAAAATAACGATAAAATACTTAAGTCACAACCATTACTTCCAAATCAGAATCACGAATACATATATGCCAAAATAGCTATCCTCGAAATACTTTATAAAATAAAACCTAAAAATTCATTTAGAGTTGAGTTACAACATTTACAAACGAAACAACATTATAAAAATTGGGTAATGGGATTAATGGAATACAAATTGTCTCCTCATTTATTTTGGTCTATACAAAACCAATATAATTATGGACATCCTGACACACCACAATATTATTCATTTTCTACAGGTTATACTCAGGGAGCAAATAGATTATCAATTACTTATGGGAAACAAAGAGCCGGACTATTTTGTGTTGGAGGAGTCTGTAGAGAAGTCCCGGCATCAAATGGATTTTCAATAAATTTAACTAGTTCTTTTTAAAAAATGAAAAATAAAATTCTAATAATAATTTGTTCTTTATTACTGTGTTGTGATGTAATTGAACCACCTTATAATGAAATAAATAATAAATTACCTGCCGAAAAGACGGTGTTAATTGAAAAATTTACTGGACACAAATGTAGTAATTGTCCAGATGCTACCAGAAAAATAAAAGAATTACAGGATTTATATCCGGAAGTTATCATCCCTGTAACCATACACCCCGGAGGTTTGTCTGAATTTACCGATACAGATAAAAACTATCCTTATGATTTTACCACAAATTCAGGTGATACTATATCAAATGATATGGGGGCGATTTTTTTACCATTAGGCACAGTGAACCGAATTGATGGAGGAGTTTCCAATCGATGTTTTACAAAAGACCAATGGGCCTCAAAAATAGATCAAATCCTATATAACTCTGAAGGTATTCCTAAACCAAAAGAAGTAGAGATGGACATCAACACGTATTTAAACAAAGAAAATAAAGAACTTACGATTGAAACTAATCTCATTTTTTTTAATCCAGGTGTTTATAAATTATGTCTAATTATCATAGAAGATGGGATTATTTCTCCACAGATTGATGGTGCGGAATATGTTGAGAATTATGAACATAACAATGTCTATAGATGTTCAGTGAATGGAATATACGGAGAAGTTATTAATACTGAAACAGGTTCTTTAGAGTGGACTGGAACACATACGATATTGTTTAATCAAGATTCTAATACTAATTGGACAGATGATTGGGATAATATAAATAATTGTCACGTAATAGCATATGTCTATGACCAAAATTCATTAATTATTGAAGAAAGTGTAAAAGAAAAGGTCCTCAATGAATAAATTAATTTTCAGTCTATTTTTTTTAACTTCTATAATAAGTTTAAGTCAAAATTTTAATGGCGGATGGTTTGCTGGTATTTCAACAACACAAGTGTCAGGTGATGAATTAAGTGGTTTTAATAAGATTGGACCGTGTATAGGTTTATATATTAATCACAATATTAAATGGTATCAAATACAATTAGAATTACGATACATAACAAAAGGAAGTAAAAGGGTAATCGATAATACTAATCTAAATGATATAACTTTTAATTACAACTTACATCTTGATTATGTAGGGATACCTATTTTATTGTCTACCAATATTAGAAAAAACACAAAAATAGAACTGGGAACAGAAATTAATTTCCTTATTAGACAAAAAGAAGAAATTGATTTTTATATAGATAATACTAGAATTATTAATAAACTCGAAACATGTGTGTTCATCGGTGTTTTATATAATATAAATGAAAAATACGCTTTAAGTAGTAGACTTTCTAATTCATTCCTACCAATCCGGTCACATGCTTCGGGAGAAACATATCGATTAAATAAAGGACAATATAATACGTGCTTAATGTTTAATTTATACTATCTATTCTAAGATTAAAAAATTGATGTTTGTGTCCCAGGAAATGGTTTTTTAAAATAATCATAAGCCTTTTTCGTAACTTGTCTACCCCTTGGAGTTCGTTCTAAATATCCTTGTTGAATTAAAAATGGTTCTATTACTTCCTCCAAAGTCTCGGCCTCTTCTGCTACAGCTGTAGAAATCGTTGTTAAACCAACTGGACCACCACTAAACTTGTCTATTATACAAGATAGAATTCTTTTATCCATTCTATTAAGTCCATTTTTATCAACATCTAAAGACTTCAAGGCGATCTCTGTAATTTCTAAGTCAATATCTCCACTTCCTTGAACTTGAGCAAAATCACGTACTCTCTTAACATATTGATTAGCGATTCTAGGAGTTCCTCTACTTCTAGTTGCTATTTCAACGGCAGCCTTATCATCTATTTTAATCTCCAAAATTTCTGCAGACCTTTTAACAATTTTCGTAAGGGTATTTACATCATAATAATCTAATCGACAAGGAATACTAAACCGATCTCTCAAAGGTTGAGTTAATAAACCGGCTCTAGTTGTTGCCCCAATTAAAGTAAAATGATTTAGATTAATTTGAACTGATCTTGCACTAGGTCCACTTTCAATCATAACGTCAATTCTAAAGTCTTCCATTGCAGAATATAAATACTCCTCAACAACTGTACTTAATCTATGGATCTCATCTATAAATAAAACATCTCGTTCTTCTAAACTAGTTAATAACCCTGCTAAATCTCCCGGTTTTTCAATAACAGGACCTGAAGTTATTTTTAAATTTGAACCTAATTCATGTTTTAAAATATGTGCCAAAGTAGTTTTTCCCAAACCGGGAGGCCCATGTAATAAAACATGATCTAAAGCCTCATTACGTTGATTTGCCGCAGTAACAAATACTTTTAAATTTTTTAAAATTTCATTTTGTCCAGAAAAATCTTTAAAAGAAATCGGTCTTAACTTATTATCAAATTCAAAATTATCAGAATTAGACTCAGGTAAATCATTATATTTTTCTATATCATCCATATTAAGATAAAAAACAAGTTATGAATTAATTGAAAAAAAAACTATTTCTTGATTCTTAAAATCTAATGTTCCTCTGTTTCACCGTCCTTTAAAGGAGTAATCTGAGACACAAAATCATCATCCATTCCAGGTTTTGAATAATCATAGGCCCATCTATGTACACTTGGGATTTTACCGGGCCAATTACCGTGTATTCTTGCTACGGGAGCGGTCCATTCCAAAGTATTGGATTTCCATGGATTTTTTGGTGACTCAGGACCTCTAAAAATACTATAGAAAAAATTGAAGAAGAAGATTACTTGTATCAAGGCACCCGCGATTGCGAAAAAACTAACAACTTCATTAATGTCTAATAAATTATCGAACATTGGGAAAGCTGTATTAGAATAATATCTTCTAGGAAGGCCCGCCATTCCTAAAAAATGCATAGGAAAAAACGTACCATAAGCACATATAAATGTCCCCCAAAAATGTATATATCCTAATTTCAAATTCATTAACCTTCCATACATCCGAGGAAACCAATGATATACTCCCGCCAACATACCAAATATCGCAGATAAACCCATTACTATGTGAAAATGTGCAACAACAAAATAAGTGTCATGGACATTAATATCTAATGCGCTATCGCCCAAAATTAAACCTGTTAAACCTCCTGTTATAAAAGTGGAAACTAAACCAATAGAAAACAACATTGCAGGAGTAAATTGTAAATTACCACGCCACAAAGTAGCTATATAATTAAAAACTTTAATAGCAGATGGAATAGCAATAAGTAAAGTAGTGAAAACAAAAACAGAACCTAAAAATGGATTCATACCAGTAATAAACATATGATGTCCCCAAACTATAAATGATAAAAAGGCTATTGCTAATATAGAGCCTATCATAGCCCTATAGCCAAAAATTGGTTTTCTTGAACATGTCGCAATTATCTCTGAGGTTAATCCCAACGCCGGTAATAAAACAATATAAACTTCAGGGTGTCCTAAAAACCAAAAGAGATGTTGAAAAAGAATAGGATTTCCTCCCGCATGAGACAACACTTCTCCTTGTACTAAAATATCCGACAAAAAGAAACTTGTACCAAAACTTCTATCAAAAACCAACAATAATGCCGCTGACAATAAAACTGGAAAAGACAAAACCCCCAAAATAGCAGTCACCAACAATGCCCAAACTGTTAAAGGTAAACGTGTCATGGACATCCCCTCAGTTCTTAGATTAAGTACGGTAACTATATAATTCAACCCTCCCAATAAAGAAGAAACTATAAATAAAGTCATACTAACTAGCCACAATGTCATTCCTAATCCTGATCCAGAAATAGCGGCCGGGACAGCACTTAATGGTGGGTAGATTGTCCATCCCGCTGAAGCTGGTCCTGATTGAACAAATAATGATATTATCATCACAACACATGAAGCAAAGAAAAACCAATACGACAACAGATTCAAAAATCCAGAAGCCATATCACGAGCTCCAACCTGTAATGGAAGTAATAAATTTGCAAAAGTTCCACTTAATCCACCTGTTAAAACAAAAAACACCATGATGGTCCCATGAATAGTAACTAAAGACAAATAAATGTCCGGACTCATCACACCTCCTTCTGCCCATCTTCCCAAGAAAGTAGATAAAATTGGATTTGACTCTCCAGGATTAGCTAATTGTATACGAAATAACGCAGACATAACCATAGCTATGACTCCCATAAACATTCCAGTAATCAGGAATTGTTTGGATATCATCTTATGATCTAAACTAAAAACATATTTCGAAAAGAAATTTTCTTTGTGATGTCCGTGTTCACTCATGAGTATAAATGTTTAAAATTATAAATTAACTATTTTTTTTTGAGTATTTAACCAAGTCTCATACTCATTTTCTGTTTCAACTACAACTTTCATTTGCATATTATAATGTGCATTTCCACAAATTTTATTACATAAAAGGACATATTCAAAAAGTTCATTTTCAACTTCTTTTTTCATTTCTTCAGTTGTAATTGTTGGAGTAAACGCAAATTGAGTCGTGGTACCAGGAACACAATTCATTTGTACTCTAAAATGTGGTAAATAAGCAGAGTGAATAACATCTTGTGATCTAAACTTAAACAAGACTTTTTTACCAACAGGTAAATGTAGTTCCTTCGTCACTATATCATCATCCGCCGCACTTAATTTTTCTTCTGACGTGGTTAAAAAATATGTTGTTAAAGTTTTTTTCTTCTTAATTAAAGTCTCTATTCTTTTAGATTTTAACTTTATTTCTGCCGGATTAATAGAATTTTTTATTTCACGCTGTAATTTAGCAATCTTTTTTTCCAGGGTTTCAATTTGAGTGTTTTTTGTCGACTCCGAAATAACCCCCAACTCATTTTTACCTCCTACAAATCTTACATCTGCCCTACCAAGTTGATTATCCTCTCCAGCATATCTTGCAGACCACCCAAATTGTTTAGCATAAATTTCTATCACTATAGCATCTGATGTATCTTGGTTAACAATTTTTCCCCAAACATTTAAACCATAACTTATAAGTACCAGTAATACAACTGCTGGAATAGCTGTCCAAAAGAACTCTAAACGATTATTATGAGTTATGTAACTTGCCTTCTTTCCCTCCTTACCTCTAAATAAAAATGCTATTCCAAAAAGCATTGGAGTCAATAAGAAAAAAACTATAATAATTAAACCCATCGTTGTATCCCAAAGAGTGTCGATGATGGGACCATGCTCAGAAGCAGCAATTGGTAAAGTTTGATCCATCCATTCTGCTCTTTGCCAAAGAAAAAAGACAATCAATCCAATTCCTGCAATAAGTAAAAATATACCATTGATGTGATTTGATTTATCACTAATTTCATTTTTTGTTTTTGATACAATATTTCCAATTTCAAATATCCTAACGACTTGAGCTATAAAAACAATAGTGACTAAAAAAATTAATACCTTTATCATTGTTCTATTATTAAATATGATGATGTTTACTTTCTATTAACATTGGATGATTCTTGGGTTGTAATGGAACCTTACTTAGGTTCAATAAAACTACATAAAAAAAGAATCCTATATATCCCAAGAATGTCCCTATTTCAACAAATCCTAAATGCCAATGTGTTCCAACAGTACCGGGCATAATCATAATAAATACATCTATAAAATGTCCTATAAGAATTAAAATCGCTACAAATAATACTTGTCCCTTTAATCTTTTTGCAGCTCTATCTTGAATGAGTAACATCGGACTTACAAAATTCAAAATTAATGCTATAATGATTAATATATGATAGTATTCAAATCTTATTTGAAAATATGTTACTTCTTCCGGAATATTTGCATACCAAATTAACATATATTGAGCAAACCATAAATAAGTCCAAAAAATACTAAACGCTAAAATATATCGGCCAAAATCATGCATATGATTCTCATTAATATCATCTAAATATCCCTTATATTTTAAATAAATAGTTATAATAGATATAACAGCACATGCCGAGACAAAAAATGAAGCAAAACTATACCATCCAAACAAGGTACTAAACCAATGAGTATCTATAGACATTATCCAGTCCCAAGCTCCTGTTGACGTTGTTATCGCGGCAAAAACAATAAAAACAGCAGAAACTGTAAACATTTTATTGTGCCATTTTAAACCACCATCTAAATCCTCATTAAGAGAATACTTCCGAAGTAAAAAAGCAACTATACACCAACCTAATAAATATATTAAGGATCTTATTATAAAGAATGGGATGTTTAAATATGCTGTTTTTCCTGCAATAATACTATCAAATTTTTTATTTAAAATAACATTATCTAACTTTTCATTCGTGTATTGAGGGTGGTCAGTATCAACTGATTCTTGAACCACATATTCATTTGTTAATGCAGAATCCATCCAATGATATGTATGATGCCAATGAAGAGATGCTGTGACTATTATAAAAATCATTACTGTACCTGCATAAGGTAAAAAGGAACTTACAGCTTGTGGAATCCTAAGCAATGAAGCTGACCAACCTGATTGAGAAATATACTGAACAGCGAACCAAACCAATCCTCCCAGTGAAATCATTAAAAAAAATAAATTACTAACTAACAAACTAGACCAAGGTCTCTGTTTAATGGTATGAAAATAATGTTGAGTAACATATATAACATCGTCTATATTATGAGCATTTTTCTTTTGATCATAATTAAAATGACAGTTAAATCTTTTTTCAATTTTTGAAAAAAGTGAAGCATAATGATAATCCTCTGACTGAACTTTTCCATGATGTCCACCATGAGTGTCTATCACTTTATCTTTATCTGTCTTTTTAATAGAATTCTCTTTATATAACTCTTTTACTATTTTTTTAATTTCTGTATCGGAGTAACTGTTTTTTTCTGCAGAAAGGAAACCTGATAACAAGGCAATCACACCTATCGTCATTAATGTGAAACAAAATATTTTTGTATTTCTATCAAATATATACATCTATTTTTCTTCTTTTTGTAAATTATTAACAAACATTATAATCTTCCACCTCTCATCAGCATTTATCTGTGTAGAATGCGGTCCCATAGCGTTAAATCCATATGTAATCGCATGATACATGTGACCATCTGCAAGATCTCGCATTGTAGTTCCAGATCGTCTAATTAATAAATTATCTGAATAACTAGGTACCGCTCCGTAAAGAGGGTGAGTGATACTTCCCTTTCCATCTCCATTTTTACCATGACAATGTGCACAAAACATCCCATACAAGACTTCCCCTTCTTCAAGATTATCAACGTTCTTTTCTAATGGATTTACTAATTCAAGTCCTGCTCTTAAATAGTCTTCCAATGTATTTTCGTATTCAAATGGAGAGAATCCTCTTGGAATAGTACCTTCAACAGGTTCTCTAGCTGTTGAATTGTTTTTAAATAATGGATTTTCTGAATAAGTTTCATAAGATGGAGACCTATACATATTTGGCATATATTCATAACCTGGGTGTTTTGTTAATGCTCGACCATCAGATGCTGAATCTCCACATCCTACAAATAATACCAATAAAAAAACAAATATGTAATGTAAACTTCTTAACATATAATTATTATTTTTTTTCTTTTATTTCTGTTGCTCCTGTCTTCTTTAGTAAATCTTTTATTTTCTTAACTTTTTTAATATCATCATCCGTATGGATTTCCATCAAAAATTTATCATCGGTTGTTCTTGGATCTGGACTTTTTGAAGATGATCCAGGATATAATCCACATCTAATCAAAAAAGTTATAACCATCAAATGTGATGCAAAAAAAACTGTCATTTCAAATGTGACTGGAATAAATGCGGGAAGATTTTCATTTAACGTGAAATTAGGTTTACCACCTATAATTAATGGCCAATCATGTATCATCATATACCAAAACATTAAAAGTGCACAACAAGCTCCTACACAACCATATAAAAAAGAGGTAATGGCAATTCGAGAATACTTTAATCCCATTGCTGTATCCAAACCATGAATAGGAAAAGGACTATAAACCTCATCAATATTATATCCATTTTTTCTAATACTTTTTACAGCATTTAATATCACATCATCGTCATCATAGATAGCATATATCACTTTTTGTTTATCCATTTGCTTGCTTTTTAAAATTATCTCCTGAAGACTTGAGTATTGTTTTCAATTCTGCCTGAGCTATAACCGGAAATGTTCTTGAATACAATAAAAATAAAACCATGAAAAATCCTATTGTTCCTATGAATATTCCAATATCTACAAATGTTGGGGAAAACATTGACCAACTTGAGGGTAAATAATCTCTATGTAAAGAGGTTACAATAATTACAAATCGTTCAAACCACATTCCTATATTCACAAATATTGACAAGATGAATGTGAATAGAATATTCCTTCTGAGTTTTTTAAACCACATTAATTGAGGAGAGACCACATTACACGTCATCATTGCCCAATATGCCCACCAGTAAGGCCCTGTTGCTCTGTTTAAAAAAGCATACTGCTCATATTCTACCCCAGAATACCAAGCAATAAATAATTCGGTGATATAGGCAATCCCAACTATCGATCCCGTCACCATAATTATAATATTCATCATTTCAATATGTTGAATAGTAATATAAGACTCCATATTTACAACTTTTCTCATCACCAATAATAGTGTTTGCACCATGGCAAAACCTGAAAATATTGCGCCGGCCACAAAATAAGGAGGGAAGATTGTAGTATGCCAGCCTGGGATGATAGATGTAGCAAAATCCATACTAACAATTGAGTGTACAGATAAAACTAATGGTGTTGCCAATCCTGCTAAAACTAATGACATCACCTCATGTCTTTGCCAATGTTTAGCACGTCCTGACCATCCAAAAGATAAAATAGTATATATTTTTTTAGCAAGTGGTTTAATCGCTCTATCTCTAATCAAGGCAAAATCTGGAATTAACCCCATATACCAAAACACTAAGGATACAGTAAAATAAGTAGAGATTGCAAATACATCCCATAATAAAGGAGAATTGAAATTAACCCATAACGACCCAAATTGATTGGGTAAAGGGAATATAAAGTATGCCACCCATATTCTTCCCATATGAATACCCGGGAAAATTGCTGCTTGAATAACAGCAAAAATGGTCATTGCTTCAGAGGAACGATTAATAGATAATCTCCATTTTTGTCTAAATAATAATAAAACGGCTGAAATCAGTGTTCCGGCATGTCCTATACCCACCCACCAAACAAAATTAGTAATATCCCAAGCCCAACCAACGGTATTATTTAATCCCCAAACACCTATTCCCGTACCAATTGTATAAAAAATACAACCAAATCCCCATAACATCGCTAGCAATGAAACAAGAAATAATCCCCACCACCATTTATTAGCAGAAGTTTCTATAGGTTTTGCTATATCTTCACTAATATCATGAAGCGATTTGTTTCCAATAATTAAAGGTTCCCTAATTGTTGCCTCTTGCTTCATTTAATTTATACTTTTTTATTTCTTACTTTAGTTTTATAAAAAACAGAAGGTTGAGTATTTAATTCCTCAATTAAATAATACGACCTTGAATTTTTCTTTTCTTTCGCAACTCTACTATTCTTATCCAGTACATCTCCAAATGTTATAGCTCCAGTATCACATGCCTTTTCACAAGCACATTTTATCTCACCATCTTTAATTTTTCTTCGTTCTTTTTTTGCATCTAATTTAGATTTTTGAATATTTTGGATACACATTGTACACTTTTCCATAACTCCTCTTGACCTCACGGTCACATCTGGATTTAAGACCATTTTGCCCAAATCATCATTCATGTGAAAATCAAACGTATCATTATCCGTATAATTAAACCAATTAAATCTTCTTACTTTATATGGACAATTATTCATACAATAACGAGTACCTATACATCTATTATATGTCATGTGATTTAAACCCTCTTTTGAATGAGTGGTGGCCGCTACAGGACAGACTGTTTCACATGG
>Ga0163179_10001430_pt1 | contig 16915 bp, 8 predicted proteins | sample AtlANTMetagenome_FD_109643 | JGI IMG/M metagenome (GOLD analysis project Ga0163179, IMG submission 109643) | Marine eukaryotic phytoplankton communities from the Atlantic Ocean - Atlantic ANT 2 Metagenome | ecosystem: Environmental > Aquatic > Marine > Oceanic | place: North Atlantic Ocean... | reverse complement strand
TAAATCTGCTCAACTGGGCGGCTCCCCAAATCTCGAAAACGACCTTCAACCCTATCAAGTTTGGAAGGGCTTACCCATGAGGCTAAAGATCTGATAGCCTCAACCCTCATTGACTCAGGTGAAGTTTCACGAATAGCAAATTTGGCTAATCTCTGAGCGTTCTGTGGAAGACCAAGGCGAAGATTCGCATTGATTGCTCGACGTAGTATGGGCTCACTTGCCATTAGCCCCACATCCAGCATCCCTGCCAAACTGGGCATAGCAGCTGGAATTGAAAATTCATCATGAATTGCATGTGCCGCCTCATTAACGACCTTCTCACTAGAGTCGTTCAAGAACATTGCAACACCTGAATTCCCAACTCTACGAAGCGCAACAACCGCAGCCAAACGTACTGACTCAGATGGATGCCGAGTTAGTAACAAAACACTGCGTGGAGATTCTTCTGCTGCTCTCGCCAAGGCTACTACTCCTGCATGGCGAAGGAAAACATCCTCATTATTGTTTGCCTCCAAAAAATCAGTGATTACCGGAACATTTTTTGCTGAGCCTATTTTCCCTAGAGCCAACCCTGCGAACAACTGGACACGAGGATGAGGGGAGCTCAATAAATCCGAAGCTTCCTCAGAGAAATCATTATGATATGCATCACTAATAACGCGAAGCAACTGCGCCTGAATTTCCGGATCACGATCATTCAACAATGGACGCAAAGGAATAATGGCATCTTGTTCTTTACGACCAAGCTGGCCGATTCCCCAAATTGCATGAATACGAGCTAATTGTGAGTCATTTTCTTTTGCAACTGTCAACAAGGCATTAGAGGCATTGCGTTTAACTAATTCAAACTGAGACTCGAGCCGAACTCGTTGATCGGCATGAGCAAGTAGCCGGCTCAGTTCTGTATCGTCACGCATCGCAAAACCATCACCTAGAAGTTTTCTAGTTTGTATACGAAGCGGGCGATCAATTGCCCTAGGAGAATCAAGCTTCATAATACGGCCCTTCTCGTGCGGCGCCCAACCGTTATTACCCCAATCAGCAAGGTAAAGCGCACCATCTGGACCAAAATTTATACCAGTAGTCATCAAACCGTGATGAGCTACGTGTTCATCTACCATCTTAAAACCCGCACCTTCCGGCTTAGTTCGAAAAGCTCTAATATTTTTGCCAGGAAACTCAGTTACAAAAAAATAATTGCGATACTTTTCACTTAAGGCAGTTCCTGGATTATAAGCAAAACCGCATGGCCCGTTTGAATAATTTATAATTGCTGGGGTTAAATAGGCTGGTTGACCTTCAAAGTGAGGCTTCCACAATCCATCGGCCATCCATGGATTGTAACCTCCATGTTCACCAAATTTACCATTAGTTCGATACTGCCATGTTGCTCGCCATCCAGCGTCTGTTCCCTCAACAAGAAAATGGAAACGCTCGCGGTCACCAAAGTCACCGTCATTATCAACAATGAACCAATTACCAAATTCATCAAATGCAAGCTCTTGAGGGTTTCTCAGCCCATGAGCAAAGACCTCAAAATTTGATCCATCTGGCTCACATCGAAACATCCCACCGTGATAGGGATAGTGAAAAACCTCCCCCTCACGACTACGAACACTGAATCCCTTATCTCCAATCGTCCAGTAGATCCGGCCATCGTACCCCATGGTTGGACCATGCATATCATGGCCGCCATATCCAACGTGTATTCCAAAACCTGTAACTAGCACCTCAGTTTTATCCGCCTTTCCATCCCCATTAACATCACTGATCTTTAGCATGTCCGGAATGCAAGTTACATAGGCTGTATTGTCTCGAAATAATATTCCTCCAGCTAATCCTGTTACCTCGGTATTAAGGCCTTCGAAGAAAAGTGATTTTTTGTCATAGTGGCCATCATTATTCGAATCCTCAAAGCGCCAAATTTTTTCCTTCCATTTGAAAAGTGATTTCCAGTCAGACTTACGACCACGAATCATAGCCCGCTTATCTGTAATACTACTACTGGCTAGAGACTGAATAACCCAATCTGGGTGCCGCCTAATATCCAAGGCTCCATTATTTCTTCGGGAAGTATGCGTAACATGCACCCGGTTTTTGTAATCAACATGTATCCCTACCATACTGCCCACAGAACCAACTGGACTATATTCAGATGCTTCGAGTTTAATGACTTTTTCATTTGCAAGAGGCGCTATACCAAAGACCAAAAGACTTAAAGTGATCAAAAAACGGTGCATGCTGCCGGTAAAGTGCCAAATTACTCTCCACTTGACCAACTAAAGAAGGTTGCCAAATTTTAGTTCAGCGCTAGTCTCTGCCAGCCAAGAGTAACTATTGGATGAAACAATAGTTTGAACTCATATATTTCTCGTGGAAAAGATTGAGCCCAATTACAAGAGAGACGGTATTTTCATCGTCATACTTATCACGGTCGTGATAGTTCTGGAATTTACTTCAGGCTCCAATAAATCCGTGACTATGCACACGATTCCGAAGGAAAAGATTCAAAAACCTGCTTCAAAAACAGTCGATAAGAATCCGGTAAAAGATTCTAACCTTATCAAGTATTCAACACCAACCGGATGGGTCACTGATTCAAACCCATCCCCAATGACAACTTTCTCTTTTTCAACGGCGGATGGAGCTGCTGTCAGTGCTATCCCATTACCTGCCCGTATCGCTGATAATCCTATGATTGTTAATATGTGGCGAGAGCAGGTTGGATTAGGACCTATAGACGCTACAAAAGCAGAGCAACTGGCAAAAGAGGTGAATATAGACGATAAGAAAGGAAAACTTTATGATTTTTCAGGCGATAAGCCCATCGAAGGGCAGTCAAAACCGCCACGGCTGATAATGGCAACTCTAAAACTTGGCCAAGTAGCTTGGTTCTTCAAAATGGCTGGACCAACAGAAGCGATCGATATTCAGATACAAACATTTAAACAGTTTCTTTCTTCACTTAAATTCCAGCCTAGTGCCTATAATATAAATTTTGACAAACTAATGCAGGATGCGCAGCAATCCGCTCAGGAACCGGCTACAGCACCGGCTACAGCACCGGCTACAGCACCGGCTACAGCACCGGCTACAGCACCGGCTTGGACCACCCCTGCGAGTTGGGAAGAAAAGCCGGCTACACAAATGCGCCTTGGAAATTTTAGTGCTGGAAATGGCAAAGCAGAGATCACTGTAATGACTTTCCCCGGAAAAGTTGGAGGTTTATTAGCCAATGTTAACCGTTGGCGTGAACAATCTGGCCTCACTGCTGTGAGTGATTCAGGGCTCAGCAATGTAACTCAGCAGATTAGTATTAGTGGAAAACCTGCTACTTTAGCTGAGGCAATCGGAGAAAAAACCTCCTCCATCAGTGTTTATCACCCAAAAGATCAACAAACATGGTTTTACAAAATTTCAGGGCCGAGTGAAATTGTTAAAAAAGAAAAATCGGCATTCATTGCATTCCTGCAATCTATAGAATTTACAAAATAAATGGTTCAATGCAAGAGGTACTAAAACCACTCGTTAAATTTTGGTGTTCATTAAAGCTGACCGTGGTTTGCCTTTTGTCAGCTCTTGTTCTGGTATTCGTTGGAACACTCGCACAGGTAGATCAAGGTCTTTATAACGCCCAAAAAAAATATTTTCGCAGTTACTTGCTTGTTTCCGAATCTATTGGTGGAGCCGGTTGGGCTCAAATACGATTTGGTAATACCGACTGGAACAGTATTCCAAATGAGTGGAACGAAATCGAAGGAAGTCAGTTTAGCATGCTGGACTTTGAAGCTTTAGATGTTCAAAACAAACAAAGCGCAACAATCTCTGTCACAAAATTAGCTAAAGGCGCAGGTGGGCTTCTGGCTAATATCAATCGATGGCGAGGGCAAATAGGCCTTGAAAAAGTTGACTCATTAGAAGGCACCGAAACATTTTCTGTCGATGGTAACCCCGGAGTCTTAGTTGAACTAGATGGCACAAAGGATGGCAAATCCTTAAAAACAATTGGTATCATACACGAGCTACACTTTCGTAAGCCACACGAAACTTGGTTCTACAAAATCACAGGCGATACAAGTATTGTCGAAAATCAGAAAGACAACTTTAAAGACTTTGTTCTCTCAACGAGCTATCCCACAATGTTTAAGTTCCCATTTGTAGGCGGCTATCTTGTAGCTGTGGTACTTTTGATCAATTTATTAGCCGCACATTTTCAAAGATTTAAATTCAGCAAAAAGAAAATTGGCATCTTCTTAACACATGCAGGGCTGATACTGATGTTACTTGGCCAAATTGTAACCGACCAATTTCAAGTCGAAAGCAACATGCGACTTGAGGAGGGACAGAGTAAAAATCACTCAATCAGCCGCGAAATATGTGAATTAGTAATTATCGACAAAAAAAATAACGAAACTGATACCTATGCTTCTATACCCGCTGAAGCATTAGAAGCTGGTAAAAAATTTGAAATGGGCAAACTTCCGTTCGAAGTAATTGTAGAGGATTACTTCGAAAATTCAGATCTGACACAAATTTCTAAAGGTGACAAATCTTTAGCAACAACCGGTAAAGGTTTAACGCTTATAGCATCACAAACTGACTCAGTTACTTCTTTGGATGAAGTAAATTTTCCGAGTGCTTATGTAACTATTAAAACCAATGACGGCACCAATAAAGAGCTGGGCACCTGGATGACATCTGCATTATTTGGAGCGTTACGTACTCCTATCCCAGAACAAACCTTTGAACACGAGGGCAATAATTATGTATTAGCATTGCGATTCAAACGTTACTACGAGGACTACAATATAGAGCTAATTGACTTCCGTCATGACAAGTTTCAAGGCACAGAAAAGGCCCGCAATTTCTCTAGTGATGTTATTGTTCGCGAACGCAATAACGGTTCTGAGCGAAAGGCTCACATCAAGATGAACCACCCACTTAGAACTCACGGAAAAACTTATTTCCAAGCCAGCTTCGACCCTGAAAATGATAAAGCTACTGTACTTCAAGTAGTCCGTAATCCAGGTTGGGTTACCCCATATATTTCCTGCCTTATGGTTGGGGCAGGTATGTTAATTCAGTTTTTGACACATCTAATCGGCTTCACCAAAAAGAGAAAGGCTAAAGCATGAAAAAGAAAAGCCCTCTATTCATAGTGGCGTTAATGGCAATTTGGGCCGTGGCCAGCCTTTTATTTCCTCCCAATTCCAAAACAGATTCAGTGGTGACCCCAGATATTTATGGTTTTGCTAAATTACCAGTGCTGCTCGACGGGCGTATCCAACCCATAGATTCAACAGCAAGAAATGCAATGAAAGTCATCCGGCATAAATCGACTGGTCGCTATGCTCGAGAAGCAGGGTCTAAAGAAGAAACCATTCCCGCTGTAGAATGGCTGCTTGAGGTTGCTGCCAAACCATCAAAGGCTGCAACGCGTCCAGTATTTCGGATCGATAATGAAGAAGTTAAAGACAATCTTAGTTTAGCTAAAGATGAGAAACACTTTTCTGTTCAACAAATTACTGCTGGTGACAATTTTGCAAGATTAGCAAAAGAAGGAGCAAGAATACACTCAAAGAAAGCAGAGCTTAGATCTCCATACGAAAAATCTCTCAAATCTGTAGCTGATGCATTGATGATTTATCAGCGATTGGGCAAAAGTTTTCGCCCTCAAAATTCACTCGACTTTCAACAGGAGCTTAATGATCTAACCCAAATTTTTCCTGACGGAATGTCAGCAGCTCGTGCCCATGAAAAAGGTGCTGAACATGACGAGGACGAGCATCAAAAATTTACACGACTATTAGAGATCATGATCGATCCAAGCATGCAGGAAGGAGACAAAAGTGGGATCATGTTCTGGCCCCGCACGATTCCTGTAGGTCGCGGTAATCAAGTGCAATGGCAATCACTTAGCACAAATATCCTGAGCAGTATTACGTCTGCAGCTATGGCTCAAAGCAACTGGAAAGTAGATTTTCATCCTGTTTCAAAATCATATGCGGGTATGATATCATCTTATGCTAAAAACGATCCTTCTGCATTTAATGCTCATTTATCAACTTATCGTGATTACCTCAAACAAAACGGCCTGTTACCTGCTCTTGACAAAACCAGCAAAGAATTTGCATTCAATAATTTTGATCCATTTTACAAATGCGAAATCATGTACGTAATGGCCTTTCTTCTTGCCTGCGGAGGTTGGTTAACTTTGGCCAAATGGCCTAATCAGACGGCTTATTACATAATAGCTTTAGCAGCTGTGATTCAAACAACAGGTCTAATTTTTAGGATGTGGCTTGAAGGCCGACCTCCTGTAACCAATCTTTATTCAGCTGCTGTATTCGTCGGATGGGGATCTGTAATACTTGGACTGATACTCGAAAGAATATATCGGGATGGCATTGGCAACGTAGTGGCCAGTTCTGTAGGTTTTGTTACATTACTCGTTGCAGGGGGGTTATCACTAAGCGGCGACACCATGGAAATGCTGCAGGCCGTACTCGATACTAATTTCTGGCTCGCTACTCATGTAGTAATCATAACCATTGGTTACTCAGCTACTTTTGTTGCAGGGTTTCTAGCAATCGTATATGTGATTCGTGATTTTGTTTCCAATAAGGTCCCTTTTGTCAAAAATAGCCGCTCAGGCATCACAAAAATGATCTATGGGATAGTTTGTTTTGCCACACTTTTTAGCTTTGTTGGAACGGTATTAGGTGGGATATGGGCAGACCAGTCTTGGGGTAGATTCTGGGGGTGGGATCCGAAAGAAAATGGCGCCCTAATGATTGTTATATGGAATGCTGCTATGCTACATGCCCGTTGGGGCGGAATAATTCGTGAAAGAGGCATGATCGCTGCAGCTATTTTTGGAAATGTTATTACCGCATGGTCATTCTTCGGCACTAACATGCTCGGCATCGGATTACACTCATATGGATTTATGGATAAAGCCTTTGCCTGGTTAATGGTTTTTGTTTGCTCTCAAATCGTAATAATGACTGGAGGATTGATGCTAGGGACACTTAACCAATCGGAAAAAAATGTTGTTCAAAATGGACAGGCAGCTGTTACGACAAATGTTTTACCTTGGCTCATCGTAGAAGGAATTGTCATTTTTGCTTCAGCAAGCAGCGCAATTTTCTACCTACTTAAAGCGTTCGGAATTTAATCGAAAGTTTGCAGGTTTGTGCAATATGATTTAGGCAGCACTTCAAACCAATCCACAGTTTTTACGAGCTCTATCAAGAACCTTAGAGGCTCTCTCTCTGGCTTTATTTGCACCATCCTTTAAAACTTGATTAACATAGTCCAAATTAGATTCTAACTCACTTCGTTTTGCTCGAGCATCTGAAAAAAACTCCCAGTAATGCTCGAAAAGCCCCTTTTTCAGATCACCATAACCAAGGCCTCCTGCTCGTAAACGTTCTTCCCAATCGTCGGCTACATCTTTCGTAGCTACTAAACGCATAAGTTGCACTGCAATATTTTGGTCAGCATCTGGCTTTGGTTCCTCAGGCAAACGACTATCCATCACTAAACGCATAATTGTCTTTCGAAGTGGTTTTTCATTACCAAAAATCTGAATAGTATTTTCATAACTCTTTGACATCTTTTGTCCATCTGTCCCAGGCACTACAGCAACTGAATCTCGAATCTGCGGTTCTGGAATCACGAAGGTCTCCCCATATGCCTGATTAAATTTAACAGCAATGTCCCGAGTAACTTCAACATGCTGCTTCTGGTCACGGCCAACCGGAACAATGTTCGAATCGTAAATCAAAATATCGGCAGCCATTAGAACCGGATAAGCAAACAAGCCATGATTTGGGGCAAGACCCTTTGCCATTTTGTCTTTATAACTGTGACATCTTTCTAGCAAACCCATTGGAGTAAGCGTTGATAGCAACCAAGTGAGCTCACAAACCTCTGGCACATCACTTTGACGAAAGAAAACGGCCTTGGCCGGATCCAGCCCGCACGCAAGAAAGTCCAACGCCACATCGAGCGTGTTTTTACGCCTCTCATTAGCATCGTAAAGTGAAGTCATGGAGTGATAATCCGCAATAAAATAATAAGATTCACCCTGATCTTGCAGCTCAATAGCAGGACACATCATGCCGAAGTAATTACCCACATGTAGCGTTCCTGAAGGTTGAATTCCTGATAATATAATCATTTTTTAAGCAACGTAGGCACTTTGCGATATTGACAAATATTCACCAAAAAAAGGTAAAGCCTACTTGATATCAACAAAAATCAAAGTGCCAGCAAGCATATCAGGAACGATCAATTTCTTAGCCTTACGGTCTACGAAAAGATCGGCTGCAGACTTGAGCCCATCGAGTATCAATTCTTTCTTTTTCCCATTTTCAGTCAGTTTCCAGACCTTGCCTTGAGTCCAACTGGAAACGTAAATCCCACCCTTTCCATCTGGTTCAACGGCATCCGCTCCTCTTAGCCCTTTAGCAATAACTCTTAATTTACCCTTTGCCGTCTTGCGAACTATATTCCCAGTAAAAAAGTCACCAAGCAACAACCCTTCCTTCCCTGAACGCCCAACTCCATTTGGTCCAGGCACATCTTTCTGCCCAGAACTTACGGCATCAGTTATCTTACCATCAAGTGTGATTTGATAAACACATCCTATAGCAGGCAGCTCTTTAGCCTGTTTGCTTTCTAAAGGCCACAGACTCCGCTCTTTATCCGGATCAAACATCTTACTAATTGCTCCCATATCAGTAACAAAAACACTCTTACGATCGTGGGACACAGCTACGTCATTTAGAAAACTTACTTCCCTTTTAAAACTCTTCTTTTCCGCTAGAATGCTCACATTGCCCTTACTATCAATTTTCATAACCCTCGTCTGATCTGCAGTAACAAGATAATCACCTGTAAAAGCGATACCCTTTGGCTCGTTCAAGCCTTTAGCAAAAACCGAGACTTTGCCCTCGTCCAACATTTTAATGACTGCATCGCCCTCCTCGTCAGCTGAGTTCATCACTGTAACATAGTACTTACCCCCAAAACCCTTAGTCACACTTTCTGGGCGTTCTCCAATTTTCACGACTTTGTTCTTGGCCACTGCAACCGGGACAGTAATTCCAATACTCAAAATAAGACTAGCTAGGATTTGATTCTTCATAAAAACTCGTCCAAATTCCTAACCCCTCAGCACACAGGGTCAATGCAAATCAACAAGGAAAGAGATTGGGAATCGTTTTATCAGGCTAATGAACTTTCATGGGATTACGGTGAAGCATCCCCAGGTTTAGTTGATTTTTTATCATCATCTAGAAACGAAATACCTCTAGGGAGAGCTCTAGTACCTGGGTGCGGACGAGGACATGACGCACGTGCATTAGCTGAAGCAGGATGGAATGTGCTAGGAATGGATATCGCCCCCAGCTCCATTCCGATGGCAAAACAACTAGCGACAGAAAACGGACTAGAAATCGATTTTCAGTTAGGTGATTTTTTAAGTGAAAAGCCTACAATCCAATTCGACTTAATTTTCGAACATACTTTATTTTGCGCGATCAATCCAAATAAGCGAGAAGACTATATTCAAGCAACGAAAAATTGGCTTAAGCCCAGAGGCCAATATCTGGCTGTAAATTATATCATTACAGAGGATGATGGAGAGCCTCCATTCAGCACAAGCGCCGAGGAATTAGACATAAAATTCAGACCTTTTTTTAATTTAGTGAACCGATGGGTACCCCGCTCATTTGAGAATAGACAAGACAAGGAATTAATGAATCTTTGGAGCCTAAATTAAAGAAAATGCGTGTTTCTCTTTTGTTTTTAGATCAAAAAAACTAGCTTTGTTAAGCGCCCACAATGACACAATGACGTTAATTAGCCGTACAACTTTTTTGCTTATAGCCTTAATCCCTTTGATAAAGGGATTTGCGCTTGATTGGCATACAAAAGGGGATCATCGGTGGGCTCCTCTAGAGGATGCTGGCTCTGCAGAACCGGGCTTCACAATTATGGATTCCACCAAGACTGGAGTGCAATTTACGAATACACTCTCCTCCCGTATTCTCATTTCAAATAAAAACCTACTAAACGGCTCTGGAGTAGCTATGGGCGATTATGATAATGATGGACTCTGCGATATTTACCTATGCAGACTAGACGGTGATAATGTTTTTTATAGAAATCTTGGTGGATGGAAATTTGAAAATGTAACCAGAACAACAGGTACTGCCTGCCCGTCCCAGTTTAGCACTGGGGCTACTTTTGCTGATATCGACGGAGACAAAGACCTTGATCTACTAGTAACAGCAATGGGACAACCAAACCGCATCTTTCAAAATCAAGGTAACAGCAAATTTAAGGATATTACAGAGGCCTCAGGTATTGGCACAAGATATGGCAGTAGCTCAATTGCTCTTAGCGACATAGATGGAGATAGCGATCTAGATTTATATGTAGTCAACTACGGAGCCAAATCTGTCCTCAAAGATGGAGGTAAAATAGATATAGTTAATATTAATGGTGAACTGAAAGTCCGAGGGCCATTTGCTAGCAGAATCAAATTCATCGATAATCAAATGTTTGAGTATGGAGAACCCGATGAGTTCTTTATTAATGATGGAAAGGGTAATTTCACTAAGCTTAACTGGACGAGTGATAGATTTTTAACTCACGATGGAAAGCCTCTTAATAATCCGTATCGCGATCAAGGATTAAGCGCAATGTTTCGCGATATCAATGGTGATCGCTCGCCAGATCTCTTCGTCGCAAATGATGGCTTCACTAAGGATCGTTGCTGGATCAATGACGGGAAGGGTAATTTTCGTGAGATTTCACCACTTTCAATAAGGCAACTAAGTTTCTCTTCAATGGGTATCGATTTTGCCGATATTAATAGAGACGGCTATGATGACTTTTTTGTTGTCGAGATGCTAAGTCGCAATCACACCAGACGACTCACTCAACAAGGAACCATTCCTGGAAATCCTATTACACCTGGGAACTTCACCGAACAACCACAAAGTCGGCGTAACTGTCTATATATGAATCGAGGGGATGGAACCTTTGCAGAAACAGCATATTACTCTGGTGTAGCCGCTTCAGAATGGTCTTGGAGCAGCATTTTCCTAGATGTAGATCTTGATGGATGGGAAGATATTCTCGTAACCAACGGTTTCGAATTTGATACGGATGACTTGGACACGCAAAATACAATTAGCAGACTTGGCAAAATCCCTATTGCACAAAAACGAAAAACTATCTTCTTATTTCCGCCTCTCGACACTCCTAATGTCGCTTTTAAAAACCTGGGCAATGGTCGGTTCAAAGAGGTTGGCATAAATTGGGGTTTTAATGACAAACACGATGGCAATGGAATGGCTCTTGGTGATCTAGATAACGACGGAGATCTAGATGTAGTTGTTAACTGCCTTAAAGGGCCTGTTTTAATATATAAAAACAATGCTTCGGCACCTCGAGTGGTCGTGCGCTTAGTTGGTAATGGCAAAAACACTGAAGGAACAGGAGCTCGTATTCGCGTTATCAACTCACTTGGGCAAAAGCAACAGTCCCAGGAAATAATGGCAGGAGGTAGATACGTCAGCGGCGATCAGGCTCGCCGTACATTCGCGGCCAAAGCTAAAGAAACCTTCAGTATCCAAGTTGATTGGATCGGGAACTCTCGAACTACGATCAAGAATGCTACTGCTGGCCGCCTTTATGAAATTCGACAAGAAAAATCACAAAATATATTGATAAACAAAAATGCTGAATTAACACACTTTATCGATTCTAGTCCTCAATTAAATCACAATCACACATTAACGTACCGATATGATTTCGACATTCAACCCGCCCTCCCTAAAAGTCTAAATCATACTGGCCCATTTTTATCAGCTAACGACATAGACAAAGATGGTGACATGGACATACTTGTTACAGACACACACGACCCTCAACTTTCCATACTTCTTAATGATGGAAATGGCAAATTCACTAAATCAGACAAATCACTTCAAAAAGCAGGAGCGGGTATAATTATGTTTTCTGAAGATCAAACACAGAAAATGTTACACCTCTCCAAACCTCCTGCGATATACACAATTTTAAATGGAGAATTAGTTTTAAATAAGAAATTAAATTTCCCAGGAGATCCTAGTGCTGCAGTTGCATTTGATATTGAGGGTGATGGAGATATGGATTTTTTTATTGGCGGAAAAAGTTCTCCTGGAAAATTTCCAATTGCAGCTGCTTCCTCACTTTTCATTAATGAAAACGGCAAGTACGTAAAAAAACTATTCCCTGAAATTGGAATAGTAACCAATGTGGAATCCGGAGACATTGATAGCGATGGAGATCTAGATCTGGTGCTCGCCAGAGAATGGAATAGCATTGCACTTTTAATTAATCAAAATGGTGAACTTAAGGAAAAAGGAAAGGCTTTCGGCCTAGAAGCATTCAAAGGCTTATGGCATGACGCCAAGCTTTCAGATCTAGACGGAAACGGAACACTAGATATTATTGCAACCAATATTGGCCTAAATACAGCATACGAACTTTATCCAATGCCAATTAAACTGCTCTATGGCGATTCTGATGGTGATGATGTATTTGAGCTTGCCGAATTTTTTTTCGACTCACTTAAAAACAACTGGAAACCGATTCGTAAGCTGGAAGTATTCTCTAAGACCTTTCCGCAAGTTCGAGACACATACACACGTAATCAATTATTTGCGGGCTCTAGTGCTCCACGTATTCTTGATCACATAATTTCTGATATGAAACCAATCGAGTTTAACACGAAAGAAAGCGCTGTCTTTCTCAACAATGGAACCAAATTTAGTTTTAATCCTCTACCTCATGAAGCACAGCTAGCTCCAGCATTCGGAATTTGCGCGAAAGACTTTAACGGAGATAGTTCAATCGACCTATTTATTGCTCAAAACGATTTTAGTGTACCGCCACGTTACTCCCGTTATGACAGCGGGCAAGGTTTACTCTTAACTGGCGATGGCAATGGTAATTTCAGCCCCATGAATAGCAAAGATAGCGGTATCACTATCTACGGTGAACAACGTGATGCAGTCGCTGCTGACTTTAATGGAGACAAAAAATTGGATCTAGTTATCAGTCAACGAGATGCCGATACAAAGCTTTACTTGCAAAAATAACTTTAATCTCACTCTGAACTTATTCCTCAGAATCAGTTTCGCCTTCAGAGACTAGATCATTTTCGGAGCCGTCATCCTCGTTTATAACAGGAGCAATCGCAAGCAAGCGGTCATCACTGCCCAGATTAATTAGTTTTACCCCTTGAGCATTACGACCAGTCATGCGGATATGAGATACCCCAGTTCGCACCATTTGCCCGCCAAAGGTAATTAGCATAATTTCATCGGCCTCATTCACTGCAAGCGCACCGCAGACCCCTCCTGTCTTTTCAGTGGTCTTCATTGTTATGATACCCTTACCACCGCGAGATTGCGTACGATACTCATCAAACTCTGTACGTTTACCAATTCCATTTTCACCCGCAACCAGAAGAGTAGAATCTTTCATAACGATAGCTGCAGCCACTAAACGATCTTTACCTTTAAGCCTGATACCACGCACTCCAGCTGCAGTCCTCCCCATAGATCTTACATTCTCCTCATTAAAACGAATGCTTAATCCAGAATTTGTAATAAGAACAACTTCATCATGACCCGTAGTTAATTTTACGGTGATAAGTCGGTCACCTTCTTTGATTCCAATAGCATTTATCCCATTACGTCGCACGTTAGAATAAGCTTCAAGTGCAGTTTTTTTCACAGTTCCGCTCTCTGTAGCAAAAAAGAGAAATTTGTCCTGTTTCCAGGTAATATTTTCCTTATTTTCTCCAAGTTCAGACTCTACACGAATAAGTGCAGCTATTTTTTCACCTGACTGTAATTCAAGCAAATTAGCAATGTTTCTTCCCTTTGCCGCACGGCCCATATCAGGAATCTCGTGAACTCGCCGCACATATACACGCCCTGTGTTTGTGAAAAACATTAGATAGTCATGAGTACTAGCAGTCAACCGATGCTCGATAAAATCATCAGCTTCACCCTTAACAACAGAATCCTTAGTCCCCATTCCAATCACCCCTTTGCCGCCTCGGCGTTGAGCACGATATGAACTTACATTAGTTCGCTTTACCAAACCATTGTGAGTAAGTGTGATGATAACTCCCTCATTAGCAATGAGATCTTCAATCGCCATATCACCTTCATCAGGCACCAGATCTGTACGACGAGGAGTAGCATACTTGTCCTTAATAGTCGTAAGCTCATCCTTAATTATGGCAAGCACACGCTCCTCTCTAGCTAAAATATCCATGAGATCCTCGATCTTGACGAGTAGTTCATCGTATTCAGCCTTGATTTTGCCCTGTTCAAGTCCTGTAAGTTGATAGAGTCGCAAATCTAGAATCGAATTAACTTGTGCTTCACTCAAAATATAGAAACCGCCCTTAATACGTTCTGGCTTCCGAACCTGAACACCCCATTTCTTTAAAACTTTTTCCGGAAACTCAAAGGCAAGTAACTTTATCCGCGCTTCCTCGCGATTTTTTGAGTTTCTGATAATGCGTATAAATTCATCAAGATTCGCCAAAGCACATAGATAACCTTCAAGGGTCTCTGCCCTAGCCTCGGCCTTATCCAAATCAAATCGAGTTCGACGGAGGACAACCTCTCGACGATGTTCTATATAAGCATTGATCATCTCCTTGAGATTCATCGTCTTCGGACGACCATGATCAATTGCCAACATGTTCACACTGAATGAAGTCGCTAGCTGAGTAAACTTATAGAGTTTATTAATAACTACTTTTGGCACTGCATCTCTCTTAAGCTCAACTACGACACGAGTATTTTCATCTGACTCATCACGTACAGCTGAAATATCAGTAAGTGTTTTTTCATTTGTTAAGGAAGCAATTTTCTCTACTAAAGTAGCCCTATTAACCATATAAGGAATCTCTGTGATGACAATTTGCTCACGATTCCCCTTAAGTTGCTCAACTCCAACACGACCTCGCTGTTTAATACTTCCTCTACCTGTTTTGAAATAGTCTCGAATAGGATCAAGTCCAACAGCAAGACAGCCAGTTGGAAAATCCGGCCCCTTGATGTGCTGCATCAACCCATCAATACTTATTTCAGGATCCTCGATCTGCGCACAGATACCATCAATAATTTCACCTAGGTTGTGCGGAGGAATACTAGTAGCCATGCCGACCGCGATACCAGTACCTCCATTAATGAGCAGGTTAGGAAAAGCTGCTGGAAACACGGTTGGCTCCTTACGAGTTTCATCATAATTATTGACCCAGTTAACCGTGTCCTTATCCATGTCGATCATCAGCGAATGACCAAGATGCGTTAGCCTCGCTTCTGTATAACGCATTGCCGCCGGAGGATCCCCCTCTACCGAACCGAAATTCCCTTGGCCTTGAACAAGCGTACTTCGCATAGACCATGGCTGTGCCATGTTTACTAGCGTCGGATAAATTGTTGCCTCCCCGTGGGGATGATAATTACCGCTGGTGTCACCACAAATCTTTGCACACTTCCGATAGTGTCTCCCTGGGGCAAGATTCAAGTCGTGCATCGCTAGTAGAATACGACGCTGAGATGGCTTGAGCCCATCCCTTGCATCCGGTAATGCACGTGAAATAATGACCGACATAGAGTAGTCGAGAAATGAATTCTTTATTTCATCAGCTACATTGATTTTTTGGATTTTTTCAGCGGAAGCGAACAAAGGCGTATTGCTTGCCGGTAATGGATCGTTGTCCTTAGAATCTGCCATGAATCTATAATTAAATTAAATTTTAAACGTCGAGGTTGCGAACATTGAGAGCATTTTCCTGAATAAAATGGCGACGAGGCTCCACCTCTTCGCCCATTAGCCTGCTAAACATATCGTCTGCTTCAACAGCATCCGATTCCTCCACTCTTAGCAACTTTCTAGTCTCAGGAGACATAGTAGTCTCATAAAGTTCCTTAGGGTTCATTTCACCTAAACCCTTAAATCTCTGTATCTGGATTCCCTTACGCCCAACATCCATAACAGCTTCTAGAATCTCGGATATAGAGAAAAGCCTTCGGGCATTAGCGCTGTCTCCTTCACCCTGAATAATTTCGAATAATGGCTCATCTTGAGCCGAATAGTGGTCCACACTTAATCCTTTTCTATTAAGTTTCGACAAAATTTCCTCAATAGCTGTGTGCTCATGCAACTCAACATGACGAGCACGACGTCGAGGGCCTTCCTTTTTCTTAGACTTGCGCCCACTATTAGTTGGCGCCTCATCCTCGGCATTAGTCTCATTAGCAGTAACCTCTTCTTCCTCATCTTCTCCGAACAGTCCGAGATCCAGGTTATCCTTTCCAAAATTAGCCAATGCCTTCTCGGTTTGAAAATAATGCACCACTTCATCGTTTCCTTCCCAGATTTTAACCATGTGACTGGGCAAAGTTTTTTTCTTAGAATCTCTCTGCTCTAGGTATTCGGTAAAATTCCCTCCATGGCGCCGGATGGCGCCTGCAAACTTATCAAGCGATTGCAATAATTCTAAGATTTCAGCCAACTGCTTTTTCGCAACTTCTCTGTCATTTTCGAGACTTCGCAAGCGGACATCTTCTGATCCTAAATCAAGTAGCATCTTAACCAATTGCGGATCATCATCTAAATACTCAACCCTTTTCTTGCGAGTTACCTTATATAAAGGCGGCTGGGCTATATATACATAACCTTGCTTAAGTAACTCTGGCATCTGCCGATATATAAAAGTTAGTAACAAAGTTCGAATGTGCGAACCATCAACGTCGGCATCTGTCATAATAATGATCTTATGATAACGCAGCTTCTCGATGTTAAATGCTCCGTCATCCTT
>Ga0163179_10001428_pt1 | contig 16931 bp, 13 predicted proteins | sample AtlANTMetagenome_FD_109643 | JGI IMG/M metagenome (GOLD analysis project Ga0163179, IMG submission 109643) | Marine eukaryotic phytoplankton communities from the Atlantic Ocean - Atlantic ANT 2 Metagenome | ecosystem: Environmental > Aquatic > Marine > Oceanic | place: North Atlantic Ocean... | reverse complement strand
GCGATTTGGCCAGGTAGACCGACAAAACCGCAATCTAGCAACAGACCATGGGCGTCCACTTCGAGCGTTGGCAGTATATCTTCCCCGAAGATCGTTTGTGACAGCGTCAAGGTGTCCTTGTAGGTGTTGCTCATACTCTGCGATTCTTCAAACTCTTTACGCATCGCGACAAGTTCGACGGTGTTCTTCAGGTATCCGGCGACGAAAGCGTTGACGAAATCCTGATTCTTGCTGTACCAGTCAGAACGCACGGCATACACGTCGGCAATCGAGCGTGACATGTCGCGGGTCGAATTCAAAATGTGGGCACCCTTGACGGTTCCCTCCGCTCCTGAACCAACGCTGTCATAGCCGCCCGTCAGCCCGATCATGTCTGGCGTAATGACACAGCAAGCGTCGATCGTTTCATCATTGCGAAAGGCTTCCGCCGGACCGTTGGGACCCGCCAGGTCATCTACCCAAACAACCTCAATCTCGTCACGGTTGATTTTGGCAGCATCTAAAGAGTCAAACAGCAAGCCCACATGAGGGCCTCCCTGTTGGCAAGCGATCTTGATCTTCTTGCCCTCTTGACGCAGATCGTTGAGCGTCTCAATGCCCTCGCGTGCAACCAAGTGATCGCCCGCACTCCACGATAATTGCAGGATGACTACCGGCTTGGTTCGCGGATCGCGCCCTAACACTTCGCTGGCCTGTCCCAGCATACGCATGGTCCCGCGAAGAAATGGACTCTCGCCCTGTAGATAATCCTTCACCTGGCCGACAAAATCATCACCCGGGGTTAGCTTGATCTTTAAGCCCATCTCCCCGTAGGTTGAATCCGGGGTTGTTTGGAGTCCGCCATTGGCCATAAATGTGGCCACGTCTCCGCCCCAAGTAATGAAGGGAATGTTCGTCGTCTCCGATGTTTGGACCGGCTGAACATTGACTTGTCCCACAAGATCACTAAACGGTTTTTGGGCTCGAGCGACCTGGGCCGTGAAAAGTAAGCATCCAATGACGACCAAGAAGGTTATGCGTTTCATCATTTCGTACTCCCACCCTTGAGATATAAAATGGTGGCATCCTCGACAGTTTTCTCGCTCGATAACGGGGATCCGTCGTTGGCAATCTGCCTGCCTTTGCCCTGGAGGCTAAATTATCCAAAAGCAAAAGGTGCACAACAAGCCAAACATGGCGAGAATCTTGTGGTTACCGGAGTTATTTTGTTCGGGTTACTTGCGAAGGAGATCAATTTGTCTAGCGGGTATTCGTCGCAAGTCACGAATTCTTGTGCATAATATAGGCAACATTCAATTTCTTTTTGAGGAGATTCGTCTTGAGGTTTGCCATCGCCACATTGTTTTTTTCCCTTTTCAGCACGGGGTTGCCGATGACACGTCAATCTGACGCTCAGGACCATGTAGAAACACGACGTCTGATTATTCATGCCGATGATGCTGGCATGTCGCATTCGGTGAATCGAGGAACCATTGAGGCGATGGAAAAGGGAGTTGTAACTTCCGCCAGTATCATGGTGCCTTGTCCTTGGTTTCCTGAATTCGCACGCTACGCTCGAGAAAATCCCGAACGGGATTTCGGCATTCATCTCACTTTAACTTCCGAGTGGTCGGAATATCGGTGGGGCCCGGTCCTGGATCGCAGTGAGGTGCCGAGTCTTGTCAACGAGGATGGTTTCTTGTGGGGCAGCGTTCCTCAAGTTGTGGCCAACGTAAAACTTGAAGACGCAGAGCGAGAACTTCGTGCGCAGATCGAGCGAGCTCGAAAGTTTGGCGTCAAAATATCCCACTTCGATCCGCACATGGGTGCGGTATTGAGTCGTCCAGATCTGGCGAAGCTCTATGTCGAACTCGCAGTCGAGTACGATATTCCCGTCTTGTTCGTCAAACCTACGGAAGAGAATGGTTTGGCGAAGCAGTATCCCGATATGATTCGCATGGTTCCCGAATTAGAAAAGCGGGAGTTACCCATCTTGAGCGCGATCTACCAGTTTTACGACAGAGGACCCTACGAGAAACGAAAAGCAAAGTATCTCGAAACGATCCGTAATCTGCCCGCTGGCACAAGTGAAATTATCATCCACTGCGGTGTTAATGATGATGAATTACGAGCCATCACCACTAGCGTCGACATTCGCGATTCAGACCGTCGAATTTTTTTGGATCCCGAAGTGCGCCAGGCAATCGAGGACGCTGGTGTTGAGTTGACGACGTGGAAGCAGTTCCATCAACAGCAGGAAGACGCGGATCAATCTCATTAAATCCAAGATCCTGACATGGCCAATTGCCGATGCGATTCATTCCCGCTGATAATCGTCCATTCGAACCTGCATCGCACGAAGATCCAGCCCAACCAGGTGTTCTCAAACGGGTGGTTGCGATCAAGGACGAGCTACTTGCTGGTCGTGTGCAAATGATTAATTGGGCAAGATTGCCGGTTGGATCGTCCTTTCGTAACCACTACCACGAGGATATGGAAGAGGTTTTTCTGCTGACGGAAGGTAAGGCTGAGATGGTGATCGACGGTGAATCTGTTGAGTTGCGAGCCGGTGATTCCGTCGTGGTGTCGCCTGGCGAACAGCACTCGATGAAGAACACGGGGACGGAGGATGCCCTTTATGTCGTCGTTGGGATCTCGCTCGGTCAAAATGGGCAGACCATTGTCGTCGAAGCCGCGTCTCCTGAGGTCTGATCGGGATGGTTCCGATCGGGTTCCTGCTGTCAATCTGCGTTGACACGATGCAAGGATGCAACTCAGGAAAAATGCACGTCGGGTGCTAACCCGTTGCCTGCTTGGATCGCTATATTAGAAATTCATTGGTCAGCACGATTCAGGTTCCATCGTGTTTTATTCCCCTCAACTCGCTTTGCGGCGAAGGCTTGAGTCGGGATCGCGCGGTGAGGATTGTTACGGAGAAAAAATCATGAAGCGGTTCTGCTCTTTGGTCATTCTGTTGTCGATGTCGGTTTCGGCAGCTGCTGAAAACTGGCCTCAATTCCGTGGTCCCAACTTCAACGGATCTTCGGATGAGAAAAATCTTCCTGACTCCTGGTCGATGAACGAAGGCGTAGTCTGGTCCGTTGACCTACCGGGTGCCAGTGCCGCGACCCCCATCGTGTGGGGCGACCATGTGTTTGTTTCCAGCACCGACCTCAAAGGACAGGGGCTGCTGGCCATGTCCTTCGATCGAAAGACGGGTGACTTGAAATGGTCGCGCGAAGTCGCCAGCGGATTGCGTCGTGATTCTCGCAGTAATTTCGCAGCTCCATCACCCGCAACGAACGGTGAAGTTGTCGTCTTCTTTTATGGCAATGGTGACCTGGTTGCTTTTGACTTTGATGGAAAGCAGGTTTGGCGACGCAACCTACAAAAGGACTATGGCGAATTTGCGTTTCTTTGGACCTTCAGCACCAGCCCCATCTTTTTCGATGGCAAACTCTTCATGCAGGTGCTGCAACGTGACACGCCCGTTGATGGGCGAGGCTTCAAGGATCGAAAGAACGATTCTTATCTGTTGGCATTGGATCCAAGTAACGGCAAAACGTTGTGGCGTCAGGTGCGGCCCAGTGAAGCACGCTCGGAGTCACTCGAAGCCTTTTCGACGCCCGTACCCTTTGAGCACAATGGTCGGAAAGAATTGTTGATCGCCGGCGGTGATGACCTGACGGGACATGATCCTGCCACGGGGCGTGAGCTCTGGCGTTGGGGTACGTGGAACCCCGATCGAATCGGTCACTGGAGACTGGTTCCTTCGCCCGTCGCTGGCGACGGCGTGATTCTGGTCTGTGCGCCGAAAAAGGATCCGATTTATGCGGTACGCGCCGGCGGCCAGGGAAACCTGAACGATGACGACCTCGCCTGGATTAGTCGGGAAGAACGAAATGTGAGCTCCGATGTTCCCACCCCGGCCTTTGCGGAGGGAGACTTCTTCATTCTCAGTGACGTTCGAAACGCTTTGTCTCGTGTCGACCCGGAAAGTGGTGAAGTTAAGTGGTCGGTCTCGTTGCCGCGCGGTGGCAAGTATGAAGCCTCACCACTCGTTGCCGATGGCAAAGTTTACCTAGTGAACTTTGTGGGGAACGTCATCGTGGTCGACGCTGAAGATGGCAAAATCATCAGTGAGATTTCGATGGATAAGCCGACCGACGACGATCCTGTTCGATCGTCGATTGTGGCCTCGCATGGACAGCTGTTCATCCGGACCTCCGGCAAGCTGTATTGCATCGGAAACGGTTCTTAATCCGTCGCTGATCGATCGGGAAGCCTGCAGCGAATTGAAGCCCGCTGGACATAATGTTCCGGTGGGTCGCTTGATGGGTCCAGCTGATTCTTACGGTTGACCGTTTGGCGGGGCATTCGGTTGCGAGCTCGGAAAGCCGCTGTCAATCAACATGTATCCCGACCAGAAGAAGGGGTGGTCGGCTTTGGGGACAGTCTCTTCTTGGACGCCCTTAATGCGCGGTTCTGAAAACGGGTCGAGGTCCGTTGATCGGGCCAATTGAACACTTCGTTGCCAGGCCGCTGCGGGCCCCACTTGAGTTGATTCCTGCATGAATTCACGCACCAGCTCCATGCTCATTTGACCGCCGGTTCTCCAACGACTGAGCAGAATTGTTCGCACGCCGGCGGACATCAGGCCGCAACTGGTAACCAGCAGTTCGTCGCCATTCGTTTTGGCTCGCAAGCCATCTTCAGAGACGGTGGTGTAGCCCGGCAGGATCAGTTGCTGAGGTGCTGCCCAGGGTAAATCCATCCAAGCGGTCAGCTTACTTCCTTGACCATCTCGCTCGTCGATCTGGGCCGGGGCCCAGTCAAAGCCATCTTTGGGATTAACTCGAATGTCGTCCAGCACAACCAGCCGATCCCATCGGCTTGAGAGAATGGAACTATCGGCAGGCACCGGGCGCCGAAGCACAGAGGGCTTTGCACTTGCATCGTGAATCTCTTTTGCCGCGGCTCGGATGATGGGTGTGCTTTCTTTGGCGAAGAGACGTCCGACGACGATCGCGGTTTCTCCGTTATTTGCGAGCGCACGGGGATCGTCGACGGCTAAAGATGCAGTGGGCGCGTAACGAATTCGCATTCTTTGGATTAAGGGCTGTGTCGTCGAAGAAGAAGCTGGGGTCTGGAGTAGTTCGAAGGGCAAATACCAGAAGAATCCATCCGGTACGATCACGAGCTCTTCGGTTGATTCCAGAAACTGCTTGCGTTCGTTTTCCTCGAGCCCTGCAAACACCGTTTTGAAGAGCTGGTTTGCATCTTTCTTCCACGCGTCATCGGTCAAAAGCGATGCCTCGAGCACGTGATTTGTTTTGTAATTTCCGATTGCCTGGGTCAGATTCATCACCGTTCGTTTGACTGAGGTGGGTGCTCTCAGCGGCCAAGCACTGTATTTGTTGCCCTCCGTCAAAAGGATCGCCCGCGCTCTCTTTTTGCCCATGACAATGATCAGAACCGCTTGCTTGGGCTTGAGTTTGCCTTGAATGTTGTCGACGCTCCGCCGGGGTGGAAAGATTCGCTTGGACGGTTCCGGCCGCAAGGCGATCTCAAGGAGCTTTTGCTCCTGGGCAACTGCCAGTGATTTGATTTGAGTGGCAACCTTTTCGTAGCGGTGGATTTCATCCGGGGCATTCGCCGTCGAAGGCAATTCCTGTAACTCTCGCTGCGAGGCCTGGATTTGTGCGATGTTCTCTGCCAAAGCGGGGAACTTCTTCAACAAAGCTTGTCGCTGTTCTTGAGCGGTCGTATCGAGGAGTTCAACCGGTGCATTCAGGATCCATCGCAGGGCGAGCAATCGTCCGCCCATTTTGAGTTGCGTGTAGAACTTGTTGCGGCGAATCAAATCGTTCACCTGGACAATCGTCTCCACTTCGTCACGTTCGATGCCTAATTCCAACCAGACGTTCAACGCCTCGGTCTGTGGAGTCAGGCAGTAGGTTAGCGTATCGAGTGGATTGAGCTGCCAGTCGGTATTGTTCGGCTCGCGTAGCACCCGATTAAACATCAGCCCCGAAACACGAGGTGAAGTGTCTTTGAGTCGGCTCAAGGCCAATGCCCGAGTAACTCGAAAGATTCGAGGTGAGCTCTTCGTGTTCTGCTGGATTGCGGCTTCCAGGCTGGAATTGCCCTTGGCGACATCACCGGTCTGAAACGCCACAAACGCCGTGTTGTACAAGAGCCTCGTACCCACAGCAGTGCGGGCGAGATCGTTCCTGCGCATGGCACCACTAGCCTGTGCCAGAAAAGGCTTGGCCAGCCGCGGTTGATTCAAAAGAGCCGCATTTTCCGCCGCCGATAACAGAATCGAGGCAGCCGCCCGATCCATACGGTTGCTTTGAGTCCACTTGGCAGCCGCCTGCAACGGCGGATACATGTTCGTCGACCCCGCCAATAGATGTGCCTTGGTGGCCCATGTGAACGCCTCTTCCAATACATCTGCTTGGCGGAATTGAGCCGCTGAAAAAGTTGCCTCGTAGAAACTGGCAAGTGCCTGTGGATATTCTTTGGCTGCCAGCGACCGCTTACCAATCTCGATCAAGGCCATTGCAGTTAACGGATGATCGAAGGTTTGATTGATGGCGAGAGATGCCTTGAGCGTGTTGACCGCCTCCTTGGCTTTCTCACCCCCGCTGCCCAATTGAGCCAGCGCCAGTTGAACATCGGTGATGACGGAGATCCAGTTACCGTTCACCTGACGTCGTGAAAGATGTCGAGTGATGTCCCCGGTCAGAGATTCATAGGGTGCTAAAGGCCCCAGGATTTCGTTGCGCCTGCGTATCGATAAGCCCACACAACGCATGATTTCCATCACACGTACGGGATACAGTTGATTCGGTTGTAATGTTCCGCCCTGTTGCAAAACACGATTGACATCGCTGCCCCGCTGACTCAAAAGCGTTTCTGGAAACTGTCCCGGTATCGTGCGACGTAAACTGGGGCCCCACGGGAGTTGGCGAGGTTGAGCTCCCTGAATCGCCGGAGGCCATCGAATTCGCTTCATCCAACTCGGGTGTTGCATGTACACACGAAGCGCTAGCTCGTACTGCTCTAATGCGCCGTTCAGGTCGCCAACCTGATAAAGGCATTCCCCAATCATCGTGTAGTAACAGACCGAATCGACCCATCGGCCCTCGACAGATTGAATTCCGGAACGCAATGCAGAACGAAAACCTCGCATGGCCGTGCGGTAGTGACCGTTGTAGTAGGGGTCCAAAGCTAGGAAATAACTCTCGCGCGGAACAGCACGACCCTCTCGCAGTTGAACCTGAGCAGCAGTTGGAAAAGGGCCCGTCAACAACGTCACTGCTAGCAGCGTTAGACAGGCCAGACCGTGTCGGCCTCGGTAGAACGGCAACATAAGTGGTCCTCAACTGTTCCTAAGATCCAGTCGCTGGAAGACGAGAGAAGCCAGCGAATGGGGAGCCCTCTCTTTATGATAATGAACGGAGAAGCCGGCGACGAACAAAAACTCATCTTCAAGATCAGGCTTTTGCCATGAAATGAACGTTTTATCGCGGGAAAAGGTAGAAAGCATCGCCTGTGACACCATCGTCAGAAACGGTGATGGAGGCTCCTCGAGCCACTGATCTGTTGGGGGAATCAAGCGGCCCTACGCTAGCTGGGAATTGGGAAAACAGTTGAAGTCGAACGACTGTAGCGTCGATATAGGTCGTGAGGATTCCAACGATCATGGATGGAGCGAAAGAAGATGACTCGGAAGCTAGAAACAATGCGTTGGGCTGGTGGATTCGTCGCCGCATGCCTGCTGGCAATGGGCTGCTTAACTTCGATCGGCTGCCAAGTGGATGTCGCAGGTCAGACGCTGCCCAGTCCGTATTACATGTCGGATGACGTCCAGTATTTCCCGGCAGGTCCTGAGTTCAAGCTGTCGAACGAAGCAGCAGCGATGGCCGCTTATGAAGCGGAAGCAGCCGCGGACGCAGAAGTTTTGCCCGCGCCCTAGCCGCCAAGGCCTCAAGGAGTCGGCATGGTCGCGATACCCCTTGGAGTATCGCGCCGTCTTTTGGCGAAATTCTTTCGGGCGAAAGTCGCTCCGGAACGTGCTGCTGCGCCCTCAAGCCGCTAAACTGTCCCCATGAATGACATCTTGGAATCCGGGGACGATCAGATCTTTGCCGTGCAAACGGTTGGAGAGAGCCCAGCTGGCTCTCTGCCTCTCACCGATGAAATGTTACGGTTGTGGCCCAGCGGCCACCTCTTCGGCATGACGCAAAACGCGGGCATGGGCTGGAGTCCGCGCGAGATGCTGGGGCATCAAGTGTTGATCCTGAGCACCCAGGGTGGCGTTCGCGCCCCAGATGGCTCACCCATTGCCTTAGGTTTTCACACGGGGCACTGGGAGGTCGGGTTGTTGGTCCAGGCGGCGGCACTCGAAATCAAACGACGGACCGGCGTACCCTTCGCTGCCTATTGTACTGATCCGTGCGATGGTCGGACCCAGGGTACGACGGGCATGTTCGACAGCTTGCCGTTTCGAAATGATGCGGCGGCGTTGTTTCGCCGGCAGGTTCGGTCTTTGCCGACCTGTCAGGGAGTGGTCGGAGTAGCAACCTGTGACAAAGGGTTGCCGGCCATGATGATGGCCTTGGCGGCGACGCATAATCTGCCCACGGTGTTGGTGCCAGGCGGAGTGACATTGCCTCCGCGAGAAGGCGAGGACACGGCGAAGGTTCAGACGATCGGCGCGCGGTACTCCCAGGGAGAAATCAGCCTTGAGGATGCCTCTCGGGCTGGTTGTGCGGCTTGTGGCTCCGCAGGTGGCGGTTGCCAGTTTCTTGGCACAGCTGCAACGGCTCAAGTGATTGGAGAGGCACTCGGACTTTCTCTGCCGCATTCGGCCCTTGCCCCCAGCGGCCAACCGATTTGGATCGACATGGCCAAACGCAGTGCCGCTGCCGTTTGGTCTTTGCTGAAAAATGGAAAAACGACGCGCGACGTGTTGAGCGATGATTCGATCCACAATGCGATGGTCGTGCATGCGGCTTGCGGGGGGTCGACAAATCTACTGTTGCACTTGCCGGCGATCGCTTTTTCGGCCGGTCTGAAGCGGCCGACGGTTGATGATTGGATCCACATCAACCGAAGTGTTCCCCGCTTTGTTGATGTCTTGCCAAATGGACCCACCAATCATCCTACGATCCAGATGTTTCTCGCCGGGGGTGTTCCGGAGGTGATGCTCCATCTGCGCGAGCGTGGACTATTGCGATTACAGGCGCAGACGGCTGCCGGTCTGTCCGTCGACGAAGTGCTCAATTGGTGGGAGAATTCGGAAAGACGTCGCCTGCTTCGTGAACGTTTGGTCCGAGAAGACGGTGTCGATCCTGATGATGTGATCATTCCACCCGACGAGGCGCACCGTCGAGGGATGACCAGTACCGTTTGTTTTCCCTTGGGGAATCTTTGTCCCGAAGGGTCTGTGATCAAGGCAACCTCGATCGATCCCAGTGTCGTTGATGAGGACGGCGTCTATCGAAAATCGGGTCCAGCTCGCGTTTTTACGACCGAGGCCGAGGCGATCGCGGCGATCAAAGGACAAGGAGATCGAACGGTGAAGCCTGGTGATGTCGTTGTGCTCATCGGCCGTGGACCACTGGGTTCCGGCATGGAAGAGACCTATCAGATTACGTCGGCGCTGAAGCACTTGAGCTGGGGCAAGGATGTTGCCGTTGTCACCGATGCTCGATTCTCCGGCGTCAGTACCGGTGCTTGTATTGGCCATGTTGGCCCCGAAGCTCTCGCAGGTGGCCCGATTGGCAAAGTGATCGAAGGTGATCGCATTCGCATCATTGTCGATCGGAAGAATCTGACCGGATCGGTTGATCTCGTGGGGGATGCCCAGAATGAATGGTCTCCCGAGGAGGCAGAGCGGGTGCTCCAACAGCGACCCCAGCGAACCGATCTTGCGCCCGATGAACAGCTTCCTCCCGAAACAAGGCTGTGGGCTGCCATGCAACAAGTGGGCGGGGGAACCTGGGGCGGTTGCGTCTATGACGTGGATGCCATCACTCGACGATTGACTGATTGAGGTCGACGCTCGTCAGCCATGCGGCCGCACCACACCGGTCCCTTTTCTCTCTTACATGAGCTTGTAGCCAATGGCGCGTCAGGGTGATGTGAAAAGTTCCGGTTTCAAGACAAGCACGGCGACGGCCCCGAGTACAATCAGCACCACGAGCAGTAACATCAATTTACTGTCAGACTTCTTTTTCTTGGCCTTCGCCGGCTTCGGAGGCTTTTGTTTCTTCGCGTTGGCTGCCTTCTTTTGCGTGACCGATTTTACCTCTATTTTTTTACCGGATTCGAGGTTGTACCCGCACTTCACGCAGAGAACGTCGTCGGGGAGCAAGTCAGCACGGCAAACCGGGCAGCGACGGCCTGTCGCAGATTGCCCCAGATCAACTTCGTCGAGTAATTCCGCGACATCACTGCCGGCAGCTGAACTGCCCGCCTTTTGTTTCTGAGGCGACTTGGCCGCCCCGATGCGAATAGGCTTTTCGCAGGCGGGACATTTGATCGTTTTTCCTGCCCACTCGGGCTTGGCGGTCAGACGCTCGCCGCAGGGGCAGGTCACCGTGATACCCGGGGAAGCCGCGCCCCGGCTGGCTTTCGGCTTAGCCGCTGGAATCTCGAGTAATTCAGAACAGCCAGGGCATTTGACGGATTTACCGGCGTATTTGTCGGGAGCGGCGAAACTCTTGCCGCATTTACAAGTGACGGGAATGGGCATGGGGTGAAGCGAGCTACCGTGGCTGAGGGTGAGTTTAGACAAGGGAAACAGGATTTTCAGAATGGGTGCCGTTTAAGGCTCCTCCATTTTGCTTCGGCGACCCCTCGGCGACAACTCCTTGGCTGTCAAATTGGCAGCTCTACCGCTCGACCTTCATTGGTGGCTGCCACCGTGGCTTCGTCGGTCTCAGCCCTGATGTTTGTAACTGCTTAATATTGAATGACTTAGAAAACAGATTGTGTTTTGGCGCGGTAGTTGCGTTATTGGAGCCCATCTGGGGCCAAGGTGCGCCCAATTGGCAGTTTTCATGCCGACCACGGTGGACTCGGCAGATCAAACATATTTGCGTAAATGAATGTCAGGTGTCGGGAGGTCAGAAATCGATGGCAACGGCGACCAAATCCAAATCAAAACTTAAGCTCCAACCACTCGGTGATCGTGTCGTAGTGGAGCGGGATGACGCGGAAACAACCACGGCAGGCGGTATCGTACTTCCTGATTCGGCCCAGGATCGGCCGGCTCGAGGGATCATTGTCAGCGTGGGTGATGGTCGATTGCTCGATGATGGATCGCGAGGTGAATTTCAGGTCAAGGTAGGCGATCGCGTGATCTTTAACAGCTACGCGGGTGAGACCTTCAAGGTCGGCGACGATGAGCTGCTGTTGATGCGTGAAGATGAGATTCTCGCAGTAATTGACGACTGATGCGGCTTTTTTGAAAAGCTCATCAACAACGCATTTTCAAGCGGCGCCTACGACGCCGACAGGTGAAGAAACTCAGGAGTTTGAAAACTAATGGCAAAAATCATTGCATTTGACCAAGAGGCGCGGGAAGCCATTCGGCGCGGCGTCTCGAAGTTGGCCAAGGCCGTCAAGGTCACGTTGGGCCCCAAAGGACGCAACGTCATTCTGCAGAAGAGCTTTGGTTCGCCCACCGTTACTAAGGACGGCGTCACCGTTGCCAAAGAAATCGATCTCGAAGACGTCTACGAGAACATGGGTGCTCGCATGGTCCGCGAGGTTGCCAGCAAGACCAGCGATGTTGCCGGCGACGGAACGACAACAGCGACCGTCATGGCCGAAGCGATTTTCAACGAAGGCCTCAAGGCCGTCGTGGCTGGCGTGAATCCGATCCAAATGAAGCAGGGGATCGAGACTGCCGTTGCCGACATCACTGAAAAGCTTCGGAAGATGTCGATCAAGATCAAGAGCAAGGAAGAGATGGCCAATGTCGGAACCATCGCGGCTAATAACGATTTCGAAATCGGGTCGTTGCTTTCCGATGCGATGGAGAAGGTTGGTAAAGACGGCGTGATTACCGTCGACGAAGGCAAGAGCCTGCAAACGGAAGTCGAATGGGTCGAGGGTATGCAGTTCGACCGCGGCTATCTGTCGCCTTACTTCGTGTCTGATCCCAACAGCATGGAATGTGTCCTCGAAGACGCTTACGTGCTCGTTTTCGAAAAGAAGATTACCAACATCAAGGATCTCGTTCCGTTGCTCGAAGCTATCGTGCAGCAAAGTAAGCCCTTGTTGATTATTGCTGAAGATGTTGAAGGCGAAGCTCTCGCAACGCTCGTCATCAATCGGCTGCGTGGTACCTTCAAGTGCTGTGCTGTGAAAGCACCTGGCTACGGCGACCGTCGCAAGGCAATGATGGAAGATATCGCCATCCTTGCTGGTGGTACCGCTGTCTTCGAAGCATTGGGCCTGAAATTGGAAACGCTTCCGATCTCGGACCTCGGTCGTGCGAAGAAGGTGATTGTCGACAAAGACAACACCACGATCATCGAAGGTGCTGGCAAGAGTACTGACATCAAGGCTCGCATTGATCAAATTCGACGTGAAATCGAAAACGCAACGAGCGATTACGATCGTGAGAAGCTTGAAGAACGACTCGCGAAGTTGGCGGGCGGCGTTGCCAAGGTCAACGTCGGTGCCGCAACCGAGTCCGAAATGAAAGAAAAGAAAGCTCGTGTTGAAGATGCTTTGCACGCAACTCGTGCTGCCGTTGAAGAAGGAATTCTTCCTGGTGGTGGCGTGGCACTGCTCCGAGCTGCGACCAATGTTAAGCCCTCCGACGACCTCGGTCAGGACGAGATCGTTGGTTACAATATCGTGCTACGAGCCTGTCGAGCTCCGCTCACAATGATTGCCAGTAACGCCGGGCAAGACGGCGGCATCGTTTGTGAAAAGGTTGCTGACGCCAAAGCGAACAATGGCTACAACGCCTTGACGGATTCCTACGAGGATCTTGTGAAGGCGGGCGTTATCGACCCCACCAAGGTGACTCGCACCGCACTTGGCAACGCTGCCAGCGTCGCGACGCTGCTGCTGACAAGTGATGCTCTCATCGCTGAAAAGCCCAAGGATGAAAAGAAACCCGCCGGTGGACACGGTGGTGACTACGACATGTATTAATGTCACATCCTGAGGCGGTCTTGAAAGAGACGCTGATCGATAAGTTCTAAGTCGCCCTCAGTGGGTTCAACTGAGGGCGACTTTCTTTATGAATAGCCTGACGATTGGGGCGCGTGAATCCAACAGCATTCGCGCCGCGTTTCCTTCTTGGGAGCTGAGTAGCGGTCGGTTAAACGTCGGATTCGAGCATCGATGATCGACCTGTGAGAGGCGTCATTCGTGCCGAATAGGTTGAATATGACAAATCTGTCAATTTGTCTTGGCTAAATTCAACGCTTTGTTGTCGTGAGAAGTTCGATGCTCTTTATAATAGAGAAGTGGTATCTGCCGTCAGTTGGAGTCCAACAAGCTGGGTGGAAACCGTCGAGCAGAGGGCGTCTTGAATGAACAGTTATCCGATATGAGCTCCCATCAAATCGCGGCCATCTTGATTGCAGCTGGCTCTGCCTTCGCTGTGACGCCTGCTCTTGCAGATGTGTTGATCTTGCGCAACGGCGGGAGGCTTGAGGGAGACGTCGCCAAGACACAAGTAAGCTCAGAATCAAAAGCTGTTGCTTACACCGTGAAGTTGAACTCCGGTGTTCGTCTGAAGATTGACGGTCGTGAGGTGCGAAAGCACATCAAGAGTGATCCGACGGAGCAAGAATACGAAAAGCTCCTCAACGCCATGCCAGATACGGCGGCTGGTCACTGGACGATGGCAAATTGGTGTAACTCGAACAGATTGAGTGATCAGCGAAGATACCATCAAGAACAAGTTCTTCGACATGATCCGAATCACGAGGATGCACGACGGAGCTTGGGTTACACAAGGTTGAATGGTAAATGGGGCACGCGTAAAGATCGAATGCGTGACAAAGGATATGAATTATTCGAGGGAAAATATCTCCTGCCTCAGCAAATCGCTATCCTGAAGCGCACCCGCGAGGATGACTTGCTACAGAAAAAGTGGCGTCGCGATTTAAAGACTTGGCGAAAGAATCTGAGTGGAGCCAGCAAGGCAGAGATCCTGGAGCAATTCGGCGATATTGATGATCCTCGAGCCGTGTTGGCACTTCACGAATTGCTGCAGAGCGATAGCTCGTCTCCGTTTCGCGAAATCTATGTCGATAATCTTGCTCGGATCGGTGGCCCTGGTGCAGTTTCCGCATTGGTCCAAGCCGGATTAGAAGATTCTGAGTTAGAGGTTCGCCTCCGAGCGATCGATCGTCTTCGAGAAATTGCTCCGCTCGCCTCCGCTCGTCTGTTTGCGAGGGCTTTGACTAGCAAGAGCAACAGGACCATAAATCGAGCTGGAGTCGCCCTCGGCCGACTGGGAGAACGAGAGGCGATCCTCCCGCTCATCGACGCTCTTGTCACGCGACACGAAACGGTCAAAAAGCCAGCGAATCAAATCAACACCTCCTTTTCTAGATCCAGCGATGGCGGCCTTGGTTTGGGAGGATTGAATGTCGGGGGCGGTCCGAAGAAGATCGTGAAAAATCTGCAGAACAAGAGTGTTCTCGAAGCACTGGTCGCATTGACTGAGCAGAATTACCAGTATTCCAAGAATGATTGGAAGCGGTGGTACATCGGCCAGCAGGATCTTGGCGACATCAATCTGAGGCGTGATTCTTAAGGCGCCCAGTTGTAACGATTCTTACGAACAGGCATGACTCACTGGACATTGTCTGCGAATTCAGACAGGTCGCTCGTGCACATTCGCTTAGAACTCAAGCTATGGTTCCCATGGTAATTGGAACAAGGGCTTCTTTTCGAAGCGGTTTAGAGGGGGATAAGATGAGCGATTTTGGTAATCAATCGGTACATATTCTTGTCGTTGATCAGGATGCAATGGCTGGTGGCCACACTCGTCAAACGTTGATCGACGAAGGCTACAGTTGTTGGTTTTCAGCAGATGCGGCTCAGGGAATCGAACTGGCTCGCCAACAGATTCCATCTTTGATGATTGTCGATACCGACTTGGGTCGGACATCTGGATTTGACTTTTATCGGTCGGTACAGGCCGAGTATCCCCGACACGACATTCCCATTATTTTTGTGTCGGAAGATCGGAATTCAGACCTCGTTTCTCGCTGTCATCAGGCAGGCGGAATCTATTTCTTAGGCAAGCCGCTTGATCCATCGGTTCTGCTCGAACTGACAAGCAAGGCGCTGTGGATGCCGCATTTGATCAAACGACATATTGATACTCAGGCCCATAATCCAATCCAGAAGGGGCCACGTATGTTTTCCGAGGGCGGTTTGCGAATCCGCTAACTCGGTCAAAATTCGACTTCAGGCCTGCCTGTTTTCGTAACAGGCAGGCTTTTTTCATGCGCTCAGTGTCTCTTTCGTGTGCTCCATTCACGAGGGAAGTTGGCGGAGCAGGAAGGCCGCCAAGTTGACGCGATATGGGCGGGGCGAGTAAACTCGCAGGATTCACGACAGCGGAAACTGTCTACTTGGGTAGGCGTCGTCACATGATCTTCAAAGCGAAAACGAATTTGAAATGAACAAGGATATTCTCTCTCAGGCCGCATCGACCGCCCGTGGACTCGCCATTGACGCCGTCCATGCATGTAGTTCCGGACATCTAGGTTTGCCATTGGGAACCGCAGATTTTGGCGCTGTCCTGTTCGGCCATTCATTGAATTTCAATCCGGATGACCCGCAGTGGATTAATCGTGACCGCTTTATTCTTTCGGCTGGCCACGGCAGTATGTTCCTGTACTCGTGGCTGCATCTAGCCGGCTATGATTTGCCCTTGCAGCAACTGAAGGATTTTCGACAGTTGCACAGCACGACACCGGGACATCCTGAATATCGGGAGACTCCAGGTGTTGAGGCGACGACGGGACCATTGGGGCAGGGTGTCGGAAATGCCGTGGGTTATGCCATGAGCGGCAAGATGCTCCAGGCTCACTTCGCCTCCGCTCCCTTTGACTACCATGTCGTTGCACTCGCCGGCGATGGTTGCTTGCAGGAGGGCGTTGCCAGTGAGGCGAGTGCATTGGCTGGGCATTTGGGCCTGGACAACCTGATCCTCATTTACGATGCCAACGATGTCACACTGGATGCCATGGCCGATGTGACGCAAAGTGAAAACACGAGCGAACGCTTCAAATCCTATGGCTTCGATGTCGAGACCGTTGATGGTCATGATATGGATGCCTTCCTCAAAGCGTTCGAAGCGGCTAAGGCGAACGATAACGGCAAGCCCAAGTTAATCATCGCACGCACCGAAATCGGACGAGGCATCCCTGAAGTGGCGGGTACCGCCAAAGCCCATGGGGAAGGCGGAGCAAAATTCGCCGAAGCAGCCCGGAAGGGGTTGGGATTACCCGAGGAAACATTTTATATTTCCGATGAGGTGAGCGAATATTTTGCTCAACACAAGATCGCTCAGATCGATCGGTACAATTCGTGGCAAGTTGAATTCCAAAGTTGGGCGGCCGATCACCCAGAGGATGCAAAAGCTCTGCAGGCTGCGGTCGATCAGGAAATTCCCCAGGACTTGCTCGCCCAAATTCCTGAGTTCGCTGAAGATTACGCCGATGCGACGCGAGGTGCCGGTGGGGTTGTCATTCAGACGATCGCTCAGGCAGTTCCTAATTTTTTCACCGGTAGCGCAGATCTATTTGGTTCCACGAAGAATTACATTAAGGACGCTGGCGACTTCGGACGAGACAACTACGCGGGTCGCAACGTTTGGTTTGGAATCCGTGAGCATGCGATGGGGGCCGTCATGAACGGGGTGGTCTACGATGGAATCTTCCGAGCTT